>JAESFO010000449.1_pt1 | contig 35919 bp, 43 predicted proteins | sample 9269421 | NCBI WGS metagenome assembly JAESFO01 (sample SAMN14502839, study PRJNA617101) | algae metagenome | isolation source: Nostoc desertorum CM1-VF14 and co-occurring heterotrophs from rocky... | place: USA: Clark Mountains, San Bernardino, California | collected 2000-06-05 | reverse complement strand
AGCTTGATAATGGCTATTTTGTACTTACTTTGTTTACCATCATACATTTCAATTGATGATGTATCAAAAAATGTCTTATATCAAGCGATGTGAATTGATTTTTTATTGTTTGTGAGAAATTTGCGCTAGACCGTTCATATAGCAGTAACTTGCAATATCAAACTCTTGCCCCTCTGTTTGGTCTTGACCCAGGAACTTTTGAATATACTTGGCTACTTCAACAATATGGCTATGCTGAACCTTTTAGTATGTCCATTGAAATAAATGACAAAATAACAAGCTCTATCAGTATTCCTGATAATTGCCCTCCCGAAAAACCTCCCACTCCTCCATCAAATGAACCACCTGGAAACCCTAGTAATCCATTCGACCTCCTCAATCGATTTAATCCATTTGATCCAGGACACACTACTACCAACATTATCGCTTCCAAAGATCCCAATGACATCCTTGGCCCACAAGGCTATGGTGCAGAACGCTGGATAAGCGCAGCCGACCCCCTCAACTACACCATCCGCTTTGAAAACGACCCAGAACTTGCTACTGCTCCCGCCCAAGTTGTCCGCATCACCCAACAACTTGATAGCGACCTAGACTTCCGTACCTTCCGCTTAGATGATTTCGGCTTTGGCGACACCTTCATCGACGTACCAGATAACCGGGCTTTCTATCAAACCCGTCTGGACTTAACTGCTACTAAAGGCATTTACGTAGACGTGATAGCAGGTGTTGATATTGCTACAGGGCAAGCCTTCTGGGAGTTTACCTCAATAGACCCAGCCACGGGAGTAGAGCCAACCAATCCCCTGCTTGGATTCCTACCACCCGACCTGACTTCCCCAGAGGGTGAAGGCTTCGTCAGCTACTCCGTGCGTCCCAAATCAAGTATTGAGAATGGTGCTGTTATTGATGCCCAAGCTTGTATTATCTTCGACATTAACGAACCCATTGACACACCAGCAATTTCTAACACCATTGACACTGGTAAACCTACTAGCACTGTCAACGCCTTACCCAGCAACATTAACGACACCAGCTTCCAGGTCACTTGGTCTGGCAGCGACAACGCAGGCGGTTCAGCATTGGCTGATTTCACTATCTACGTCTCAGACAACGGTAAGTCTTTTGTCTCCTGGTTGGAAAACACGACTCTCATTGAAGCAACCTTTAGCGGACAACCAGGTCACACCTACGCTTTCTACTCCGTTGCCCGTGACAATGCTGGGAATGCTCAAGAAGTCCCCACTCAAAGTCAAGCTTCTACAAAAGTAGCTAATGGCAACAATAACCCAGCGTTAGCGGTAAATCAAGGGCTAACACTCAATGAGGAAGGAACCGCAGACATTACCACCACTCAACTGCAAATCACTGATGCTGATAACACTGCCGCCCAGATTATTTACACCCTGACCAATTTACCCATTCATGGCAGTCTCAAAGTCAATGGTACGGCGCTGACTGTAAGTAACACCTTCACCCAAGCTGACATCGATAATAACCGACTTACTTACACCCACGATGGCAGCGAAACTACTAGTGACAGCTTCAACTTTACAGTGGCTGACGGTGCGGGCGGCACAATTGACAGCACAACCTTTAATATTACGGTCAATCCTGTCAATGATGCGCCTACCTTAGAAAAGCAGATCGCTGACCAAACAGCAACAGAAGACTCTGCCTTCAGTTTCACCATCAAGTCAGATACCTTCAAAGATGTTGATGCAGGCGATTACCTCACCTACTCTGCCACCATTGAAAATGGTAATTCTTTACCAAGTTGGCTGACTTTTGATGCAGTTACTGGCTCTTTCAACGGAATTCCAGGTAATGCTGATGTCGGTAGTCTTAATCTCAAAGTAACAGCTACTGATACCAATGGTGCTGTAGTTGCCGACACCTTTACTCTAAGTGTAGCAAACGTTAATGATGCACCGACTCTAGAAAAAGCGATCGCTAACCAAACTGCCACACAAAACACGACCTTTAGCTTCACCTTTGCAGAAGACACCTTTAAAGATGTTGATGTAGACGACAGTCTCAGTTACTCAGCCACCTTAGAAAACGGCAGTCCATTACCAAACTGGTTAACCTTTGATACTACTACTCATACATTCAATGGTACACCCAGCAACGCTGATGTCGGTAATATCCGTGTCAAACTAGTAGCACTAGATAAAACTGGTGCAACTGCAACTGCTACCCTTGGGCTAGAGGTAATCAAACTTAACAATACTCCTGTAGCCACTGATGACGCTGCTATCACCTTAGAAAACCAAGCAGTGACTATCTCAGCTACTAAGTTGTTAGTCAACGACAAGGATATCGATGGCGACATCCTGAAAATTTCAAACGTCGGCAATGCTATCAGAGGTAGCGTAGCATTTAACCAAGATGGTGATGTTGTCTTTACCCCTGCTGCCAACTTCACTGGTAAGACAACCTTTGAGTACACTGTCAGCGACGGTAACGGTGGCAGTGACATTGCACAAGTTATCGTTAATGTCAATCCTGACAATAATATTAAAGGTACATCTGGTCGTGATGTCCTTACGGGTAATGATGCTGATAACATTATCACTGGCTTCCAAGGTCAAGATATTCTGACTGGCGGTGGTGGTAATGACCAGTTTGTCTATACTAACATCCGTGATGCTGGTGACACTATTACTGACTTTCAGGTAGGCTTTGACAAAATTGTGATTACCGAACTGCTCAAAAGTCTTGGTTATAGTGGTTCTAACCCCATAGCCGACAGCTACGTTAAGTTTGGCTCCTCTGGAAATAATGCCATACTTCAAATTGATCCAGATGGGAATGGTAGTCAGCGTCCTACATCGTTAGTTACTTTGCAAAACCTGACTGTTGCTCAGTTGAGCAACACTAACGACTTCTTGTTTTAAGCTAGCAGATTGTTGCAAGGTTTAGCCGTAGATAATCAATAATGTTTTTAAGTGGTAAAAATTTTCTCGTCAGGAATAATTTAGGTTATGTGGGAACCAGACAATCAAACGCTATTAATGTTACTCATAACAATAATTACACCATGTTTACTGGGAGGAGCAATTGCTGGGATAGCTACTCTAATTATCACAAGGAAAACCAATTTTTTTATTAAAACATTTAGACTATTAATTGGGGCTATAGGAGGGCATGAAGGTCTAGTAATCTGGGGGATTTCTAATCTAAAAGACAAGAGTCCAAATAAAATACTTAAAGTAATTATTTATGCTCATCAAAATCTTACTGGATTCTTGATTCCGAGTATGTTGGGTATAATAGGTGCAAGTATAGCTATATTTCTGACGAGAAAGGTGTTTCGCTGGCGTTCATAAATTACTGAACTATAATGGAGCGTTTTTCTGTCGTTTTTATTATTGTAGAATTATTCGCTTTTAAATTATTATTTGGTATGCTCAACGGAGCTAGTTAGAGATAATAAATAATGTTTTTAAGTGGCAAAAATATTATCTCTATGAATTATTTAAAAGTAAAACTTTTGACGACATAATAAAACTTAACAAAAAAATTGCGACTTACTTTTCAGCATTGGACGAAAACCAAATTGCCTTCCACCAAATGTACTAATTTTCACGAAATAATACATAAATACCATGTTTAATTCCACTTTTATCAAATCTTTCTCTCTAACTGCTGGTATTCTTAACTTGCTAAGTTTGAGCGGTTTAGCGTTTGCCCATCCTGCTCAAGCTGCAAGTATTAAATTTAGCACTTGGAATTCCTCTGGTGATGTCACCACACCGTTTGACGGTGCAGTTAATATATCCAATTCATCCTTTGGTGATGGGAATGATTTTGACTATAACCCCAGCCACCCTGATGCATATAATTACACGCAAAGCAATTTATCTACTGACGCTGGCGGAAGTTTGGAAAATTTTCTCGGTTTAAATGTTGGCGATTTAGACATTAATGGCATGGCTTTTCAAGGTTCTGCTATCTCAACTACCCTGAAAGTAGCAGCTGGTGAAAAGTTGAATTTTAAATGGAATTTTCTCACCAATGAAACGGCAAGCCTACCTCCTTTTAGCCCTTTAAATGATTTTGCCTTTTTTACAGTAAATGGTGAGATATTCAAACTAGCTGATGTTAACGATGCGTCAAATATCTCCAGTTTCTTTAATTCAGAGACTGGAGACAGAACTTTTAGCTACACTTTTACCAAATCAAATATTTACAAAGTAGGAATTGGTGTTGTAGATATTGACGATTTCACTAATACATCAGCATTACAAATTAGAGAAGTTAGCTTTATAGGTGTCATTCAATCTGTTCCTGAACCATCAGTCGCCTTTGGGTCTTGCCTTGTTATCGGATTTGGGACAGTCTTTCAAGGAAAGCGTTCAAAAATAAAAGCTAATAAGCGTGTTAGTTCAAAGAGCTAATTTTCAAATGGAGAACTAGGTTATCGAAAGCAGTTTCTCCAGGTTAGCTACTAATGTGGTTCGGATAATCTGGGGAAGCTCTTGAGGAAAGAGAGTGATTTCTTGATCGGTGGTGGTGCTATGGGAGTGACTAGTGCTAGTCAGCGATTTATTTACAACACTTCTACTGGTGCGCTGTTCTTTGATGCTGATGGCAATCAAACTGGGTTTGGGGCGGTGCAGATTGCAACGCTATCTAATAAACCTTTGATTGGTGGTAATGACATTTTTGTTATTGCCTAGTAGAGTTTAGGTAACTGTCACAGTCAGAATACTATACAAATACCATGTTTAATTCCACTTTTATCAAATGTTTCTCTCTAACTGTTGGTGTTTTAGCTTGCTAAGTTTGAGCAATTTAGCATTTGCCCATCCTGCTCAAGCTGCAAGTATTAAATTTAGCACTTGGAATTTCTATAGTGATGTCAGTATTTTGGACTTAGAAAGGCTTTATGCTTATTAAAAATTTGCTATTTTCTAATATTCTTTTAATTAACTTCCTTGTCACTGGATGTGTTGATATATATTCACCAGGTGATGAACCACAATATGAGAAGACAGCAGAAGATAATATTATATCTATGATTAAAACTCAAAAAACCTACTTTTCAAGCCACAAAATTTTCCTGAAACCACTTGATAAACCATTAAAATCAAATTCATCTTTTTTCAAAACTGAAAAATGTTATGGTTACTACACTAAAACTATTCCTGAAGTTAATGGTACATCAACTGTAAACGGTATTTATATTTATGCAAGACAGGAAGCATGTGATGGTAATTGGGGCATAGATCTGAGTTCTTATGTTGGTGGTGTTTTTGTAGTTCCTATTATTGATGCTAAAGAAATAAAAATAGTAAGTATCGTATGTAAAAGTACTGGTCCAGCATATGCACCCTTAAATCATCGACCAGACTATACAAATGGTTTAGTAGATTGCCCTCCTAAAGCCAATAAAGTATATTTAGAAACTGAAGTCTTGAAAAGTAAAACTGCTGAGGAGGTGACAAAGAAGCGATAAAGCTAACTGAATAAAAGTCATAGTGAAGAGTTGGTGATGAAAATAGCGTAGCTTATGAGGTTTCAAACCTATGAAGTTATGAGCTAAATCAGCCCAAAACTCCATTGCTTAGACCCATAACAGACCCTTACAGATTGCCAGTCGCTCATGGAGTAAACCCCCAAAATCGTGCTAGCTACTCATATAAACCTAACCCAAAAAGTGATATGTCGTCGTGAAGATCGCTTTAATTACTAGAGACGACCAACATATTTTTGTAGTCCCATTTTTTCTTAGTGCCATTCGGGTATAAAGCTTGAGTATTGTTATTTTATCTTTCTAATTATTAGACCTCTTGCAAAAGTCGCTCAGTAAGATTTGATTTTCGGGAGACAAAGCTCATAATTGTAGAGAGCAGCAATCAGATTAAACCTTAAAATAAATCTTTTTCGGCGATTTTTATAAGTAAGAAGACAAAATTTTAAACACCTTCAACTTCCGATTTACATGCTCACCTAAAACTCTAATTCTGGCTAATTCTTGATTACTCTTTTTATCCTCATAACTTAATTTACCTCCTCTAGGTTTTTTCTTGGGAATCCGACTATTGTTATGCAGTTTTTGAATACCTTGATAACCTTTATCGCCCAAGCACTCTATATCTTCTCTTAACCTAACTTGACTATTTTTAAATATCCGAAAATCATGCTCTCTACCCTTACCATGAGCGGTGCAGATGATTTTACCATTTGCTTGGTCTACCACTACTTGTGACTTAAGTGTATGCTGTTTCTTTTTTCCACTGTAAAACCTTTTTTGTTTTTTTTAGGACGTTCAATGGGACTTTCTGTAACATCAACCACTACTACTTCTAACTGATAATTAGAACTAGCCAATTTTTTTTCCCTGGAAGTGTGAACGCCCTATAAATAGGTAAGCGTATCTTCTATTTTGCGGATAATTCGGTAAGCTGTAGACTCGTTGACTCCCTGCTTATTGGCCTATATGGAAGTAGGTACGGTATTCTCTCCAGTGTTCCAATGTCATCAACAATTGGTCTTCCAAAGTGAGTTTACTTAGCCGTCCCGTTTTCTGTTTTGCAAGGCTTGGCGATCGCACTACCTCTAGCATCTGGTTAAAAGTCTCTAGTCGTAGACCACACAAGCGTTTAAAGTCTTCTGGCTTTAAGCTTTTTACTTGTTCGTAGGTCATCAATGTTACCCAGATCTAACCTACTTGTCCCACGTGTTTGGGACTTTTGCAAGAGGTCTATTCTTTCGGACGCAAACAGTACCGCCCGACAATCTCTACATCAAGTTCATAAGTATCGCTCAGTCCGCGACGCTGTAGGGCTTGATTTATCGCATTCTGCGATGCCATAATTTGCTCAACTCGCTGAGTATGGGACACACTCAAAGAGTGTTGGCGGTAATAGTAAAGAGGTTTTGCCAGATGTTCTACATTCGTCACTTCCGACAGCCGCAGGCATAAATCATAATCTTGGGCACGTTCAAACTCCTCATTTATACCGCCCACTTGCTCGTAGACTTCTCGACGCAGCAGCCGAAAATGGAAAATCATAAAATCAACCAACAGTCGCTCTTTAGAGTAAGGAATGCTAGAGCGTTGCCCGTATCCCAGAAGTTGATTGTCTTTGTCAATTACCTGATAATCAGTGTATACTAATCCGATTTCTGGGCGAGCATCCAGTACAGCAAATGTTTCCTCCAGTGCCGTAGGTGCTAATAAGTCATCACTGTCTACCAATCCAAAATACGGACTAGTAGTTTGTTGTATTGCAGCTTTCAAAGAACGCGCTCGTCCTAAATGGGCTGCTGCTACTAAACGCACTCGTTGGTCAATTTGAGCAAAATTACGAGCGATTTCCACAGAGCGGTCAGTAGAACCGTCATCCCAGATTAATAGTTCAAATTCGGGACGAGTCTGAATCAGGACACTTTTAATTGCAGGAGCAAGATAGCGCTCTTGATTGTAGACCGTCATAATAATAGAGATAAATTTTTTCATCAGGTTTTCGTTATAGTACAAACTTTAATTTATCTCTACTTGTAACTAAGAAATTAATGTATAATTTCTAACTTATTATATTTTGATTATCAGTTTCGGCTGCAATGACCAAAAGGCTGAATATACACTATTTGGCTATATTAGCTTCACTTCCATCAGAGTTTATCAACATAATTTGATTATTTGTAATAGTATCAATACTTAATAAAAAGTAAATTTATCGCGTGTAAATACGTGGAAATATCGTGGTTTTATCTAAAACTTGCAAGCCATTATGCAATTGAGAAACTAGGAATAAGAACAATACGCTCTCCAAAACTCAGTCACTTCCAATGGCTGAAACACCAAAACTACTAACTGCGCTTTCCCATCGGGCAAAAATACAAAAATCTTTACTATTGCTCCATGCCCTCAACCACCACGAACTCATCTAAATATTTCTTTATCGGACTCACTCTTACAGGAAACTACACGGCTGCCACCGCAATGCAGATGTTGGGGTATGAAGTCGTGCATTTTCCACGCTCACTGGCTTGGATTGAAAAGTTTGATGCGTTCACTGATACTCCTGTTGCCTTTTGGTTTAGGCAGGGATTATTACCCCAGGACGCCACTTTTGTTCTAACGGTAAGAGAAATCGAATCTTGGCTGGAGGCCTGCCAAACCTGGTTTGAGAGCAGACCAATCAGTACTCTCGACCCTTTGACGCAGCATTTGCGTTGCTATCTATATGGAGGACTCATCTTTGAGCGAGAGCGTTTTATCGATTACTACTGGACTCACTTAGAAATTTGTCGAAAATTAGCTCTCAGACATAACCTGAAACTTTATGAGTGGAACTTAGTTGCAAACCCTAGTTGGGATTTTTTATGTAACCTCACAGGGCGTGATATTCCATCACTTGCATTCCCTTTTAAATCTGAACGTCAATACAAAAGAGGAACGTGGCAGGGTGTTCTTGACTTTTAATTTTGTGTCAATAACTATACATTGTACTTGCTAAACTCATGTATTAAATATTAACTTTATTACGTAAAAGTGGACATTAAAAAAAGAAGAGCAATAACCAGCTTTTTGCCAGTCACGCTCTTGAACCTTATAAATGTCGCCAGAAGTTCTTACTAATAGTCTTGAGACTGATTACCTTGGGTTCTGCTGTTGCTTCAGAGGCATGACCAACAGCGACCGCAGCAACTTGTGGTGTAGGTGTGGCTAACAGAGACTTGAGTAATTCTTGCTGATAGTCAACATCTTCTACTGAGCGATATACTCTGTATGGTTCAATTTGCATACCCAAAGGTGTTGGGACAATCTTTAGATATTGATTTAGGGCATTGATATAAGCAACTGAAAAATTTCTCTGCTCTACATAAGGACGGATAATCTCTAGTAATTCAATCGCTCTGTTGATTTCAGAAATTTCACAATTACTGTCGATTTGTGACTGACTTCTTCTGTAGCCTTTCATCATCTTTTCGGCTACCAGATTATTGAATTTGCTAACGGCTCTTTGATGATTGGCTAATGTGTGGATTTTCGTTTGCGCCTTATAACCGACTCTGCCCCATTGCACTGTTAAGTTACTATCTTCGATAATGGCCGCCCAGAATTTATTGCTGTTTTGAATTGCGTCAACAAAGACTAAATAGATTTCCATCTTTCTTACCCTGTCAATTTCCTAACTTCAGGGCATTGCCCCATCTGAGATAGATATACTGAACGCGATCGCTACGAACCTAAAAGAGCGATCGCCCCTATAGAATCAGGAGGCAATCGCTTTCTCATCAGTTCAGATTCCGAAACTTCGCAGCACGCAAAGATTGAGTTTTCGCTGCAACCACAGGACTGCTAGCCCGTCGTGCGGTGGATGCCCAGGACTGCATCCGCTCAACTGCCGCCGCATCCTGGATTGCAAGCGGGGTAATGGTTTGACGACAGGTTTCGAGGTCAGCAAGTGTTACCTGCTGCGGTCTATCCTCATCGAATGCCAGCAAAGCAGCTTCCGAAGCAAGGGTTTCCAATTCAGCACCGGAAAATTTCGCGGTATTGGCTGCGATCGCTTCGAGATATTCAAGCTGTACTTGAATACCGAATCGCTCTAGGTGAATCCCTAGAATCTGTACCCGTTCTGGCTCTGTAGGCAGATCGACGAAAAAATTCTCATCAAATCTTCCCTTTCTCTTTAACTCCGTTGGTAGTGCTGAAGGGTCATTGCAGGTAGCAACAACGAACACCCCGCACTGTGACTCGGACATGAAAGTGAGGATATTCCCTAGAATTCTTTGGCTGACTCCACTGGTGTCACCACTGCCAGAAAGAGCTTTTTCCACTTCGTCCATAAATAAAATACATGGAGCAATTGCTTCGGCAGTTTTCAAGGCACGTCTAACATTGCCCTCTGATTCACCAACTAAAGAACCAAGAAGAGACGCAATATCTAGCTGGAGTAGCGGTAGATTCAGGATATGAGCGATGTTCTTAGCAAGTAATGTTTTTCCAGTACCGGGTGGGCCAGCCAGCAACACACCTTTTGGTTGAGGCAAGGAAAGCTCACGCGCTTCTTGTGTGAACAGCCGCCGCCGTCGATTGAGCCACTCGCGCAACAAATCCAATCCTCCAAAGGAGATGCTAGCAGGCTTGCCCAATTCAATACCCATTTGAGACAACAGGCGAGTTTTATACTCGACTGCTTGGGGTATGAAATTACTATCAATTAAAATCCCATCTGATGTTAGGTTATGTTTAACAGTTAACCGCAGGAAGTCGCTAATCTCCTCCAGAGTTAATCCCAAGGCAGCACGAGAAAGAGATTCAATTTCACTCTTATTGAGGGAAATAGTAAAAGTCAATTCCTGTTCAATAGCAGACTGTTGTAGGTCATGCAAATAAGAGTTGATATGTTCAAGTATTTGCTCAACTCCTGGTAGAGGAATTTCACAATAAGGGATTAAGCGTACAAGTGACTCATGTAATTGAATGTTTTGACCCAGCAGCACAATGCGTTTATCAGTCGGTTTGAGACGATGGTAGAGATTTTTTACCTTGCTAACAACCTCCCAAGATAACGAAGGCGAATTCTTACCAATAAACGAGTGAATGTCACCTAAGATAAAGATTCCATCAGCACTAAAATTCGCAATGTAATCAAACACATATAACAATGGGTCAGCATGTTGTGGTTTCTTATACTCTGCAACTGGCTTAAACACCAATCCCCCATCTGCTGCGATTAAACACTGCTCCAAGGTTGATACTCCCAAATTCCAGAAGAAGACTGGACATGAAAGCTTATTGTTAGCTTCAGCAGTCAGCCACTGAATAATCGTCGCTTCATCAGGAGACAGAACATCAACCGCAGCAATGGGAATTTGCGAATCTAGTGTGGAGAGAAGATTTGAGAGGTTCATTGTTTTTCAATTTGATATGTTGTGGAGCTAGTTCATCGTGAGTATTAACAAGTCTTACGACTACTTCATAAACTTCGGCATCGCCGTCGAAAATCTCTGCCGTCCCATTGGTCTGTTGATAGGCAATTGCGGCAACTATGGCATTCAGCAGCACACATAGCCCTTCAGTATTCGCTTTGATGATCACGGGCTGGCGTGGTTTTTTCTGGGCGTAAACGTGGATAAAGGGGTATTCTTTAGCTAATTCGTTCATGATGTTTTGGGGGGGGGGTTTAATCCCCCATTTTTTACTGACGTAAACGTGTTTGAGTGCTGTTCGTAGTCCGAAGCTGTGGTGCTGATTCTTCTTTGAAAATGCGATCGCCCTCCACAACTCCAAGTGCCTCCTCAAACGGTTGTGTAGCCGATAAACAACTCAAACCCTCAAACCCCTCTGCTTCCACTCGAACTTCACCTGTAGCATTGTCGAAATGAATCAGTATTGAACGTTCCATTTTATCTCCGTGCAAATTGTTTAACTTCCTGATGTCCGGCAAAGGTTAGGCGTAGAGTTTGCACAGTTCCGTTAGTTTCTTCAACGATCGCACATTCACCAAACCTTTCTTGTAACTCGGCGGCTTTAGCACAAACCAAATGCTTACCATAAGCCAGCATTAGTTTATTGCTGAAAAAGTCTTTGCCCAGCTTCGGAACTGTTTCATAACTGTCGTGTATTACGTCGTACACGCCGCTTGACTGATTCCATTTGAAACCGATGTCTGCACGGGCTTGAATTGTGCGACCAGATACGATGATTTCAGCACTTTGTCCTTGAGAGCCACCGTAGTATCCTTTTAGTGATTGTGCTGCTTCATGTACTTGCGGATTCAGTTTCAAATCTTGTAAAGCTTGTACCAGGCATTCACGGTTAGCAAGCTTGGTTTTAACGGTTGAGAAGTGTGACATGAGAATCTTGTTCCTTTAGTAGAAGTGCGGTATTCTTTTTGAGGTGTATATGCATTTCTTGTTTAAGATGCTAGTCTTGAGCGAATGCACACTCGTTCAAGACTATTTTCTACCTGAATTTGAACGACATGACCGTAGCTTTCGATAAGCCCACGTCGTCAGTTGCAAGTGATTGTAGATTGCGTTGTTCATCTAACAACTTGGTGCGGATAGAATCTATCTTTTGTTGCAATTGACTACGCCCCTCATTACCAAGATTCTTAGACTCAATCGCCGGATCATTAACGATAGAATCTAAATGCGCCATCATTGCCTCCAAACTACTGCCTGCCTCCGGTGAAGCGTTTGCCAGTAGCACTTGAACCTTCATCAGATGACGCTCCATTTTCTTTTTAAACTGTATGGGTTTCCTCCCTGGTTCCCAATCAGCCAACTCTTCAAGCAACTGCGCCGCGAGTTGTTCACCACCTGCCAGGGCTGATTCCCTTAGCCGTTGCTCTAAATTTTGGTCATACTGTTGGATGAATCGTGTAATTTGGTCTAAGCATTCGGCTTGCTGCTGATTGAGTTGTTCAGAGAGGGCAGGGATAATCACCGGACGACCAATAACAACTTGCAAATAGTCTTCAAGATCGGTCAGAGTCGGAAATGCTCTTAACAAGTTGGCTTTGACTGACTCTTGCTTATCCTGTGCTAATTCCCAGGTGTTAAGTGAGAGAAACTGGTCAATTCGCTCTTGATAATCATTAAGTCCCGCCTCGTAATCAGCTTTTAATTGATTACGTAGTCCAGGAGCGATATTATCTCTGATATTGATTAACTGATTCCATACCAGGGGAGCCAAATCAATCGGACAAACCCAATCACCAGTATCCGCAGACATCCATTCCTGCACAGAAGCAATTTCTTGCCTCAATTGGGTAGCAGCTTCATCGAGCTTCTTAAATACCTTAATACCTCGCAAACCTACTTCGGAATTTGTGACTTTAACGAGGTCTGATTCTATTTCAGAAACTTCAGCTTTTAGCACATCGGCCCATTTAGGTGCAGCAGACTTTGTACTTTTCTTTAACTGGATACGAAAGCGAATGCGAGTTTTATTTAACTGTGAGAAATTGTGGCGCTCGACTACTGCATCAGTTAGGAAATTTGCAGCAATAGGATTGTCGATTGCTTGTACCATGATTATTCACCTCAATCACTATTTTTCACTTTCAATTCAGCGAAGCTTTCTTTGTGAGTATTTCTCAACTTGTGAATGTCTGTAGTAGCTCTATAGATTACTTTTTTAGAGCTTTTTTGTAGCCGAATATGCCTTTTAATGACTGGTGGTTTATGTATGGGCATAACTCAAAATAGTTGAAGTTGCTGTGAATTATCCTGTATCGCAGGCTTCTCATAAACCATACCTTCGACTTCATAACACCGAGTCATGAGTTTGTTCCGGTTTAGCCGAAAGCTGACTTTTTTTCTTTGATTTGGCAGAGGTACAAATACATACTGTGGATGTTGGATAGTACCTTCATCACCCAAGTATCGTGAAAGCGTACCGTCGATTTGGTAAACTTTCGATGAACTTAACAGTGTCGCGTCATACACTTTAATCAAATTTAATTCCATCTGATTACTATTGAAGTAGAGTGTGTGATAATCTTTTGTGGAATCGATTTTTCTCTCCAGGCAGATTTAATCAGTTTGGCTGGAGAGTTTTTCACGGATAATCTGATTGAGTTTTTCCTTTAATTCATCAGTCAGAGCATTAAAATCAAACTCTTTAGAGTCCCAAACTTCATCCAGACTTGTAGACTCATCAATAATGTTTGCAATCAAACAAGATTCATCGTCATAGTTCCAGCCATTTGCTAAAAGCCACGGTAGAATCCCTTCAGATTGCAACAGCTTGGATAGGTCGAACGAGTCAGAAAACTGTTGTAAGTTTTCGAGGCTAGGGGGAACGATTGTTATAGTCATTTGTTGTTATTGGTAGTAGTGAGTACGCAGCAGAAAGAGGGGGAAAAAGTTAAAAGGATTTATGAATTAAACCATGTGTAGAATAGTAAGGTTTTACCTTTTCCCCTTCTTCATTAGCTGTAGACAAAACTTGAGAACTGATCAAATAGCTTCCCTAATTGAAGGTAAATAGGGAAGCATAAAGGCGAACACAATTGCTGCAATCACCTCAACAAGTATTTGGCTATTAAGAAGGCACATCTTCCCAGTAACCAACTTCATCATCATAATTTGCTTGCATAGACTGCAATTTGTTGACGAAGTTAGCAAATTCTTCGTTAGTTAGTAACTGCCTTCCTTTTTTGCCATAGTTCTCTGTGAGAAACTGTTTGCCCTTTTCGTCTTTCCAACCTAAAGCTTCAATCAATCGTTGTGACTCCATCATCAATTGATTGCGATCGAGTGCATGAGACGTAGCTACTTCTGGTAAGTTGTTCTTAGGCAATCCTTTTTTCCACCAATCGCTGATGGAATTATGCACAAGGGCAATTTCTTGAGCTATTGGTTTCTTGCCAATACAATAACTTTCCCAGTTGAGCGCAGTTGGCTTTTCGTATCCACTACATACACAGGCATTGGAAGTTTGCCCCCCTTTCTCACGTTTCTCTGTTTTCAATATGGGACAAAATACCCACATCGAATGCCAAAGTAAATTCTTCGGTTGGTGATGTTTGCCTTGAAAACTTGCATAAGCTTGTTCGCAGGTTTCACGGAATGCCATTAGTTGTTGATCAAACGACACTTGAAACACTCCCCAAGCAGTTATTTGTACTGGTGCGATATGAAGAGGTTGATTTTGGGCATCGACGAAAATCACCATATACCGCCTACCGAATTTGTAGGCGTTCTTGTCCAAACCATCACTGCTACGCCAAACTCCAATCACCTTTCTATCGTTTCCGTATAGCAGAGGCGATCGCCCAATCACAAGTATTCGTGGTTGTCTGTAGAGAGCGCCAGGAATGCCTATCTTTTCATCATTTTCGTCCAATTTGTTAGTAATAACTTTATACTCTTTCCCACCTTCTAGTTCTTTATTTTCGTACCATCCTGCTAATTGTTGATTTTCGTAAGCAATCCAAATGCCTGCGGGTGAAGGAATACTTTTGGCTGCTGGGGTCTTTTCGTAGGCTTTATGTTCAGCAGAATCAAAGTCAAAAGCTGTCATAGTAGCTGCTTGCCTTTCTTTAATGTTAGTTTTCGCAAAAAATAAGCGAAGCTCTAATTTTGAGTGGCACTGATTTTAAAACAGTGGTGGAAGAAAATTCTCTTCCACCATTTCACTTACGCCGCTACCAACTCCCGACGAACTTGTGGCAGTTCAATCGGAGCAGTTGCTCTGGACAGTCCTTCTATAGCCTCTTTCACGCTCCAACACCGTACTCCATCTGTACAGCGCCAATAGTAAGTCTTGGGGTCGTTTTCCCATAACTCATCAGCGTTTCTGACCTTGAAGACAATTCCTAAGAATTCACCATCAAGATATACATTGTGAGCCGTCTGAAACTCAGTGCGTCCTACATAAGTCAGTCGGTAGCCGTCCACTGGCGTACACAAGTCTTCTGCACGAGTACCGCGATACCCGCAGTTACCGCAGCCGTGTCCTTCGCAGTCTGGACAGATGGCAGCAGGCATATTCCACTTCGGCAGGGTGAAATCCCATTCAGATGGTGGCGTTAATATTCGAGCCTTGTGAGAAATATAACAACCAGCATGACCGATTACTTTATCAGAATGGTATTGGACGCTCAACGATAGCCAATCACAATCACCCAATAAGCCAATTTTCTCAGTAGCTTGTTTTAATTGTTCATCTTCTTTGTGATTGCATTCTACTGGAGCAGAAAGACTCGCTTTTACCTCTGCAACAGCGCGTTTGAATGGCTCTTTGTGATATCGAGCATAGCCGTGGGTCATTTTTACCCACACGATATCATCCGAGTTTATCCAGATAGTCACTACATCTTCGGGCTTGCACTCTTTTGAGTAATCCGACTGATTGACGATGGTTGCGATGATTTGGCGATCCTGTGTAGTTAACGGATCTTTTGTTGGCGCAGGGGCTAAACTTTGTGTCATCATTAGAAATTGCCTCTTGATTGGGTAAAAGGGCGATCGCACAGTTTCGCAGACGTAGCGATCGCCCTATTTTTATTGGTTAGTTTGTTGTGCTTGCACAACATTCTCACTCTAGAATTGGCGAAGCCTCATATTTGCTTGCTCCTAGTCAGTAACTGGAGCTTGCTACAGCAGCATATCTCTTGATCGGGCGGTAGTCGGCAACGAGCTTCAAAGCGACTTTCGTACTACTGTGGCAATTTTTTATTCAGCGCAATTCGATTTCCCTTCCTGTTCCCCTCGCCTTCTCTGGTTGTGCCAGTGCTTCAGTTACTCTCCCAGGTGGATTAATAAATTTACTATTTTCAAGGTTCAATGGTGAGCGCCTCTATATTTAACTGGGAGGCTGGCGCTTGATTCCTCTCTTATAATTAATATAATACTAACTATTGTTAGTGATGTCAAGAGATGATCGAGGTATTTTAAGCTCTATTTGCGGAATAAAATCCTTCATCTGTGCGCCAATTGCTTTACACAATGTTTCTAACTGTTTTACGGATACACCATCAAAGTCATCATTTATTAACCGAATGATGAAAGCATCACTACATCTATTTCCTAGCTGTTCTGTCAAAATCTCAATTTTTTTGAAAGACAACCCAGAATTCTCTTTTTTATCTTTTAATAGAGCAGCTTTTTTAGCATCCCAACGGACTGTTTGCACTTCCTCTATTGGAACTAACACAAGATTTACTTCAATATTTTGATGATTTTCACTAACCATAGTAGTTGACATAAAATTTTATAGCAACTACTATTGTTATGGATAATTTGACTGGGTTAACGTCGGCTGAAATTCCAGATGGGGATGATCAGCACTGTACAGGTGTTCGTAGCAATATTCATCATAACCCTGATGTAGAACCCTACGCTGAGGTTTGGTTTCATACAGAGCGTTCTTTTTTAGATGAAGTCATTGCTCCCTATTATGAACAGCTCCATTTAGGTTCAAGGCCCCTCTCTATTCAAGAGTTTGCTGATTTTCCATTACCAGAACTGCCTAGAGAGTTAGGTGAACGCCAAGCTCTGGCTGCTGCTAAGTACGATCACCTTTGCAGATACCATCAAAATTTTCCCAAATACCGAGATGCTCTACTAGAACCTTCACCATACCCAATTAAGCGACATCAAATTAGAGAATATGTCGCACAAGATACTATAGATAGACGACGGATTTATTTTAACTATCTTGCAGTTCGAGAGGTCAAAATTATTTGTCCTTTTCCGAATGTAGATATCGGGCAGATTGCTTTGGTTGATATGCCTGGTTTAGGAGATACTGGGATTGGTGATGCAGAGCGAATGATCAAAATTTTAGGACAAGATATTGATGTAGTTTTGTTTGTTCGTATGCCTAAATCAACAGGCGATTTTTGGGCTGCCGAAGACATTGAACTTTACGATATGGCTAACAGTGCTTTGATTGATCTGCCCATTAAAGAATGGTCTTTTATGGTTCTTAACCATATTACTGGAAGTTCTGATAATCGTCGAAATTGTGAAAGTTTAGCCGCAGCTATTGCTGAGAAACATATAGTTGTTCAAGAAGTTATAATTGCTAATTGTGCAGATTCTCAACAGGCACAAACGGAAATTTTAAATGGTATATTAAACTATTTAACTCAAAGAATTGAGGTCTTGGATCGGCAATATGCCTCTGCCTGCCAGGATAGATTAATTCAGCTTCAAAGAGCGGTGAAATCTGAATTGGAAAAAGCTAAGGATGCTTGGAGGCTAACCTCAAAAGACGATTGGTTCCCTAATTTCGTCATACTTTTTCAGGATTTATGGCGTAATTTAACCCGTGAGCTTGAAAGTTTGCTCTCATCTATGATCGTTAACCGCGATACGGATGATCAAAACTTTAAGATAGCAGTAAATTCAGCAATCCAATTATGTCGAACAGAACCAGAAATTCCTTCAATAGAAGAAATTAGGCAAAAACGTGATTGTACTGGCGCACTTGAAGCAGCTTACGCTGAGTGCCTACATGAAGTACGTACTCATTTATCCAAACGTTTTCTAACTCTTGATATTGCTTTGAAAGAGTCATTGGAAGAGGCAAAGTCAAAAGTAGTAAATGTTTTAAAGACGCATGGTAGATTGCAGAGATTAGCAGATGGAGAAGGAAGCGAGTTCCTTCAAAATTTAGCCGATACTATTCCGGAGCATTTGGATGGTTTAAGATTAGGTTTCCTAACGCTTGCAACCTTTGACTTGCAATATCGCGGCTTAATCCAACATCGTATTCGTAAGTATTTAGATGTTTTGATTCCTGACAGAACACCGTACAAATTGAATGATTTCTGGAGTGAAGCAATTCCTCCATTTTCCGCCAAAGTAGAGCGTAGTGAAAAGATTTTAGAAAATTTACGTAAAGCTCAAGCAGAGGCAGTTAACAACTGTGAAAAAGAGCTTAAAAATCTGTTGAAAGAGCCTCGCCAAGCAGGGTTCGCAATAGTTGAGGAGTTTGTGGATCGAGTATTACGTGCTCAAGGAGTTCAAACCGAATGGCAAATTTTTTTACAAGAGGTTGCCTCGGATGAACCTATCCCACTAATGCCTAAATATGATAGCCTATTTCTGAATTGAGAAGGGTGTATCAAGCGATGGCAGGACGTTTCGAGGGGTTAAGCGATCTGGAATGGAAATTGTTTGAAGATATATTTCCTCCAGAATCAGAAAAACGTGGCAAGGGAATGCCTCATGCACCGTACCGTTATTTGCTAAATAGTCTTTTATACATATTGATTACTGGATGTCGATGGTGTGACATCCCAAAGGGAGATATATGGGCTTCAAAAAGCGCTTCACACAGATGGTTAAAGCAATGGCGGGAGGATGGAACGTTTGAATATATACAGGCGCGTGTTCTGGCGATCGCGGATGAGAAAGGCTTGATAAATTGGGACTTTGGGGCTGTTGATGGCTCTTTTTCCCCCTGGAAAGGGAGGAGGTAAAGACGTTGCTTATGGCGGTAAGGGAAAAGGAGTGTTAATTCATACGCTTACAGAGGGCAATGGAATGCCTTTAGCTAACTGTACAACTCCAGCTAACGGAAATGAAAGAGAGCAGGTATTACTACTGCTAGATAAAGTCAAACTTAAAACTTTAAAGCCTGGTAGACCGCGTAAGAGAGTGAAGGTCTTAGCAACTGATAAAGGTTACGATTCAAAGGATAAACGCGCTGCTTTACGCAAGCGGGGAATTAGACCTCAAATCCCAAAACGAGTTTGGAAAACGAAGAAAAACAGAGGTAGACCAATCAAAATTTCTGTTCCCAGGTTTCAGCAGGAACGTTGTTTTGCTTGGTATCAACGTAAATATCGTCGTTTAGTTGTCCGATGGGAACGTCAAACAGTATATTTTGATTCCTTCATTGACCTTGCAACTATCCATATGTGGATTCAAAGGATTTTATTAGTGGGATAGGTTCATGTTTGGGCAGATGAGTTTGGCTCAACAATAGCACGTACTCAACTCAGACGAGATTGGATGCAAACAGTGGAACGGGGAGAGCAGGCTATCGAATTAGAAAGAGTAAGCTTCTTGAGATAAAGTTGCCAAAACCCCTTACTATCAAGTTTGAATTTTATGGCGATCACTTTATTTCTATCAAAATCCAGTCTAAAAATGACATAGAAAGTAAAGCGATCGCTGCAATAATCCTAACTTGGCGGTTTAGCACTAGAACAACTATTTACTGAGGAACACAGATGAATTATCTGTAGCTGTTGCTGAACTACAACGGCGTTTCGTTTGCTGGTGACTGGTAAATCTGACGCAATTCGGCAATTGTCGCGGCTGTTTTGATTCCTTCTTTAATTGCCCGTAATTGTTCAATATCTGACAGTAAGGAAATTTCTGACATCAGGCTTAAGGACTCAGCACCAAATTTGAGTTCTAAACCTAACTCAATTCCTTCGAGTAATCCTAACCGAATACCGCTGCGCTCAAAAGAAGTCACATACTGCATACGTTGTTCTGCCTCCAATTGTTCTACTTCAAAAAGAAACTCTCGCTCCAAATCTTGAGGGAGTGTCAATACCCAGTCTACAAAAGCTAACAAGTTTAGAACATCTTCTCGTTCAAACCCTTGCTGGTACAATTTCCTCACCAAACTGAGTTTCTGCTGCTTACGCTGTAACCTATCAGTACGCGTTTGTACTGCGGCTAGGTGTGCCATGACTACAGTTGCCAATGGGTTACGGCTGGCTTCCAGTTCAGACTGCTTTTGCTGATAGTCTACCAACTTGATCACAGGAAATTGGAAATTTACCATACAGCCAAATAATTCATAACCAAATTGATTCGGTCGCCAGTTAGTACGCTCATCACCAAGGACTGCTAATGACGCAACCGGACGCTTGTATCTATCGTAGATGCGGTAGTTGTAAGTGAACATCCTCTCGCTAAAGTCAAACTCTGACTGAGATTGGATTTCCAGGTGTACAAGTACCCATGCTTCATCTCCTCCAAGACGATAAATTTTTACCAATTTATCCGCAAGGCGTTTTCCTAACTCGGCATCACGCACTACCTGCTGTAATTCCTGGTCTAAAAATTCCGGCTGTTGTGTCCAATCAATTTCTGCATGGGCTTGAGGGAAGAAGAATTGCATGAATTCTTCAAAGTACAGTTGTAGTATCTGTTTCCAAGGGCTATCAAATTCAGTTTGTGGGTTGTTATCGCTCATGCTGCAAAAGCTGAAATACTATAATAGTACATTAGTCCTATCGCCCAATCTTAATTAATTGGAGCTAGATACATGAAACAGGTAGTCAGACAAGTTAAAGAGCGCAATAAGATTGAGCTTCAATTACAAAATATTCAGTATGAACTTTGGAGATTAGATGATTCTGAATATAGAAAGCTTAGGCAAAATAGCCTTGACATTAAAGATGACTCCAACTTCTTCAGGGAACTCTATTTTTCCGAATTATTAAGTGAAGATAAACTTAACCTAGCAGAATTGTTTATCACTTTAACGTCCCTGTTTGGAGATAGTAGCGATTTATTTGATCAGGACAGAGGCTCATTTTACTTTCCCATATTACTAGTAATCAAAAAGGAGATAAATACTTTTTTCTACTTCATACGTATTTTTGACTCTCGTGGTTGGATTTGCTACCAAACATCTAAACTGTTTGAGAATAAAGCAGATGTTGATAAAAACAGAATTCAAAATGAACCCTTTGAGCAAGAATTCTCTCGACAAGAAAGTAATAATTTTTGGAGCTATATCTACAGATATCTTACTGAATATTTTCACTCGATAAAATTAAATATTAGCGTTGAACCTTTTCTCAAAAGGATTGATTCTAATTTTATCCTTTATGGTTATTACGATCATCAATATTTTGAGGAAGGATATGAATGTGAAGAATTATATCGGGCGAGAATCCAGTATTTCAATTCAGTTGGTATTCATGCTTGGCCACCACAAAATATAAAACCTATCTTGCAAACTATTATTAGTGAAATCGCTGATAAATAGTTGCGTTCACCCACATAGCAGTGAATCAAAAAAGTTGCCTCTAATAGCTGATTCTGATACTCTGGTTGATCTGTAAATTATATAATTGCTTTTTCAGTTACACAGCAGTAGAGCAGTCATATATAGTATAGTATTGGTTTTATCTATACGCGATTGCCTTTGCTACTAAAATTTAACATAATCACTTGACCTAAACTACTGTAATTGTAGCAATCTCACAACAAGAACCGATATGAAATATTTCCATCCTCATTTACTTCAAAATCAGCACTAAGCTCCTTAGCTTTCTCATCTAAATACTGTTTAGCAAATTGAGTTGATATCTGGGAGTTTTTCGCCAGTAGCAATACTGTTATTTTCCCAGAGTTGTTTTCAAGTAATTCTAAAAACACTAACTCAATTCGTTTTTGTTCTGATTCAAGCAGTAATTCTTGTTCTCTTTTGTGATGCTTTATTAAAGACCAACTCAACCACCCACCCATAGCTGTTGACGGAATAGTAAAAATAATTAAAGCAGCTACAGCACCTTCTTTATCTTTAGGGGTAGTTTTAGGATTAATCATTTCCAGAATCATCAAAATAGAAAATGGAATCCCAAATCCCAGAAAAAACAATGCTAAAAGTTTTTTAATTAATCTCATATAACTTTTCCGCTTCTACCGTTCACACCCGATACCATCCCCATCTTGATCAAACCCATGAGGATCGGGTGGCAGCACTTTAAACCTTCGTTGGCTAATATCTCGGCAGTTTAAGTCCGGTGAATTCTTTGGAATGCAAAAATCTGGGTAAGCAGGGTCGCAATTATTCTGTTGCTGTCCTTGAGTTGGCACTGAAGTTGCCCGTTGAGCAGTTTTGTGGCGGAAGTTCCAAGGCATCACAGGATTAGGCTGGCTCCAAAAAGCTAAACGCTGTTGTTTAGCATAATTTTCACCTTGCAACAAGCTATCTTTAGACTCCCGACAGCCTTTGAGATACTGACGATAAACTACAGCTTGTCCCTCTTGCACCATATTGAGATTGACATTGCGATTCTCGACAAACACCTCTGCAACCAAGCGCTTGTATTTGTCAGTTTCAATAGCACGTAGGGTAATTGCTTGTCCCACTGGCAGCAATTGTTTGAGTCTTGCTGATGATTGCTGACCCCAAGGATTCTGTTTCATCTCTGGTGCATCAATGCAAGCGAGGCGGACAGTCACAGTTTTGTTACCCGTTCTCACCCGTATGGTGTCACCGTCACCTACGCTTACAACTGTAGCGGTAAGATTGTTGGCAAATACGGGTAACGACATTTGAGCTAGAAGCAAAGCTGCAACACCAATCAAGCGAAATTTAAAAACCATTTGTACTAAAAATCACTCTTAACTTCTTCTTTTAGGATTCCCAATTTCAGCCAAGCGATCGCTAGTTAACTCACAAATTAGTTTTATGTTTTAAAGTAGAAAATATTATCCAGTCTACTTTTTTTTAATTCTAGGTTTTTACTCTTTATCTTCAGTACTCAGAGAACGAATTAATTCCCGGATCACATCGGTTGCTGGTCTGCCAGTCATTGAGCAGTATTTTTCCAGCTTCTCTGCTTCACTTGAAGTGAGATTGATTGTAAGTCGTTTAGCAGCCCATTTTTTATTCATAATATTAGAAAAGTTAGGTTTTGCAACTACTTCTCTAATATCAATCACTTAATCTGTTAATACATGGGTATGAATAATGACTTTTAATTTAAGAGATGATGAAGCAAACTTATATGTTTTTGCAAATAATAGTGAGGACATAAAGTCTATTTCAGAAGATAAAGTTTCAGCCCATTAAAAACAACAATTATTAAGGCAGTACCAAGAAAGTATAAAATACCTTAAGAAAAAATAGGTACTCTGGTCAAGTAAGCTTTTACCGTTTCTTAAAAAAGCATCGCATCGGCAGCATTGTGATATCCCTGTTTTGTCAATCCGGGGGAAGCTAATCCCTGTAAGGCTTTCGCAGCTGTAGTTTTCAGATTTTTGCAAGAAATTTTAGTTACTGTTAGAAAATAAAGGTTCAAACCTTAGCTCAATCAAAGTTTCAGACTCTTGCTTCGATTATTGTTTTCCGAGAGTGACAGAATAGGGATATGCATCAGCAACCCATTGCCACAGCACTCTTTTTGGAGATATTAAAGCGACTAAGGAAGCGATCGCTTGTGACAAAGCAGTACACTGGTACTATGCCGAAACTTCCAGAGTGCGATAACTGTCTTCTCTATTCACATAACCCCCACCTCGTCTGTGTCGTTCACCCTGATGGGGTAGAGGGCCAGAACTGCTTGGACTTTCGACTTGACCCCAATGCCGAAGGAGAGGAGCTATGGCAACCGGAGGGGACAAGCTACTACAACGGTGAATTAATACTGCAACCACAACAGAGGTGGACGCAACAGCAAAAGCTGGAGTTACTTGATTGGCATCCAATGTTTACTGGTAAGTGTCCCCAGTGCGGTGCATCCTTTGACCGAGACTACACCTCAAGAGTGCATTGGGATTGTGAATGCGGTTGGATGGATGATTCAATTTAGACCGTTCGCTCTTTCTTACTTCCTTGCGCTTAATGCCTGCTTGCTCAATTGCATCACAATATTTTGGGGCAATGGGTCTATGACAGCATCAGTCGGCAGAGATTTAATAAAAGCTGTCACCTCTTCCCCAGTTTTATATTTCCCTTCACTCCAAGCATCAGCAATCTGTTTCGCTACCCGGTCAGCATCATCAGGGTTCGCATGGGCAGTAATACATTGAATATCATTACCAGTAAATGATATCCATGTCTGCCAAAGTCCCGTAACTGGATGCTGAACAATCCCTGTGGTCAGTTCGTTGTCCTTAAGCACTGATTTTTTCTGACGGCGACCGAATCCTTTAAACATGGCAATATTGAGTAAACGCTACTTTAAAATGCCCAAAATCAATATAGCGATCGCTCTAGTAAGCTGCTAAAAGGTTTGACTCCATCCAGTTGTGGGGGATAATCTACTGGTTTGTACATTCCCATTAATCACCTTGGAACCCAACCAGCTAAATTTATTTTCTGATTTGACCGTCACACCAGCACGCAGAGCAGAGACACTGGTAATGGGCCTTGAGGCGCTGTTGAAGTGGAAATCTCAGATTTTTGAATATCAGCAGAAGGTGAGGGAGAGCAAACCACCACAGCAGACGGCATTGTTTGACCTTGCACCCAACCATTGCGACCCTGACGCGATAAACCCTTTCACCTTGTCCCTGCAATCAATGGCGTTTTACAGGATGCCAACAGATGAGGGTAGCGCCGCTATTTATTTTGTGATTGATAATGCCATGCCCTTGCTGTTGTATGTTGGTGAAACAAGACGATCTGGTAAACGGTGGAAAGGTGAGCATGGATGCAAGCAATATTTAGATAGTTACCATTCACTGCATCATCATTATGGACTCCAACGGGAAGTTAGCATCGCTTTTTGGTGGGATGCACCCACAGACCGACGCGCACGGCAAGAGTTGGAGTCAAACCTTATTTTGAAGTGGCGCAGTCCATTTAATAAGGAGAACTGGGAGCGCTGGGGGCAGCCTTTTGGGTAGGGTGGCTTACTTATGCTTTATGGCGCTACTTTTTCTTTAAACTGTAACAAGCAGAAAATGCAGGCACTCTAGTGGCTGGAATTGTCATTAACTCCTGGGTTTTGGGATTACGCCCTTCACGCTAGTAGCGATGACTACGGCGGCAAGCTACGCGTCGCTCGAATGGGCCAAACCCTATAATTCCAGAGGCGTTACGCAAGATGTAAGGAAATAAACTTAGTTAAGATCCCAAAATGTCCTCACCACAAATCCAATCCTACCATTGTAACAACTCTCTAGACCAGCCTTCATCCACTGTGCCGTCGTGGAAAATCAAACTGCTGTATGACGGCCAATGTCCCTTGTGTCTGCGTGAGGTTAACTTTTTGAAAAAGCGGGACGCGGGTCGAGGGCTGGTGGCGTTTGTAGATATTGCAGCTGATGACTACAATCCCCAAGCAGATGGCGGTGTTGACTATGAAACTGCAATGGGGCGTATTCATGCTGTGTTGCCAAACGGAACGCTAGTTAAAAATGTTGAAGTTTTCCATCGCATTTACGAAATTCTGGGGATGGGTTGGGTCTATGCTGCAACTTCCTTACCAGTTATCGGTGCTATTGCCGACTTCCTATATGGAATTTGGGCTGATTGGCGACTTTTTCTAACAGGACGACCAGATTTAGCGACTATTGTACGAGAGCGTTCTTCTCGACTTGCTTGCAAGACCCAAAGCCGTTGTCGCTTAATGGATGAAGATGACTAAGCCCAGTTTCACAATAAACGATGTCTTACTGCACACTTAATTGAAATTGTGACTCGTGAAGGAGCAAAAAATGTGTTTAGTGATAGCTATGCTGGAGCTATGCAAATGCTAATAGCGCTAAGGAAAAGGCATCAAGGAAAAATATTTTATTTTTTAAACATACTAATTGCTGCAACACCAGACGCACCAGCATCAAGACATTTTTGATAATTGTTTTCGTTAATTCCCCCAAGAGCAAAAACTTTCATTTGTGTTGATTTGCAAGCTTTAGTGAGCATATCTAAACCAATACCTTTTGCTTCTGGATGAGTCGGGGTCGCAAAAATAGGTGAAAAAAATACATAGTCTAATCCTTCATCCTCTGCGTCTTTTATAGATTTTAATGAGTGACATGATTTTCCAAACAGTATACTATTGCTTTTTGCCTCTGGCATTTTAATTTGGTCTTTTTCTCTAAAATGAAAAGCACTAACTAAAGAAGATTTATAATTTAGAGAAAATGGTAAAATAATTTGCAATTCTTTGTCGGATAGATTTTCAATAATTATATCTATATTTTCTCTATTTGCCTCATATAATCTTATATAACACGAATCTGCACCGTTGCTGATAGCTCTGTTTACCCATTTAGTAACTTGAGCAGCAATTTTTGATTTGTCAGAACAAATTATTTCGGAATTCTCTCCTAACAAATCAAATATGGCGATTTTTTTAAAAGGTTTTATTGTTTCTTTCATAGAACCCTTCTTTCATTTTACAGTAATGGTTGTAGCAGCATTTATCTCATTAGAGGTCTTAACTCTACCATTTTCCTTATTCTGGCGACACCAAAAGCAAATGCTCTTAATTGTCAGTTCTCTTGGATAATCAGCTAGTCGGCACGCTCCCTCCCCATAATACCCTTGGAACCAAATCAGCTAGACCTATTTCCAGAAGTGAATCATTAGGAATAATCTCTCATGTGGAAACAATAATTGTGAGTGATGACTAAAACTTAGCTATCGCAAGGATTTTGATTTAAGCGTACATTCCTTGGCTTTTAGATGTTTGCCGTAATAATCTGTAAAAAAGTGTGAAAAATCTGCGTTTCATGTCATAGCGAAAGCTAAAATTTGCTTTGCTGCTCGTTGTCCACTGCGAATTGCTCCCTCCATATAGCCACAATATTCAATGGGAGCGGTATGCTCTCCTGCAAAAATGACTCCTCCGGCAGAGTACGGTAAATCAGAGCGCCAACTTTTCAAGTCTCTAGGAACGAAATAGCAGTAAGATCCCTGTGACCAAGGATCAGCACTCCAGTCATGAGTTGCAGTTGCGAGTGCTTTGGGAGCATTTGGCTTAAGCGTGGATACTGTTTGTTGTGCTAACTCAACGGAGTGTCCAGCAACATTTCGGCTAGGTGTTCCACTGCTTGTACAAGCAAGAATTCCGGCTTCACCTGTCTGAGTTAAGGTAGATTCCCAGACCGTTTGATAAGGTGTTTCTGCCACGACTAACCCCCAACTGGATTGCTGCCAGAAACGGTTGGAGTACTGAAGTAAAGTCTTAACCGATATCCCATAGGGCAAGTGAGCGATCGCCTCTCGTTGTGCCTCTGTAAGCGGAACTTCAATAGACAAATGGCGCAAAACACTCCAGGGAATTGTGACAACAATCCAGTCGGCAAATACTTCAACCTGTCCCTGAACCGTTTTTAAACTCACGGCAACAGTTTGTTCTTGCTGCCCAATCCGCACAACTGGGGTATTAAAATGGATGCAATCGCCCAAAAAGTGAGCAAATGACATTGCAAGTTGACTACTGCCACCTCGAATTCGCAAATTGCGATCGCCCGAAGTTCCACTGTAAGCAAAAAAGCCAACTCCAATCGCCTCCGGATCGGCAGCATACATTCCATAGGATTGCTGACGAACAACTTTGTAGGCAAAGGGATCAATGGAATGTTGTAACAAGGTTTTTTAAGGATTTTCTTTAAGAATAAGGGTGAGCCTCACTTTCCCACAGAACCATCGCAAGTATCCTCCCACACTGCTATGAACTCTTACCACTCCTCCTCTGTCTGGGGCGGTTTGTCTTTGGTCAACCCTACTACTCGCGCTAGCTTCCTTGCTTAGTCTATGCTCTCGCCAAGCTCTATCAACTGGTGTTCTAGCTTGGGATCGTAACCTTGGGCTATCAGAAAAGCATACTCGGTATCGATTATGCCGAGGTTGTGCATGTTGGTCATGGGGTGTGGAGAACGATTAATTTTCAAACGTGATTGGTAATAAATTGTACTTGAGCAACTATGTTACCTATTTTAACTGTAGAAGCTCTACCCATTGAGCGACAACGAGCAGAGGATTCATAATTTACAATGCAGCCAAGATTTAACTATCAATTAGTTAAATCCTGGCTGCCTTATAAAACTTCTAGCATCAACAGAGAGATACTATAGAACTCAATTAATTATGTATTTAAAATAATTTTATGCAACTAAATGAAGATTATGACTTTTAAACTTGCATTGTGGTTACTGTGGGCTGGATTTATCACCTATATTTTATTGTTGGCACCGCCTTTACACTTAAATGAAACGTTAACGCTGTTGAAAAATATATTTACTTTTCAGTGGACTGCTATTAATCCAATTATCCTTTCTTTATTTTCTCTAGTGGGTATTTGGCTATTAATTTACAGTAGTTTATTGTTCATTGATGGCAGGATGCAACCAATTCCTTTTTGGCCTTTTGCCTTAGCATCAGTGGGTTCAGGTGTAATTGGTCTTTTGCCGTATCTGGCTTTGCGTGAATCTAATCAACAATTTTCCGGACACAAGGATGCTTTTTTGAGTCTGCTGGATTCTCGCTTTTACGGTATTGTCTTAACTTTCAGCACAGTTTTTTTGCTTGTCTATGGTTTTGCCTTCGGTGATTGGGGAGATTATGTGCAGCAGTTTCAAAGCGATCGCTTTATCAATGGTATGAGTTTGGCATTTTGTCTGTTTTATCTTTTATTTCCTATTGTTCTTGGTGATGATATGGCTCGTCGTCGTTTCCCTGATGCCCAGGTATTTTTAGGAGTGGTATTTTTCCCCTTACTCGGTTCTCTTGCTTATCTCTGTCTGCGCCCACCACTAGTGCAATCAACTATTCGTGAATAATCATTAATAACTAATCGGTAAATATCGGCATTTTTCAATTAGTCCTATGAGTCAAAATTGGGTGAGCTGGGCTATCGCTTCGTTGACTCTATTTCTAATAAACCTTATTACTCTGTATTTTCTGTATTTACGGAGAAATTTTCAAATTTTATTTTGATTAATTAAATCAGCAAAATATATCTTTGTGGAGTTGAAACTGATAGCTGTATTTTAAAGACAGCAATTGACTCTTTTGAGCGCGGTATTGAACCAATCATTATCGAGGATGCAAGCTTTAGTGATGGTGGTCAGCAAGCACATGATGCAGGTACTTTTTTGCCCAAACGTAATATAGGAAAAAACCAAATTAAGACGACTGATGGAATTCTTTAGAAGATTTCATAAGCTGTTCCACAGAAACTATCCATTGTGAGAAAATGTTCACTTGATCTTCAAATAGGCACGGCTTCAAGGAGTAACAGCGATGGAAATGCGATTTTTAGGAAAGTCCGGTCTTCAGATTTCGGTTCTCAGTTTCGGTACAATGACATTCGGTGGTAGCGACTTTTTCCAAGAAATTGGGGCGACTCAGGTAGACGAGGCGCAGCATCTGATTGATATTTGCCTTGATGCAGGTGTCAACATATTTGACACAGCAGATGTTTACTCAAATGGACTTTCTGAGGAGATTCTTGGTAAAGCCCTCGGAAAGCGTCGTTCTGATGTAATTATTGCAACTAAGGCTTATGGTCGTATGGGAAAAGGAGCAAATGATACTGGATTGTCACGTTATCATCTGATTCGAGCCTGTGAGGACAGCCTACGTCGATTAAACACAGATTACATCGACCTCTATCAAGTTCATGGTTTCGATGCTCTAACTCCACTAGAAGAAACACTTCGCGCCTTAGATTCACTTGTACGTAGTGGCAAAGTTCGCTACATTGGCTGCTCTAATTATTCAGCTTGGCATTTAATGAAGGCGCTGTCTGTATCAGAGCGTTTGAACTTGGAGCGCTATGTGTCACAACAGGTTTATTACTCACTTGTGGCGCGAGAGTTGGAATTTGAACTAATTCCTCTAGGTTTAGATCAAGGTGTGGGTATCTTAGTGTGGAGTCCGCTTGCTTTTGGTTTCCTCTCAGGTAAGTATCGTCGTGGTCAGCCCCAACCAGAAGGGACGCGACGAGCAAAAATCGATGATATTGGCACTGTCAGTGACGTGGAAAAGGGATACGACATTGTGGAAGTTCTGCATGAAGTGGCTAATAACCGTGGTGTCAGTGTTGCTCAAGTTGCGCTCAACTGGCTGTTACGTCAGTCTGGTATTACATCCGTTATTATCGGAGCGCGGAATGAACAACAACTTCGAGACAACCTTGGCGCTGCTCAGTGGGAGCTAACACCAGAGGAAGTAAACCGACTCAATCAGGTTAGCGCGATCGCGCCAATCTATCCTTACTGGCATCAGCGTAAGTTCGGGGCTGAACGCATTCCACAATAAAAATATCCCAGTTGCGATCGCATGAAGGCAGTGAGCTTGATGCGATCACTTTCTGTAACATCTGCGATTCAACACTCACATTTCCCGTAACATTGCCATATCCTGTCTTGAGAACAGCGAACACTACAGCTTTGCAGTGATTGGATTGCTAGTGATAAAGCAATTAATCTATGGCGCTACTTTTTCTTTAAACTGTAACAAGCAGAAAATGCAGGCACTCTAGTGGCTGGAATTGTCATTACCTCTTAGGTTTTGGGATTACGCCCTTCACGCTAGTAGCAATGCCTACGGCAGCAACCTACGCGTCGCTCGAATGGGCCAAACCCTATAATTCCAGAGGCGTTACGCAAGATGTAAGGAAATAAACTTAGTTAAGATCCCAAAATGTCCTCACCACAAATCCAATCCTACGGTTGTAACAACTCTCTAGACCAGCCTTTATCTACTCTGCCGTCGTGGAAAATCAAACTGCTGTATGACGGCCAATGTCCCTTGTGTCTGCGTGAGGTTAACTTTTTGAAGAAGCGAGACGCGGGTCGAGGGCTGGTGGCGTTTGTAGATATTGCAGCTGATGACTACAATCCCCAAGCAGATGGCGGTGTTGACTATGAAACTGCAATGGGGCGTATTCATGCTGTGTTGCCAGACGGGACGCTAGTTAAAAATGTTGAAGTTTTCCATCGCATTTACGAAATTCTAGGGATGGGTTGGATCTATGCTGCAACTTCCTTACCAGTTATCGGTGCTATTGCCGACTTCCTATATGGAATTTGGGCTGATTGGCGACTTTTTCTAACAGGACGACCAGATTTAGCGACTATTGTACGAGAGCGTTCTTCTCGACTTGCTTGCAAGACCCAAAGCCGTTGTCGCTTAATGGATGAAGATGACTAAGCCCAGTTTCACAATAAACGATGTCTTACTGCACACTTAATTGAAATTGTGACTCGTGAAGGAGCAAAAACAGTGGAAGCTTTACTACAAAAAACTTGTGTTCCTTGTAGTGGTGATTTGCCGCCAGTAACTGAGACTGAAATTGCTGAACTTCTGATTTTAACAGAAACAGATTTGTTGGTACGGTAGTAATAGCAGAATTGTAGTAACGTTACTCCCTAAGAAGCAGCCAAAGTTTTATAGTCGATTCGATACTTGAATTAATCGATTGTGGCTTTGCAGTGATTGGATTGCCAGTGGTAAAGCAATTAATCTATGGCGCTACTTTTTCTTTAAACTGTTTCCCAGCAGAAAATGCAGGCACTTTGGTCGCTGGAATAGTCATTGGCTCATTCGTTTTGGGATTTCGCCCTTCGCGTTCTGAGCGTTCGCGTCGCTCGAATGACCCAAACCCAATCAGCGTTACTTTCTCCCCCTCAGCTACAGCCTCGGTAACAACTGACAAAAAAGCACTGATGATTTCATCAGCTTGCTTTTTTGTGATGTTGGTCTTCGCCGCTACAGCATCTACTAATTCGCCTTTGTTCATAAATCACCCTGAAACATTACTAATTATTCTATTGCATTCCTATCTTCACGGAGGTAAATTGAGAATTCTTGGGGAGCTATTTTAAATGCATTTAGCAAGCTTTTAATTCTGTCCCGAATGTCATTTGCAGATAAGTTACCTTCTGCATAGATAGTAGTATCAATTTCTAATGCTTTTCTTAAACCCTTTTTATCAATTGCAAAAAACACATTACCACGAACAGTTTTCGCATCTGCACTATTTATGAACTCTCTGAATAGTTGAATGTCTTTCTTAGCTAATTGTTTGCAAAATAGTCTATATAGGCGTTGCCAATTTTTTACATCTTTGTAAGCTTGTCCTTCAAATACAAAACCATAAGGACGTTTAAAAGTAAAATCTTCTTCAATGGTATGATGCTCACTAGAATCAAGCTCTCGTATAATTCTCTCATGCTCTGGAGAGTCTTTCTGAACAATACACCCTGGTTCAGAATGAACATTAGTATACTTTTCAATTAAATTTGAGATTTCAGCAGAGATTCGGTTGAATTCATTTAGTTTCTCGTTAAAAGCTACTTTAAATTCAGATCCTTTCTGAACTGCCTGGGAATCATTATGTTCAATATTTAGCCAGATATCATCAGAAAACCCTAAAAAACTTTCTTGAACACACTCAAGCTCAGTTAAAATTTGTTGTATTCTTGTCTTCATTGTTTTTCTCCATTAATGTAGCTCATAAAATATTGCTTAAAATAATCAGATTCCAGGAATTCGACACAGTATATTTCTTGTAACCAAGCTTTCAAATTGCATTTGCAAAGCAATAGCCGTTACTGGGTCATTGAGTAATACACCAGCTTCGATATTGCGCTCGTGAGCCGCTTCTGTAAAATTGGCGGAGGTTACAAGCACACGCTCCTTATCTACAACAACGCATTTGGCGTGTAAACAAGCTTTTGATTCCACGCCCACTGCCAGCGATCGCGGATCGTGAAACACTTCGGGTAGTCTTTTTCCGGGCCAAATATCTTGGCGAAAAGTATTGGCAAACTCTCGCAGTAAAGTAGATGTTGGCACTTCACTGTTGTGTGGTCGGTTGACGTTAAGAAACATTCGCACATTTAATTCTGGGTTAAAATCCATTCGTTCTGCCAGCACCATAAATAGCTCTCGTGCTTTTTGTCTTTTATCAATAGCAAAGCTAGAAATGAGAACGCTTATTTTGGCAGTGCTAAACAACTCGCGCACAACAACACCAGTATCGCGGCTTTGAGAACCAGCAATTTCTGGGCCAGTCCAAACCAAGTCAACGCGATCGCTCACAGCTTGGGATGTACTCCTTTCTTCTGCCAGCAGTCGCAGTGTATAAGCAATATGCTGAGAATGTACGCCGATGACATTAAGGCGGTTGAATTCATCAACAATGTCTCGATTTAAAGCCGCAGGGATGTAGTTCGCTACATTGGATGTGGAAAAGGGTGGGGAAAGTCTACCAGTTTCCAAAGCGACTGCCAAATTAACGAGGGCTGGACGGCTCAGGTGGAGAAAAGCCATCATACTCTCACATCCTCAAAGAATTCTGCCCCTGACGCTTCAACAGTAGCAACGACCAATGCCCTGTCAAGAAATTCATTGCGTCGTTCGCAAGAAGTTTCAGCAATGAGTAAACAGCCATGACAAGCAGCACCATGTAAAAACCTATCCTCTTGTTCGGCATCTGGTTGATGCTGGGCACAAACCGGATCGTTAGAACAAAGCCTCCCCATCTCCAGTGCAACATCCAAATGGTATTCAATCCGGTTTCCTACTTGTACCAGTCCCCCTAAAGTACCTTCCGACCCAGGAGAGCCAGTGTATAAAAGAATGCCATAGCCAGATTCGCCAGCATAAATGCGTTCACGAATTGAACTAGCAGCATAACCACATTCCAAAGACACAGCTGCAATCAACAGGTGTGAAAGGGAATGCAGCATAATGTAACGTAATCCAGGAAACTTAGCTTTCTCTTGAGCAATACCTTTTTGTTTGCGCCAGATATCAAAGCCTTTTGCTAATTTCTTCCCTCGTTGCTGCACTGCATCCCGCTTGAGCCAATCTTCAATAGCTTCTTTACGGAAAGCGATGAACACGCCTTCGCCTTTGTTTTCAATCGCTGGTACCCAGGTAGGTTCCATATCAAGAGCAGCACTTCGGACTGGGATATCCAAATCACCCCCAATATCAGGCATAATTGCCTCAAAGCGGGTAAATCCGACCTGGGCAATTACCTCTCGCAGTCGATGCACTAAAACAATGCGCTCAACACGAGATAATAATTTTGGTTTTAAATTATCCAACTTCCGCGCACGGGCGTAAAAGTCACCCTCTGGCACATCCTCTCCCACATCGAAGGGGCTAGAGAGCAAGGTTTCTACTTCCACCTGCTTGATGCTCTTAGGTTGATTACTCTGCCCACTCTGTCTACGTTTTATTTCTGCCCATACTGCATCGTCGCTGAACCCTTCTAAGGCAGTCGATACCTTTTGCTTCTTACGCTCTTTTTTTACATCGTTAGCGGTTTCAGCATACTGAAGAAAGTCCTCGTAGACTAAATTAACTACATTTCGCACAGCAGCATCTGAATCTGGTAGAGAAATGACACTGATAACCTGGGAGAAATAAGCATTACTGGCAGAGCGAACAAGAAGACGATTGTATTCTGGCTTACCTGTCACCTCAGAAATACAGAGTTCTTGAGCTTTGGGGCCTAGCCAAGGGCGATGTCCATCACATTCTCTCAAGACTTTGCCATTAGGTACTGTTGCATCTGATAATTGACGACGAGCTTTGCAAGCTTCACAGCGCACATAAATATCAGCAAAATCATTGCCAGATCCGCCCTCATCAAGCCACAGTAGACCTCGGCAGCTAGTTTGAGACTTTTCGTGGACGAAACGGTACCAATTTATATCGCTAATATGTCCATTAACACAGGCTTGGACGAAACGCACAGGTACAACCGACACTTTCTTTCTTTCAGCATTGAGATATTTGCCCTGTACTAAACTACCCCAGGGTAACAAGGGACGTGTTCGGTATACTTTAGCGTTTAACGCTTTTTCATTGGTTTTTGGCCAAGTTTCTTCCACTTGGGCTACAAACCAAGTTGGGAAAGCAAAAGCTGTAATCCCTGTACGAGATGCTTTTGGATCTTGCTCATCTACAGGTGGTGCGTATAAAGCAATATCTTTAACCCCTAAAATGTCAGCAACTCGGTTAGCTAAACGGTCTTCGTAAATGCGTTTTTTATCGCCATGCCAGTGGTTTAGTCCACCAATTAGTATGGAATGATCTGGTAAGTCCACCATCGCCCCTGGCCCAAAAGTAGATAAGATTTGGCTCTGTCGAATTTCTCCAGATGGAGGGCGCTTTTTGTTTGATTTACTCATTTTTCTTCCTCTTCTATTTCATATCCATCAGGATTGCGAACCCACAAATTAACCGTTGGCTCAACATCCCGTAAACTACGTTGAGCTTTGAATTTCCGTGCTAAGAGCGGTTGCTTTTCTAATTCCGGGTCAAGTGGATCAAATAATAAGGGAGGTGCTTCCCCAACTTCACGCTGGTACTGTAGGGTTATTTTTTGACCAGCAATATGTTCCCAAGTATCTAGTAAATCTTGGACTCGTTTTCTGACTTTTTGACGCAGCTCCTCAACATCAGCACTATTTTTATCTTTGTCGTGCATTTCTGCTCGGAGTGAGATTGTATCTACAACAAAATCCAAAGTCTTGCGATGCTGAAGAATGTCAATCGCACGAAGTGGCGCTGTCATCCCAGAATGCCCCAGACGCGCTAAAGCAACAGTAATCGCAGCAATCCCTCGGTCAATAGCACGAGGAGAAAAGGGCGTAACACTAGTAGCTTCTACTGCCCTATAGACTGTACGTTCGCTCATTTTTGAAGGTAAGAGGAATTAATACCTTACTGTGTAAGGTTTCAAGGTGTTTGTGGATCTGATAGCGGTGATACCATGTAATACTTGGATCAGAGTTTGTCAGTCCAGC
>JAESFO010000446.1_pt1 | contig 36168 bp, 47 predicted proteins | sample 9269421 | NCBI WGS metagenome assembly JAESFO01 (sample SAMN14502839, study PRJNA617101) | algae metagenome | isolation source: Nostoc desertorum CM1-VF14 and co-occurring heterotrophs from rocky... | place: USA: Clark Mountains, San Bernardino, California | collected 2000-06-05 | reverse complement strand
TGGCAATTGCGTCGGCGTCCCCACGGTGGGCGGCGAGGTCAATTTCCACCCGGCCTATGACGGCAACATCCTGGTCAACGCGATGACTGTCGGCGTCGCCCAGACCGACAAGATCTTCTATTCGGCCGCCTCGGGCGTGGGCAATCCGATCGTCTATGTCGGCTCGAAGACCGGCCGCGACGGCATCCACGGCGCGACGATGGCCTCGGCCGATTTCGGCGAGGACAGCGAAGAGAAGCGCCCCACCGTCCAGGTCGGCGACCCTTTCACCGAGAAGCTGCTGATCGAGGCCTGCCTCGAACTGATGGCCTCGGACGCGATCGTCGCGATCCAGGACATGGGCGCCGCGGGCCTCACTTCCTCGTCAGTCGAGATGGCCAGCAAGGGCGGCGTCGGCATCGAGCTGATCATGGACGACGTGCCGCAGCGCGAGACCGGCATGACGCCGTACGAGATGATGCTGTCGGAGAGCCAGGAGCGGATGCTCATGGTGCTCAAGCCCGGCCGCGAGGATTTCGCCGAGGCGATTTTCCGCAAGTGGGAGCTCGATTTCGCCGTCATCGGCCATGTCACCGACACCGGCCGGATGGTCCTCACGTGGAAGGGCGACACGGTCGCCGACATCCCGCTCGCCCCGCTCGCCGACGAAGCGCCGCTCTACGATCGCCCGCACGTCCCCACCCCCAAGCCCGCGCCGCTCGCGAACGTGCCCGAAAGCACCGATCCGGCCGCGGACCTGGTCAAGCTGATGGGCTCGCCGGACATCGCCAGCCGCCGCTGGATCTGGGAGCAGTATGATCACATGGTCGGCGCCGACACCGTCCAGCGCCCGGGCGGCGACGCCGCCGTGGTCCGCGTCCACGGCACGCAGAAGGGCCTGGCGATCACCACCGATTGCACGCCGCGCTATTGCTTCGCCGATCCGGTCGAAGGCGGCAAACAGGCGGTGGCTGAGGCGTGGCGCAACCTGACCTCGGTCGGCGCCAACCCGCTCGCAGTGACCAACTGCCTCAACTTCGCCAACCCGCAGCGCCCCGAGATCATGGGCCAGATCGTCGGCTGTCTGGAAGGCATGTCGGAGGCATGCCGCGCGCTCGACTTCCCGATCGTCTCTGGCAACGTCAGCCTCTACAACGAGTCCAAGGCGACCGGCGGCGGCTCGGCGATCCTCCCCACGCCGGCGATCGGCGGTCTCGGCCTTCTCGCCGACTGGTCGAAGAGCTGCACCATCGCCTTCAAGGGCACCGGCGACACGGTGATCGCAGTCGGCGAACGCGGCGGCGAGCTCGGCCAGTCGATCTGGCTGCGCGAAGTCCACGGCCGCGAGGAAGGTCCGCCCCCGGCGGTCGACCTCGCCGCCGAGCGCCGTACGGGCGACTTCATCCGCGAGCAGATCCAGTCCGGCGCGATCACAGCCTGCCACGATGTCTCGGACGGCGGCCTCGCAGTCGCACTCGCCGAGATGGCACTGGCGTCGAACATCGGCGTGCTGGTCAACGAACCGCAGCCCTTCGGCGTCGCCGGCTCGCTGTTCGGCGAGGACCAGGGGCTCTACATCGTCACCGTGTGCGATTCGTGCCTCGCCGACTTCATGGTCGCCGCGCACAAGGCGAACGTCCCCGCCGATCCGCTCGGCCGGACGATCAAGGATCGGATCATCTTCGAGCTCGACGAAGGCGACTGGACCGTCAGCCTCGCCGATCTGCGCGCTGCGCACGAGGGATTCTTCCCGAACCTGATGGGCGAAGACGCCGCTCTGGCCTGAGGCTTTCCGTCCCGTCCCGATTCGGGCAGGATGGCCGCCTCAGCCGCAGCGGAGGCACGACGATGACCGAAAGCTCTTCCGGCACGCAGCTCGCCGAGCGGATCGGGCTCAAGCGCGGTATCCGCTGCTGGTTCCACAACATGCCCGAGCATATTCGCCAGGCGGTCGATCCCGAGGCGCGGGGCGTCGAAGAGGAGCGCGCCGCTACCGAAGGGCTGCAATGCGTATGGCTGTTCTGCACCGAGCGCACCCGGCTGGAGCACGAACTGGCCGCATTGCGCCAGTTGATCGCTCCCAATGGCTTCATCTGGGTCTCGTGGCCGGCGACGCCTGGCGCGGAGACCGACCTGGACGACGCCACGGTGCGCGCGCTCGCGGACTCGGCGGGTCTCGTGGCCAGCGAGGGTTGCCCCCTCGATGAGCATTGGATCGCCCTAAAGCTCATATTTCCCAATCAGCTACGCTGACACAAACCGGAAAAATACGGGTTTCGCTCTGTGCAGATCGCTGGCATGGCTCTCGCCGGAGCACCTATGCACGAACATGAAGCGCTGCCCTGGCGGCCGTATCCGGAAATGGACGACGCCGAACGCATCGCGCGGGCGACCGCGTTCAGCGATTGGATCCGGAGGCGGCACAGCTGCCGGGCGTTCAGCGACCGGCCCGTCCCGCGCGAAGTGATCGAGGCCGCGCTGCGGGCTGCGGGCTCGGCGCCCAGCGGCGCGAACCGCCAGCCCTGGCATTTCTGCGTCGTCGCCTCTCCCGAGGCCAAGAGCACGATCCGCGTAGCAGTCGAGGAGGAAGAACGCGCCTTCTACAGCGGCCGCGCCGGCAGCCGCTGGCTCCAGGCGCTCTCACCGCTGGGGACTCAACCCGACAAGCCGTATATCGAGCAGGCCCCTTGGTTGATCATCGTCTTCGCGGTGCGTTACCTCGTGAACGAAGCGGGCGAGGATGTGCCCAACTATTACGTGACCGAGAGCGTGGGGATCGCAAGCGGCTTGCTGCTGACGGCGCTCCACCAGGCAGGAATCGCTACCCTCGTCCACAGCCCGGCCCCGATGCGTTTCCTCAACCGTGTGTGCCAGCGGCCGGAAAACGAACGGCCGGTGATGATGATCGTCGCCGGTCATCCCGCGGCGGACGCGACCATTCCGGCCGATGTGGTCGAAAAGAAGCCGCTGGAGGAGATCGCGAGCTGGCTGTAGCTTGGCACTGAGGGGGGCTGCCGATGACGCAGGAATTGGCTGAGGGCTGGAGCACGAAGAGCAGGATCCTGGCCGCCACCCTGGCAGCGGGAACGCTCGACATCGCCATGGCAGCGATCGACACCGCGCTAGCCGAGCGCCCGATTGCCGGGATGCTCCGCGCCGTCGCCAGCGGCCCCTTTCCCGGCGCGCAGGCGTGGGGCACGGCCGGCGCCGCGGCCGGGCTGCTCGTCCATTTTGCGATCATGGCGGCGATGGCCTGGGTGTTCATGCTCGCGCGCGAGCGTAGCGCCTGGATGCGAGCGCACCCGCTGCTTGCCGGCGCTGCCTATGGCGTGGGGCTCTGGCTGGTGATGTACGGTCTTGTGCTGCCCCTTCGCTTCGGTGCCCCCTTCCCAAGCTCCGAACCGGTGGAGATCGCCAAGCAGCTCTTTGCGCATGTCGTCCTCGTCGGCCTGGTGTTCGGGCTGTTCGCGCGCGGCGGGCAGCGGAAGTGGTGACGCCCGCCCCCGCGAACCGCATCCTCTCACTCGACACCGTCCGCGGCGTGGCCGTGATGGGCATATTGCTGCTCAACATCGTCGCCTTCGCGATGCCGCGCGCGGCCTATTTCAATCCAGAGGCTTATGGCGGCGCGGAGGGCGCCGATCTTGCCGTCTACCTCGTCAACTTCGTATTGTTCGACGGGCGGATGCGCGGCCTCTTCTCCTTTCTGTTCGGCGCATCGATGCTGCTGGTGATTGAGCGCGCCCAAGCGAAGGGCGAAAGCGCGGCGCGGGTCCATTATGCCCGAATGGTCTGGCTGCTGCTCTTCGGCCTCGCACATCTGTGGCTGGTCTGGTGGGGCGACATCCTCAATCTCTATGCACTGGTGGGCATGATCGCCTTCGCCTGCCGCCGGATGCGGGTGCAGCGGCTGGTTGCACTAGGGGTCGTTCTGATCCTGATCCAGTTCGCGCTCATGGGCCTGCTGGTGGCGAGCATCGCCGACGCGCAGGTCAGGCTCGCGAGCGCCGACCCGACAGTCGCCCGCGCCGCCGCACGGTCGCTCGCGGACTTCAACAGCGGGTTCGGCGTGCCAAGCCAGCAGGCGCTCACCGCAGAGCTCGCGCAGCACCGCGGCTCGTGGTGGAGCATCGTCGAGCATCGCTGGCTCAAGGACCGCTGGTCGCCGCTGCAAAGCCTGTTGTTCGTGGGCTGGGAGACGCTCGGCTATATGCTGCTCGGCATGGCTGCATTCCGCAGCGGCCTCCTCACCGGTGCATGGGACCGTACGCGCTATCGCAAATGGCTGCTGATCGGGTTCGGCATCGGCCTCCCGGCGTACCTCGCGATGGCAACCTGGCTGGTCGCGACAAAGTTCAGCCTCTTCACGGTCGCGGTCTGCGGGATGCTCGTTTCCACGCTGTTCCGCCCGCTGATGATCATGGGCTGGGCGTGCCTGATCCTGCTGATGATGCGTCCCGGCGGACCGCTCACCACCCGCATCGCCGCAGCCGGCCGGATGGCATTCACCAACTATCTGGCGACCACCCTGATCTGCACCACCCTGTTCTACGGCTATGGCTTCGGCTGGTTCGGCCATCTGTCGCGCTGGCAGCTCTATCCCGTGGTCGCGCTGATCTGCGCCGGAATGCTGCTCTGGTCGAAGCCTTGGCTCGACCGATTCGCCTATGGCCCGTTGGAATGGCTCTGGCGCAGCCTGGCACGCGGCAAGGTTCAGCCGATGCGCCGAGCTCGGGAATCTACCTAATGCGAATGCTTCTCAACACCCTTGCGAATCGCTCGCATTATCCGTACGCAGAACATCGAGTGGAGAGGTCACCCGATGGTCGTCTGCGTCTGCAATGCAATTCGTGAGCGTGAAGTGCGCGAGGCTGCACGGGGTGGCGCCTGTAGTACCGGGCAGGCCTATCGCGCGCTCGGTTGCCAGCTTAAATGCGGCCAGTGCGTCCCCTTCGCCCGCGAAATCATCAAGGCCGAACGCGCGGCTGCGTAACATTCGCAATTAGAAAAACCGCGGATTTCCGCGGTTTTTTGCTGTCCTGAAGCCGCTTTGACCGCTAGAATTGCGCACCTGTTCCAAGCAAGGGTGTGCAGACGATGAAGGGCGACGCGCGAGTTCTCGAATATCTCAACGAGGTGCTCAAGAACGAGCTTACCGCGATCAACCAATATTGGCTGCATTACCGGTTGCTCGACAATTGGGGTATCCGGAAGCTCGCTGAGCTCGAGCGTCACGAGTCGATCGACGAGATGAAGCACGCCGACAGGCTGGCGGAGCGCATCCTGTTCCTCGAAGGGCTTCCCAATTTTCAGCTGCTCGGCCGTTTGCGGATCGGCGAGACGGTGGAGGAGATCCTGCGCGCCGATCTGGCAGTGGAAGTCGAGGCGATCGCAGTGCTCAAGGACGCAATCCAGCATTGCGAGAGCGTCCGCGACTATGTGAGCCGCGATCTCTTCGCCGATATTCTCGAAAGCGAGGAAGAGCATGTCGACACGCTGGAGCGCCAGTTCGACATGATCGCCCGGATGGGGCTGGAAAACTACATTCAGCTCAACAGCAAGGCCGAAGAGGCGAGCTAGGCAGCAGGGCGGCGCCCGAAGCCAACGGGGCGGCGCGATACCAGCGGATTGGCTTCGCGCTCCAGCAGCGACAGAGTCGTCTCGAACAGCGGCCGCAGCCGGACGACATGCTCCAGCACCGCGTCCGGCGTATCCTGCCGCTCGACGCAGGCGCGCGCCATCATTTCGATCGTCTCGGCCAGCTCGGAAAGCGGGTCCGCGCCGAACTGGCGCGATTCGCCCTTCAGCGTGTGCGCCGGGATCACCATCGCTGCGGCATTATGCGCGCGCATCGCGTCCTCGATCCGCGAAACGGATTTGACTCCGTCCTCGCGGAAATAGCCGAGGATGCGAACGAAATTGGCCCCCAAATCGGAGCGGGCCTGCGCAAAAGCAGCCCAATCGATCAGCAGCTCGTTGCCGGTCGTCACGTCGATTCCCCATCCCCGCACCTCGCGGGCACGGCCGCAGATTAATGACTCCGGGGTAAACAGCTCGTTGACGGCAGTTGCGCTCGCGTAACTATTTCGTCACTCGCGCTCGCGATCGAAGGGGTTGCGCGGCGCGCGCAGCGTCAGCCGCACGGGCACGGCGCCGAAGTCGAACTCACGCCGCAGCCCGTTGATCAGATAACGCTGATAGCTCATCGGTAGCAGGTCCACGCGCGTGCCAAACAGCACGAAGCTGGGGGGGCGAGACTTGTTCTGCGTTATATAGCGTGGCTTGATCCGCTTGCCGCCGGGAGCCGGAGGCGGATTGGCCTCGATCGCGCGCTCGAACCATCGATTGAGCTGACCCGTCGACACGCGGCGCGACCAGGCGTCGCGCGTCTCGAAGGCGACGCGCATCAGCACGTCGAGCCCTTTGCCCGTCGCCGCCGAGACGGTGAGCAAAGGTACGCCCTTGACCTGCGCCAGCCCCTCGTCGAGCGCACCCTTGACGCCGTTGAACAGGCTTGAGGCGTTTTCCGCCACGTCCCATTTATTCAGCGCGATGACCAGCGCGCGGCCTTCCTGGAGCACGCGGTCGGCGATCTTGAGATCCTGCACCTCGAGCCCACGGGTAGCGTCGAGCAGCAGCAAGACGACCTCTGCGAAATCGATCGCGCGCAGCGTGTCCATCACCGAGAGCTTTTCGAGCTTTTCCTCGACTCGCGCCTTCTTCCGAAGACCGGCGGTGTCGATCAGGCGGACCTTTCGCATGTCGCCCTCGGGGCTCGGCCACTCCCAGTCGATCGAGATCGAATCCCGGGTGATTCCGGCCTCGGGACCGGTGATCATGCGCTCTTCGCCGAGCAGCCTGTTGACCAAGGTCGACTTGCCAGCATTCGGACGGCCTACGATCGCAAGCTTGAGCGGCGCATCGGGCGATTCCGGGTCCTCGGGCTCGTCCTCCTCGTCGCGCTCGACATGCGGCAGCAGCGCCTCGAACAGATCGACGACGCCCTCGCCATGTTCTGCCGAGAAGGGGATCGGATCGCCAAGCCCGAGCGCCATGGCTTCGAGGATGCCGGACTCGCCCGCCCTGCCCTCGGCCTTGTTGGCCATCAGCACGACCGGACGATCCGTGCTGCGTAGCCAGCGGGCAATCTCCTCGTCCAGCGGCGTCACTCCGGCGCGAGCGTCGATCAGGAAGAGCGAGACATCGGCATCACGCACCGCCGCCTCGGTCTGCGCGCGCATGCGCCCCGGAAGGGTAGCGACGTCCTCGTCCTCATAGCCGGCGGTGTCCATCACCCGGAATTCCAGCCCGAGCAGATTGGCCTCGCCCTCGCGCCGGTCACGGGTCACGCCCGGCTGGTCGTCGACAAGCGCGAGGCGCTTGCCGACCAGCCGGTTGAACAGCGTCGATTTGCCGACATTGGGCCGTCCGATGATCGCGACAGTGGGAAGGGGCATGGGAATTCCGTTAGCATCTCCCCTCCACAATGGGGAGAGGCTGGGAAACAGCGGCGGCCGAACGTCGCCGCCGGAAAAAACATGGCGGGCGAGGCACCGGCCCCGCCCGCCAACTATCGATTCGACGCCTCCCGCAGGAGACGAAGCGCTCAGCGATAGGCCGAAAGTTCGCCCTTGTCGTTGAGGATATACAGCGTGCTGTTCGCCACGACGAGCGGCAGCGTCACCGATTCCTTGAGATCCATCGTCGAAACCACGCTTCCGTCGGTGGGCGACGCGAAGACGAGTTGCCCCTCGGTATTGGCGAGGACGAGGTGATTGCCCGCAAGCACCGGTCCGACCCACGAGATCGGCCCCTTGGACTTCTTCTCGTTGCGGAACTTTCGGAGCTGCGCGATCCACCGGATCTTGCCGCCGCCCCGCGCGATGCACATCAGCCGCGCGTCGTCGGTGACCACGAACAGCCATTCGCCCGCGGCCCACGGCGTGGAGATACCGGCGATATTCTGCTCCCACATCCGGTTGCCGGTAGCGATGTCCATCGCAACCATGCGCCCGCCCTGGCCAACCGCGTAGACGCGACCCTGGTCGATCACCGGCTCCGCATCGATGTCCGACAGCGACGAAACCGACGTCGAGATGCTGGTGCGCGACAGCACGTCGGCCCACAGGGAACGGCCATTCTCGTAGCGATAGGCGTTGAGCTCGCCCGACGAGAAGCCCGCCACCACCGTGCCCTGTGCCGAAGCCGGGGCGGCCACGCCGAACACGCCTTGCGTCTCCAGGCTCGCGGAGACGTTCCACGAAACCTCGCCATTCTCCTGCGAAAGCGCGAACAGCTGATTGTCCTGGGTAACGACGTAGACGTTGCCGTTGGCCAGCGAAGGGGAGCCGCGTAGCGGGCCACCCGGACGCTTGCGCCAAATCTCGCTCCCGTCCGCTGCATTGAGCGCCACCACGTCGCCCAGACCGTTGGTCGCGAAGACGCGTTCACCCTCGACGCTGGCGCCGCCGCCGAACCGCGCGGCCTGGTTGCCCTCGTCCTTGGCAGTGGCGACGCTCCACAGTTCTGCGCCCGTATCGGCGGCATAGGCGTGGAGCCCGCCGTCGGTGTCCATCACGAACAGCCGATTGTCGGAGACCACCGGCGCCGCAGCCAGGCGCTCGCGCTTGGAAGGCTTGGCGACCTGCTTCGACCAGATGCGGGACGGCGTGCTGCTCAGGGCGAGGTGCCCCATCGACTTGGCCGCGTTGCCACCGGGCTGACGCCACCCGTCGTTCGCAGCCGGCGCGGGCAGCTGCACCTCGACAGCCGCAAGGGTGGGATCCGCCTTGATGTCGTTCTCCGACACCAGGATCGGCACGCGCTCGCCGAGCACCGGGGTCTTCTTGCCACCGCCCTTGAATATCCCGCAGCCGCTCGCCATCGCGAGCACCGCGAGAGCGGCAGCCACCCTCACCTTCTTGTTCATTGAGCCTTGGTTTCCTTCGACTGGTCGATGGCGTCGACACCCAATACGCCGGCAAGCTGAACCGCGCGTGCACGGATCGACTCAGGCACCTTCTCGCCCCCCTGCGCGATCTGACCGTAGAGCTGGCCCGCGGCCTTGCGATCGCCCGCCTTGAGGTAGGCGGCTGCCACCAGCTCGCCCGCAGTGCCGAGCCACGGCGAGTTGGGATCGGTGAGCGGCTTGAGTCGATCGATGATGACCTGCGGCTTCACGCTGTCGAACTCGGCGACCGACTGGCGGATCAGCGCCAGATCACGAAACGGCTTCTCGACCGACTGATCGCCGGCAACGGCGGCGAACTTGGCGACTGCGCCCTTGGTGTCCTTCTTCTGGAGCAGCAGATTGCCCTGGGCGATCCGCGCCATCGCACCATAGCCGTCCTTGCCGGGCGCCAGCTTGTCGAACTCGGCGGAAGCCTTGTCGACTTGCCCTTCCTGCGCGAGCCGAAGCGCGGCGTCATATTGCTCGCCGGTCTTGCCCGCGGAGCGAGTGCTGTGGTGCTGCCAATAGAGGAAGCCCCCGAACGCAATCAGCGCAACCACCACCGCGGCGATGATCCAGCGCCCATAATTGCGCCAGACCGAGAGCAGCCGCTCGCGGCGATACTCCTCGTCGACTTCGCGCATGAAGGCTTCGTCAGTTGTACCGGAAGGAGGAAGCGCCAAGATTGACTCCATGGGTGTGTGCGGGCGCGGACCTTAGCCGCGGGCACCGCCTAAAGGAAGCGTACTCGCTAGCCGCTCAATCGCGGGCCGGATAGACCTGTTCGGCCCCCGGGAAAGTCCGGGACCGGACATCGGCGGCATAGGTCTCGACCGCGGCGGAAATGCGGCCGGCGAGATCGTCGAAGCGCTTCACGAACCGGGGCGTGCGCTCGAAGAGGCCGAGCATGTCCTCGGTGACGAGCACTTGCCCGTCGCACTGGGCGGAGGCGCCGATTCCGATCACCGGTACGCTCACCGCCGCGGTTATCTCGTTCGCCAGGCTCTCGACCACGCCTTCGGCGACGATCCCGAAAGCACCAGCATCCGCGATCGCGCGTGCATCGTCGATGATCTGAGCATGCTCGGCATTGCTGCGTCCGCGCGCGCCATAGCCGCCCAGCGCGTTCACCGACTGCGGAGTGAGGCCGATATGCCCCATCACCGGAATCCCGCGACGCGTGAGGAACTCCACGACCGGTGCCATGGCGGTGCCGCCTTCGAGCTTTACCCCCGCCGCGCCGGTTTCGGCGAGCACGCGCGCCGCGGATTCGAAGGCTTGCGCAGGGCTGGCTTCGTAGCTGCCGAACGGCATGTCGACGATCACCACCGAATGATAGCTGCCCCGCACCACCGCCGCGCCATGCGCGATCATCATCTCGAGCGTTACCGGAAGCGTGGAAGGCAGGCCGTAAATCACCTGCCCCAGGCTGTCGCCGACCAGCAGCACGTCGCAATGCGGATCGAGCAGCTGCGCCATCCGCGTCGTATATGCGGTCAGCATCACGATCGGCTCCTTGCCCTTGCGATTGCGGATCGAAGGCACGGTGAGCCGCTTCATCGGCGCGGGTGTGGGATTGGCGCGGCTGGTAGCGGTGTCGAGCGTATAGGTGGACATGCCGCCTACCTAGCTGCCCGGTGCTCGGCGCGCCAGCCACGGTCGCAAGCACGCACCGATTGGCTACGCGTGGGACTAAGAGGCGTCAGCTGATCCAGCCGCGCCGCTCGGCATATCCCGCAAGCCAGATCTGGAGCACTGCCACGGCCGCAATGAACAGTGGGAAGGGCACTGTCGCCGCCGCGCCCTTCTGCGCGATAAGATCGGTTGCGGCGAACACCCAGCCGAACTGCACGATCACCGCGACGAGCGAGACCACGAACAGCGGCTTCGCCAGCTTCGATCGCATCAGCAGCGCGATCGATCCGAGCAGCCCGCCGAACACCGCCGCTGCATAGATCCAAGTGAACCAGCCGGGAAGGCCGGCATAATAAGCGCGGTCCCATTCAGTGGCATCAGGATTGATCGCCGGGCCATAGACGATGTGCGCGTAGAGCGATGCGCAGCCGGCGACACCCCACAGGACCAGAAGCAGCACCACGAGATTAAACCAGCCTGCCGGCTTTTGCCGAACATAGGAAGCCATGCGACCCTCCCCCTAGGCGTTTAGTCCTAAGGGAGCGATTATAACGCAAAATCAATCAACTCACCACCTGCGCGGTGCACGCGCCGCTCAAAGCAGCGCGCGAGCGAATCGCTCCGGCGCAAAGCCTACCAGCAGCCCGCCGGGATATTCGACCACGGGGCGTTTGATCATAGAGGGCTGCGCCAGCATCAGCGCGCTTGCCCTGGCGGCGTCGAGGTCCTGCTTGTCCGCGTCGGCGAGCTTGCGGAACGTAGTGCCCGCGCGGTTGAGCAGCGGCTCCCAACCGACCGTCTCGATCCAGCGGGCGAGCCGCGCAGCGTCGATCCCCGCGGTCTTGTAGTCGTGGAAGCCATAGGCGACGGAATTGGCATCGAGCCACGCCCGCGCCTTCTTGATCGTGTCGCAATTCTTGATGCCGTAGACGGTGATGCTCATGCGGCCTTCTCCAGAAAACGGCCGAGCGTGACAACCTTCTGCCGCTCGAGCCCGAGCGCCGCGTAGAAGCCGAGCGCGTCCGCATTGTCCGCACGCACCATCAGCTGGATCTTGGGGGCGCCGCGCCCGCGCAGCCAGTCTTCCGCGGCCGCCATCATCGCGCGCCCGAGCCCCTGGCCCCGCCGGTGGGAGGCGACAGCGAGATAATAGACCCAGCCGCGATGCCCGTCGAAACCGACCATCACGGCGCCGCCGATCTCCTCTGCTTCGCGCGCGACGAGCACCACGGAACTGCCACTGCCCAGCGCCAGGCGGAAATCGGCGTTCGGGTCATTCCATGGGCGGGTGAGATCGCATGCGCGCCACAAGGCCACGACTGCCTCCTCGTCGTGCGGCCCCGCGGGTACGATCACCGGGAGAGGCACGTCGTTCCCGCCCAAAGCGCAGTGATCTGTCCCGAGGGAGCCAGCGAGCTCAGCAGACCGGACAATGGGCCGGAGTGGAATTCGTGTCCGAGCGAGCTCTGCTCGACCTCGATCGCGATCGCATCCTCGAGCTGCTGGCGCGTCGAACCCAGTCCGACGCCTGCCGCAGTGGTGTAGCGGCCGTTCTCACGGCTGCTCAGATCCCAGCCGATGAACCGCCCCTCGCTAAACGACAATCCCAGGCCGCCTTCGAATTCCGCGCCTTCCAGGGGCCCGCCGGGGCATTCCGCATCGACTCCCCGGCTCGTCGGCTCTCCGACCGCAGCAGTGACTGCCCGCAGCACCGCATCGCGCGGGGTTCCGAACGTCACATGGCGCGATGCCCCGCTTTCGAGTACCAGCGTGAGCCCGTCAGGCGCGAGATTGAGCGCAGCCGCGCCTGCTGCACCGTTCGTTGCCTCGCGCGGCTGCGGTACGACCATTTCCGCGGCGTTGCCCTCCATCGCGATGCCGGCCGCAGCTGCATTGTTCGCCGGCTGCTCGGGCGCGCAAGCGGCGAGCGCCAGGGCAGCAAAGACCGTAAGGCTGAGCCTGACCATCATCGGTTCCCCTTCCGGAAACATTTGTTACACCCCGGCGGAGGCATGGCAATCGGGGTTTGACGCGGGGCCGCAAGCAGGACTGGAGCCACCGACCGGCGGCTTCGCCGCCCTATCGACTCGCGACCACGCCCTGCGTGGTTGCGAGCCCGGATCACTCCCACTCGATCGTGCCGGGGGGCTTTGAGGTATAGTCGTAGGTCACCCGGTTGATGCCGCGGACTTCGTTGACGATGCGGGTGGCGACGCGGGCGAGGAAATCGCCGGGGAACTGGAATGCGACCGCGGTCATGCCGTCGGTGGAGGTTACCGCCCGGAGCGCGAGGACATAGTCATAGGTGCGCCCGTCACCCATAACGCCGACCGTGCGGACGGGAAGCAACACCGCGAACGCTTGCCAGATCGCGTCGTAGAGTCCGGCGTTGCGAATCTCCTCGAGATAGATCGCATCCGCCTTGCGCAGGATGTCGCAGCGATCCTTGGTGACTTCGCCCGGGATGCGGATCGCCAGGCCCGGTCCAGGGAAGGGGTGTCGGCCCACGAACACCTCGGGCAGGCCGAGCTCCCGGCCAAGCGCGCGGACCTCGTCCTTGAACAGCTCGCGCAGCGGCTCGACCAGCTTCATGTTCATCCGCTCGGGCAGACCGCCGACATTGTGGTGGCTCTTGATCGTCACCGAAGGGCCGCCCGTGAAGCTGACGCTCTCGATCACGTCGGGATAGAGCGTGCCTTGTGCAAGGAACTCGGCACCGCCGATCTTGCGAGCCTCCTCCTCGAACACGTCGATGAAGGTCTTGCCGATGAACTTGCGCTTGGCCTCGGGATCGGTGACCCCAGCGAGGCCGTTGAGGAACAGCGTCTCGGCGTTCACATGGACGAGCGGGATGTTGTAGTGACCGCGGAACAGGCTGACGACCTGATCCGCCTCGCCCGAGCGCATCAGGCCGTGATCGACGAAGACGCAGGTAAGCTGATCGCCGATCGCCTCGTGGATCAGCACCGCGGCGACCGCGCTGTCGACGCCGCCGGAGAGGCCGCAGATCACTCGGCCCTTGCCGACCTGCGCCCGGATCTCGGCGATCTTGGCCGAGCGGAACTCGGCCATCGTCCAGTCGCCCTTGAGGCCGCAGACGTGGCGAACGAAATTGGCGAGCAGCCGCGCGCCGTCGGGCGTGTGGACCACCTCGGGATGGAACTGCATCGCATAGTAGCGGCGCTTGTCGTCTGCGATCACCGCGAAGGGGGCACCGGGGCTGGCAGCGACGGCGCGGAAGCCCGGCGCCAACTCCGTGACCTTGTCGCCGTGGCTCATCCACACCTGATGGGTCTCGCCTTCGCCCCACAAGCCGTCGAACAGCTCACAACCGTCCTCGATCTCGATGAAGGCGCGGCCGAACTCGCCGCTGTCGCCGAGCGTCACCGTGCCGCCGAGCTGGTGCATCATGACCTGCTGTCCGTAGCAGATGCCGAGCACCGGAAGTCCGCTGTCGAAGATCTCCTGCGGCACCCGGGGGCTGCCTTCGTCCAGCACCGATGCCGGCGATCCCGAAAGGATGACGCCTTTCGGCTTCATCCGCTCGAAGGCCTCGGTCGCGGCGGTGAAAGGAGCGATTTCGGAGTAGACGCCTGCTTCGCGCACGCGTCGTGCGATCAGCTGGGTGACCTGGCTGCCAAAGTCGAGGATGAGGATGGAATCGGCATGATGGTTCATGCCCTGCGCGCATAGCAGATCGACGCGGCGTGGAAAGGCCCCGTATCGGAACCAGGCGTCCGAACAGCCTTCAGTGCGGCTTGACCTCCAGCCCGGTCCACTCCGCCGCAAAGGCCCAGACGTCGGCTGCTTCCTCGATGATCTTGTCGGTGGGCTTGCCCGCGCCATGGCCGGCACGCGTCTCGATCCGCGCGAGGTGCGGCTTGTCGCCGATCTCCGCTGCCTGGAGCGCCGCGGTATATTTGAAGCTGTGGCCGGGCACGACCCGGTCGTCGGTGTCGGCCGTCGTCACGAGGATCGCCGGATAGACGCGCCCGCCGCGAACATTGTGATAGGGCGAATAGCCGCGGAGACGGTGGAAATCCTCTTCCTTCGAAGGATGGCCATAGTCGTCGACCCAATAGCGGCCCGCGGTCCAGCGATCGAAGCGAAGCATGTCCATCACTCCCACCGCAGGCAGCGCGGCGGCGAAGAGATCGGGGCGCTGGTTGACCACCGCGCCGACCAGCAGCCCGCCATTGGAGCCGCCCTGGATCGCAAGCTGGCCCTTCCCGGTAATACCCTGCGCGACCAGATATTCACCCGCCGCGATGAAATCGTCGAAGCTGTTCTGCTTGTTGGCGAGGCGGCCACCGTCGTGCCACGCCTTGCCATATTCGCCCCCGCCACGGATGTTGGCGACTGCGAGCACCCCGCCCTGCTCCATCCAGGCGATACGCGATGCGGAGAAGGCCGGGGTGACCGGAATGTTGAACCCGCCATAAGCGTAAAGCAGCGTCGGCGCGGCGCCGGTCACGCGTTTGTGGCGCACCACGAACATCGGCACGCGGGTGCCGTCCTTCGAGGCATAGAAGCGCTGCTCCACGACATAATCGGCGGGATCGAACAGCAGCCTGGGCGTGGCCCAGGCAGTGCTCTCGCCGGTCGCGACATTGTGACGATAAATCGTGGTCGGCGCGTTGAAGCTGGTGAAGGCGAAGAAGGTCTCCGGGTTGCCCTGTTCGCCGCCAAAGCCCGAAGCGGTGCCGATGCCGGGCAGCGCAACCGGCTCGAGCGGCGAACCGTCGAGCGCGAAGCGGCGGACCTCAGTGTGGGCATCGACCAGATAGCTGGCTACCAGCACGCGGCCGATGATCGTCGCGCCTTCGAGCGTCGCCGCATCCTGCGGCACCAGCTCGTGCGCTTCCGGATGGTCGTTCGTCTCGACGTCCATCGCGACGATGCGCATCCGCGGCGCGCGCTGGTTGGTAGTCCAGTAGAAGCGCGTGCCGTTGTTGCCCGCCAGCGACCAATGATGGTTGAGCCCATGGATGATCGTGCGCGTCGGCCACGCCGGGTCGCGCAGATCGGCCAGCGTGATCTCGTAGCGATCGTCGGTGCCTTCGCTGGTGGTGATCACCAGCCATTCACCGTCGTCGGTGACCTGGGCATAGTGGCTGCGGCTGGGGGTGGACGGGGTCTCGTAGATCAGCCGGTCGGCCGACTGTGGGTTTCCGAGCTGGTGGAAATAGACCTTGTGGTTCTCGTTGAGCGCCTGGAACTTCTCGGCCTCGGCTACCTCCGGATAGCGCGAGTAGAAGAAGCCGCTGCCGTCCCGGGCCCAGGACGCAGCGAGCGTGAACTTCATGCCCTGGATCACGTCGCCGGTGTCCCTGCCGGTTTCGACATCCAGCACGCGCGCGGTGCGCCAGTCGGTCCCGCCGTCTTGCACCGCGTAGAGCACGTAGCGGCCATTTTCCGACGGCATCCATTCAGAGAGCGCCGTCGCCCCGTCCTCCGACCAGCCGTTGGGATCGATGAGCACGCGTCCGGGTCCGTCGAGACTGTCACGCACATAGAGCACTGCCTGGTTCTGCAGGCCGGTATTGTGCATATAGAAATAGCGGCCGCCCTTCTTCACCGGCACGCCGAAGCGCTCATAGTCGAAGAGCTGCTTGATACGGGTACGGAACCATTCGCGGCCGGGAAGGCTCGCCAGATAGGCGTCGGTCACTTCGTTCTGCGCGGCGATCCAGGCGGCCACCTCCGAATCGTTCCGCACATCGTTCTCGAGCCAGCGATAGGGATCCGCGACCGCCACGCCGAACAGTTCTTCGATCAGGTCGTCACGACGGGTGTGGGGATAGGCTGGCTTGGACATAGTGATTGTACTCTCCGGGAATCGCGTGCGCGCGGTTTAGCGGGAAGCAATGAGTCCCGCTATTGATCCGCGCCGCGGGCATAGGCGGCCGAGAGCTGGCGATAGTAGCGTGAGTTGAACGCGACGATCGTGGTCAGCACGCCGAGCAGTCCAGCGATGGTGAAGACCAGCGCGATACCCCGCTCAGGGCCGCGGCCGAACCAGTCGCCAATCAGGTCGGCGCCCGCGCCGGTGGTCATGAAGGGAATGAAGACGAACTGCGCCAGCGGGGCGATCAGGAAAGCGGTCAGCGGCGAGGCGGCCTGCTCGACCGACTGGGCGAAACCGAACACCCGCCCCTGGCGCTCGAACGGCACGACTTTCTGCAGCGTCGTGTGCTCGGCCGCCTCGGCATAGGGGCCGAGGAACATCCAGACGAAGCAGCCTGCCGCGAGCAGCGGGATCGAGGATTGGAGCGTGAACACGCTCGCCACCGACCAGAGGATCAAATTGACCAGCAGCAGCGTCCGCAGCGGATTGGCGCCGAGCCCGGTGCGCGCGATCACGATGCCGCTGAGGATGAAGGCGCAGGAGATGAACGCCCAAAGCAGCCCCCATTGCTGCACCGGCATGAGCGACAGGCCGTAGGCGTCCATCAGCGCCATGAAGACGCCGCCAAGCAGATTGTTGAACGCCGCGAAGAAGATCAGCGCGAACAGGCCCGGTACCCCAGCGACCACGCGGATCGTACCGGCAAGGTCAACGCGGCGCGGCGTATCGGGGCTCGCCCCTCGCTCCGGCTCGTGGAGGCGCACGAACAGGAGGTGCGCGAAAGCGAGGAAAGAAAGCGCCAGCGCAAACCCCAGCGTCGCGACCATGCCGCCCCAGGCGACGAGGAAGCCGCTGATCGCCGAGGTGGTGAGGAAGCCGATGCCGGTTACCATGCCGACGAGCCCATTGGCCTTGTCGCGCCGATCCTCCGGGATGAGCGCGGTGACAAGCGTCGGCAGTGCGATGTTGCGAATGTTGCCCGCGATCACCCCGAACATGACCAGCAGCACGAAGCCCCAGAGCATCGGGCTCGCTACCTGGCCGAAGAGCCGCTCCGGAACGAGCGTATAGGCCGCGAGCGCGACGGCATAGAGCACAAGGGAAGCGGCGCTGGATGCCATCATCACGCGCTTCTTGGCATGATGGTCGACGAGGCTGCCGAACCAGATGCCCAGTCCTGCGGTGAGCACCAGATAGATGCCCGCGATCATTCCCGTGGCGAACACCGAACGGGTTTCGAGGAAGATCCAGAAGGTGACCGCGAACCACACCGTGAAGTTGGTGATGCTCGCGACCAAATTGTTGGCGAGGAGGTGGTAGAAAACAGCCATCGGGGTGCCTCGACGTGGAAGCGGGAAATGGCCGGATTCAAGTCACTCCGCAAGGAAAAGGGCGACCGCACCCTGGTGCAGCCGCCCTTTCTTGTCCGTGGACGAAGAAGCGATCAGGCTGCTTCGTCGAAATCCTCGTCGCCCAGCACCGGACCCGAATCCTGGCCCTTGGCGGAGACGTCGCGGTCGACGAACTCGATGATCGCCATCGGCGAAGCATCCGACTTGCGGATGCCGGCCTTGATGATGCGGGTGTAGCCGCCGTTGCGGTCCGCATAGCGCGCGGCCAGCACATCGAACAGCTTCACCAGCTGCGCATCGTCGAGCAGACGGGCGTGGGCCAGACGACGGTTCGAAAGGCCGCCCTTCTTCGCCAGCGTCACCAGCTTCTCGACATAGGGACGAAGCTCCTTCGCCTTGGCGAGCGTGGTGGTGATCTGCTCGTGCTTGATCAGAGCCGCGGCCATGTTGCGGAACAGGGCCTGACGGTGAGCGGAGGTACGCTGCAGCTTACGGCCGCCTACGCGATGACGCATGATAACTTCCTTCGTTCGTTAAGGGGCCGTGTCACGGAACCCCAGACCAGGTGGGGACGGCAGGCCCACCGTTCTTCCGTCATCCCCGCGAAAGCGGGGACCCAGTAAACCTTGCCCCCGAGGGAGCCCGACGCGGGATTAAATCCCGCGTCGTCGGACGGGTTCAGCTTCGCCGACCTGCCGGCCGGGCTTGCGCCGTCTCGGGATTAGCTCGCGCTAATCCCGTGCGGCTCAGCCCATGATTTCCTGCTCGAGCTTCTTGGCCATCTCTTCGATGTTCTCAGGCGGCCAGCCCGGGATTTCCATCCCGAGGCGGAGCCCCATCGACGAGAGGACTTCCTTGATCTCGTTGAGCGACTTGCGGCCGAAGTTCGGCGTGCGCAGCATCTCGGCCTCGGTCTTCTGGACTAGATCGCCGATGTAGATGATGTTGTCGTTCTTGAGGCAGTTGGCCGAGCGGACCGAAAGCTCGAGCTCGTCGACCTTCTTGAGCAGATAGCGGTTGATCTGCGCAGCGTCGCCGCCCGCTTCCGGAGCCGCAGCAACCCCGCCCGCCGCCGGAGCGGCCGCGCGGGTGAGCGCCGAATCGTCGAAGTGGACGAAGAGCGCGAGCTGATCCTGCAGGATGCGCGCGGCATAGGCGAGCGCGTCTTCCGGCGTGATCGTGCCGTCGGTCTCGATCGACAGCGTGAGCTTGTCGTAGTCGAGCTCCTGGCCGACGCGGGTGTTCTCGACCTTGTACGAGACCTGGCGGACCGGGCTGTACAGCGCGTCGATCGGGATCAGACCGATCGGCGCGTCCGCGGGGCGGTTCGCCACGGCAGGAACATAGCCCTTCCCGGTGTCGGCGGTGAGCTCCATGTTGAGCGTTGCGCCATCATCGAGGTGGCAGATCACCAGCTCGGGGTTCATCACTTCGATGTCGCCCGACACCGCGATGTCGCCTGCCTTCACTTCAGCCGGACCGGTGGCCGACAGCTGAAGACGCTTCGGGCCTTCGCCCTGCATCCGGATGGCGATCTGCTTCACGTTCAGGACGATGTCCGTCACGTCCTCGCGGACACCCGCGAGCGACGAGAATTCGTGGAGCACGTTCTCGATCTTGATCGAAGTGACCGCCGCACCTTGGAGCGACGAGAGCAGCACGCGACGCAGCGCGTTGCCGAGCGTCAGGCCGAAGCCGCGCTCGAGCGGTTCGGCGACGAAGGTCGACTTGCGCTTGGGATCGCCACCGGGCTTCTTCTCGAGGCCGTTGGGCTTCTTGAGTTCCTGCCAGTTCTTAGCGTTGACCGACACGGGCTTTCCTCATGTTGGGCGGGACTAGAGGCATGTCCCGCCAGGTAACTGCTGCAAGACCGCAGGCCCGCCTCAGGGCCCGCGGCACAAGCAGGACTTAGACGCGACGGCGCTTCGACGGGCGGACGCCGTTGTGCGGGATCGGCGTCACGTCGCGGATCGAGGTGATCTGGAAGCCGACCGCCTGGAGCGCACGAAGCGCGCTCTCGCGGCCCGAACCCGGACCCTTCACCTCGACCTCGAGGGTGCGAACACCATGTTCGGCAGCCTTGCGGCCTGCGTCCTCGGCGGCGACCTGAGCGGCGTAAGGGGTCGACTTGCGCGAGCCCTTGAAGCCCATCATGCCGGCCGACGACCAGGAGATCGCATTGCCCTGCGCGTCGGTGATGGTGATCATGGTGTTGTTGAAGCTGGCGTTCACGTGCGCGACGCCGGCGGTGATGTTCTTGCGTTCGCGACGGCGAATACGCTGCGGTTCACGTGCCATGTCTTTGACCTTTATCCCTAATTGGGGTGGTCACTCGCGGGGCGCCGGGCGCCCTGCGGAGTAAACCGTCCCCCGGACGGTTTACTTCTTCTTGCCGGCGATCGGCTTGGCCTTGCCCTTGCGGGTGCGCGCATTGGTGTGCGTGCGCTGGCCGCGGACCGGAAGACCCTTGCGATGGCGCAGGCCGCGATAGCAGGCCAGGTCCATCAGGCGCTTGATGTTCATCGCGGTTTCGCGACGAAGATCGCCCTCGACGGTGTAGCCGGCGTCGATCGCCTCACGGATCTGCAGCACTTCCTGGTCCGACAGGTCCTGCACGCGGCGCTCGGGTGCGATACCCAGCTTCTCGGTGATTTCCTTGGCCTTGGTCGCACCGATGCCGTGGATGTACTGAAGCGCGATCAGAACGCGCTTGTTGGTCGGGATGTTGACACCCGCAATACGTGCCATGAAATTTATTCTCCCAGCTCCACGGGACGCCGCATGGCAGCTATGCGTCCCATCTCGTCGCGTTGCTCCGAAAATGCAGTGGCACGACGAGCGCATGCAAGCGCCGCCGGGACAACCGGTGTTTCGGAAGATGGGCGACATATGCAGCCGCCCGGGCAGAGTCAAGCGCCCCGTGCGTTTTTGCCGGAACTCGCAACATACACGAACGTTGCGCGCGCGCCAAGCCGGGAGGCACTCAGTGCTCCGCTGCCGCCTTGAGCCGGGACCACTGGGTGGCGAGGACCTTGTCGACCGGCGCGGCAACGCCAGTGAGGCCCTGCCCGGCTACTACGTAGGTGGCGACGAGCTCGGTACCCGCGCCAGCCGGTTCGAGGGTGATCGTCATCACCCCGGTGACCGGCATGGCCTGAAGCGGACCGAGGCCGCCGACCATGCGCAGCGTGCCACCGGCAGCGACATGGACGACACGCATGTGCTCGACGCCGCCGTTCGGAAGCTTCTCGCACCAGCACCCTCCGGGCCGGGGATCGAGGCTGAGGTTGGCGGCATCGCCGCTGTAAGTGTGATCGCCCTGCCACCAGCGCCCGGGGTGGACGAGCGCTTCCCAGACCTTCGCAGGCGGTGCGGCGATGCTTACACTGTGGCGGCTGGTGAAACCGGAGTCGCCGGAGCTGACGACCTCCGCGGACGCCGGCACCGCCAGTGCCAGCGCAGCGACCGCCATTCCTGTCTTGCGCATCGAAACTCCCCCTGCTGCCTGGCGAAGGAGGTTAGTTCCGTCAGCCCCTTCCGTCGAGGATCGCGTCGATCTGCTCGCCGACCACGTCGATATCGGCCATGCCGTCGACGCGGCGGACGAGCCCCTTGGCTTCGTAGAAGGGCAGGATCGGCGCGGTCTTGGCGCGGTATTCGGCCATGCGCGTGCGCACCGTCTCCGCATTGTCGTCGGGACGGCGCTTGAACTCATGGGCGCCGCAGACGTCGCAGCTTCCCTCGACCTTGGGCTGCTTGAACCGATCGTGATAGCCTTCGCCGCACTGCGCGCAGGTGAAGCGGCCGGTGATGCGCTCGACGAGCGCATCCTCGTCGACCACCAGCTCGATCACATAGTCGAGCTTGCGGCTGCGCTCCGAAAGCAGCGCGTCCAGCGACTGCGCCTGTGCCGCGGTGCGCGGATAGCCGTCGAAGATCGCGCCCTTCTCGGTGTCGGCCATGTCGAGCCGCTCGCCGATGATACCCGAGACGATCTCGTCCGAGACGAGCTCGCCGGCTTCCATCACCGCCTTCGCCTTCAGGCCGGTAGGCGTGCCCGCCTTTACCGCGGCGCGCAGCATGTCGCCGGTGGAGAGCTGCACCATGCCGCGTTCGGTCTCGAGCCGGCTCGCCTGGGTGCCCTTGCCCGCGCCCGGAGGGCCCAACAGGATGATATTCACGTCAGACTGTCCCCTGTCTGTCGCTGCGCGTTCAGCGCATGCGGCCCTTCAGCTTCGCCTTCTTGATCAGATCGCCATACTGGTGCGCCAGCAGGTGCGACTGGATCTGCGTAACCGTGTCCATGGTTACGTTGACCACGATCAGAAGGCTAGTGCCGCCCATCAGGAAGGTGCCGCCGAGCGACGAGATCGCGAATTCGGGCACCAGGCAGATGAAGGTCAGATAGGCCGCGCCGATCACGGTGATGCGCGTCAGCACATAATCGAAATAGAGCTCGGTGTTCTTGCCCGGGCGAATGCCGGGAATGAAGCCGCCATAGCGCTTGAGGTTCTCGGCGGTCTCCTCCGGATTGAACACCACGGCGGTGTAGAAGAAGGAGAAGAAGACGATGCCGACGCCGTAGAGCGCCATGTACACCGGCGAGCCGTGGCGCAGCCAGGTGTTGAGGCTGATCACGAAATCGCCCCACCAGCTCTCGCCCGCGGTCATGTTCCCGGCGAACTGGGTGATCGTCAGCGGCAGCAGCAGCAGCGACGATGCGAAGATCGGCGGGATCACGCCGGCGGTGTTGAGCTTGAGCGGCAGGTGGCTGCGCTCGGCCTGGACGCCGCGCGCGGTCTGGCGCTTGGGATACTGGATCAGGATGCGGCGCTGGGCGCGCTCCATGAAGCAGATCAGCAGCACGAGCGCGGCGACGGCGATGATGATCATGCCGATCCGCAGCGGATCGAGCGCGCCGGTGCGGCCCGATTCGAAGAGCTGGACCAGCGTGGTCGGCAGATGGGCGACGATGCCCGCCATGATGATCAGCGAGATGCCGTTGCCGATGCCGCGGCTGGTGATCTGCTCACCGAGCCACATCAGGAACATGGTGCCGCCGACCAGCGAGATCACCGCGCCGACGCGGAAGAGCATGCCGGGCTCGATCACTGCCTGAAGGCCCTGGCTCGCCCCGAAGCTCTCGAGCCCGACCGCGATGAACCAGCCCTGGATCGCCGTGAGCGCGACCGTGCCGTAGCGGGTATATTGGTTGAGGCGCTTGCGGCCGCTCTCGCCTTCCTTCTTGATCGCGTTGAGCGTGGGGCTCAGCGAGGTCGCGAGCTGCACCACGATCGAGGCAGTGATGTAAGGCATCACTCCGAGCGCGACGACCGACATGCGGTTCAACGCGCCGCCGGTGAAATTGTTGAAGAAGTCGAGCACGCCGCCCGAGGTCTGCTGCGCGAGCAGGTTGAGCTGGGTGGGATCGACGCCGGGGAGCGGCACGTAGCTCAGCATCCGGAAGATGATCAGCGCGCCGAGCGTGAACCACAGGCGCTTCTTGAGTTCGGTCGCCTTGCTGAACTTGGCCAGGCTGATGCTGGAGGCGAGTTGATCGGCTGCGGATGCCATGTGCGTTTATCGTCCCGGAAACAAAAGCGGCGGGTAAGCGTTCGCCGCCCCCGCCGCTCATATAAGTCCTACGGCCTGAAGGGCAATGCGGCGCCGGCCCCTCGTCCGTTCGTGCTGAGATCGTCCAAGCACGAACGAAGGAGGAGCGACGCTCCCCCTTCGAGAGTTCAGCCCTGCTTGCCCGCCTTCTTGGCGGCAATGACCTTCTGCACCGAGCGGTGCTTGGCCTTGGCCTTCTCGGCTGCCGGAACGATCTCGGGGATCGTCACCTTGCCGCCAGCCTTCTCGACCGCCTCGATCGCGCTCTTCGAGGCGCCGGCGACGGTGAAGTTCAGCTTCGCCTTGAGCTCGCCCTTGGCCAGGAGGCGGACGCCGTCCTTGCCGCCACGGGTCAGGCCCGCTGCGTTCAGGGCAGCCTGGTCGATGTCGGTCGCGGTCAGCTTGCCCGAGTCGATCGCCTTCTGAATCGCGCCCAGATTCACCTCGGCATAATCCTTGGCGAAGACATTGTTGAAGCCGCGCTTCGGGATGCGCATGTGGAGCGGCATCTGACCGCCCTCGAAGCCGTTGATCGAGACGCCCTCGCGGCTCTTCTGACCCTTCTGGCCGCGGCCCGCGGTCTTGCCCTTGCCCGAACCGATGCCGCGTCCGACGCGCATCTTGCGGTGGCGGGCGCCCTGGTTGTCGTTGAGTTCGTTGAGCTTCATGTCGTGCACTCGCTTTCGCTTTTGTCGCGCTGATGGAAAGGAAGCGGCGCCCATAACGGTGCGGTCGCCTTTTGTCACCCCTTTGTTTGCGCGCTGGCCGCCCCGCGCTTCGTACGGCGGCTTGCCTCCGGTTGACTCGTTTCGCCTGTTTTTGGCCGGACGCGACAGCGAAGCGACCACGAAGCAGCAGCGAAGCGGCACTGACGCGGCACCGACGCTACGCCCACGCAGCACCGGCGCATCACTCACGCTACACCGACGCGCCACTGACGCTACGCCGAAGCGGCACCTACGCTCCACCCACGCGCCCGCGACGCGACAGTCATGCCGTGCCGTGTCGCGGTACCCGCGCGACGCTGTAGGTTGGGGAGGAATCCGCCGCTTGCCCATGATTGGAACAAAAGCAGATCAAATCCAACTTTTCCAGAGTCCATGGGCCCAGCCGCGGTTCGGCCACTCGCGCCACGAAAAAGGGGCGGTAGTAGCCTACCGCCCCTCTTCGATTTCGTTCAGATCGACGAAGGCTCAGCCCTCCACGATCTCGACCATGTGCGGCAGCTTGCGGATCATGCCGCGGACCTCGGGGGTGTCCTCGAGCTCGCTGACCTTGTGCATCTTGTTCAGGCCAAGGCCGATCAGCGTCGCGCGCTGATCCTTGGTGCGGCGGATCGGCGAGCCGATCTGCTTGATCTTGATCTTCGCCATGCTCGTTACTCCGCGATCGCAGCCGCATCCGCCTCGGCGGTCTGCGAACCGCCGCGGCCGAGCAGATCGGCGATCTTCTTGCCGCGACGCTGCGCAACGCTCTTGGGCGAGGTCTGCTCGCCGAGCGCTTCGAAGGTGGCGCGGATCATGTTGTAGGGGTTCGACGTGCCGACCGACTTGGTCACGACGTCGGCAACGCCCAGGCTCTCGAAGATGGCGCGCATCGGGCCGCCGGCGATGATGCCGGTACCCTGCGGCGCCGAGCGCAGCGTCACGCGGCCCGCGCCGAAATGGCCGTTGCCGTCGTGATGCAGCGTGCGACCCTCGCGCAACGGCACGCGGATCATTGCCTTCTTGGCAGCAGCGGTCGCCTTCGAGATGGCTTCCGGCACTTCGCGCGCCTTGCCATGACCGAAGCCGACGCGGCCCTTGCCGTCGCCCACGACGACCAGCGCCGCGAAGCCGAAGCGCTTGCCGCCCTTCACCGTCTTCGAGACGCGGTTGATATGGACCAGCTTCTCGATCAGCTCTTCGCCGCCGTCGTCGCCGCCCTGGCCGCGACGATCGTCGCGACGGCCACGGTTGCCGTCACGGCCGCCGCGGCCACCGCCACGGTTGTCGCCGCCACGACCGCGACCACGGCCACGACCCTGCTGCTCCTGGGGAGCGCCGGCTTCCTGGACCTCGACGCCTTCCGGCGCCGCCTGGTTGGTTTCGTCAGCCATTCTCAGAACTCCAGTCCGCTCTCACGAGCGGCATCGGCCAGCGCCTTGACGCGGCCATGATAGAGGAAGCCACCGCGGTCGAAGACGACCTGGGTGATGCCTGCGGCCTTGGCGGCCTCGGCAACGCGCTTGCCGACATCCTGGGCGGCCGCGATGGTCGCGCCGGTCTTGCCCTTGACGTCCTTGTCGAGCGTCGAGGCGGCGGCAACGGTGCGGCCCTGGGTGTCGTCGATCACCTGGGCATAGATGTGCTTGCCCGAGCGATGGATCGAAAGCCGCGGACGGCCGCCCGCACGCGCACGAAGCGCGGTACGGTTGCGGCGGCGACGCTTCGCGAAAAGCGAAAGACCCTTGGTGCTGATCACTTCTTCTTCCCTTCCTTACGGAAGATGAACTCGCCGTCGTACTTGATGCCCTTGCCCTTGTAGGGCTCCGGCTTCCGCCAACGGCGAATTTCCGCGGCCACCTGGCCGACCTTCTGCTTGTCGATGCCCGAGATCTCGACCGTGGTCTGATCGGGCGTCTTGATCTCGATGCCTTCCGGAATCGGGAAGTTGACATCGTGGCTGTAGCCGAGCTGCAGCTTGAGCACCTTGCCCTGCGTGCTGGCACGATAGCCGACGCCGGTGATCAGGAGCTTCTTGGAGAAGCCCTCGGTCACGCCGGTGATCAGGTTCTGTACGAGCGTGCGCTGCATGCCCCAGAAAGCACGCGCCTGCTTGGTCTCGTTGGCCGGCTGCACCGAAATGCCGCCATCATCGAGCGTGTAGCTGATCTCGTCGCGCATCGCGAGGCTCAGGGCGCCCTTGGGGCCCTTCACGTTGAGCGTCTTGCCGTCGATCGAGGCGGTGACGCCTGCCGGTACGGTGACCGGCTTCTTGCCGATGCGGCTCATCAGAACACCTCCGCCAGCACTTCGCCGCCGACGTTCTGCTCGCGCGCTTCCGCGTCCGAGAGAACGCCACGAGGCGTCGAGACGATCGTGATGCCGAGGCCGTTGCGGACCCGCGGCAGCTCCTGGCTGCCCGAGTAGACGCGGCGGCCCGGCTTCGAGATGCGCGCGACGTGCTTGATCGCCGGCTGGCCCTCGAAATACTTGAGCTCGATGCGGATGCCCGCAGCCGGGCCCATCTGCTCTTCGGAATATCCGCGGATATAGCCTTCGCGCTGGAGCACGTCGAGCACGCGGACGCGCAGCTTCGACGCGGGCGTCAGGACGCTGTCCTTGCGCGCGCGCTGGCCGTTGCGGATGCGGGTGAGCATATCACCCAGGGGATCGGTCACTGCCATCTTCGTGATCCTTACCAGCTCGACTTCGTGAGACCCGGGATCAGGCCCTTGTTGGCCAGATCGCGCAGCATCACACGAGCGAGACGGAACTTGCGATAGTAAGCGCGCGGACGACCGGTCAGCTCGCAACGATTGCGGATGCGGGTGGGGTTACCATTCCGCGGGATCTCGGCCATCTTGAGGCGCGCGATGAGACGCTCGGTCTCGTCGAGGCTCTCATCGTTCGCGATCGCCTTGAGCTTCGCATATTTGCCGGCGTACTTCTTCACCAGCTGCTTGCGACGCTCGTTCTTGTTGATCGAACTCAGTTTCGCCATGACTTAAGTTCTCTTTCCCTTACGCTGCCTGCTTCGCTTCGCCGTCCGCATCCTGCGGGAACGGGAAGCCGAAGAGACGCAGAAGCTCGCGAGCCTCGTCGTCGGTCTTGGCGGTGGTGGTGACGATCACGTCCATGCCGCGCACCTTGTCGATGCGGTCATAGTTGATCTCGGGGAACACGAGCTGCTCCTTGAGGCCGCAGGCATAGTTGCCGCGTCCATCGAAGCTCTTCGGGTTCAGCCCACGGAAGTCGCGAACGCGCGGCAGCGCGATCGTGACGAAACGATCGAGGAACTCGTACATCCGCTCGCGGCGCAGAGTCACCTTGCAGCCGATCGGCATGCCCTCGCGCAGCTTGAACTGCGCGATCGACTTCTTCGCCTTGGTGATGACGGGCTTCTGACCTGCGATCAGCTCCATCTCGCCAGCGGCCTGCTCGACCTTCTTCTTGTCCTGGGTGGCCTCGCCGACGCCCATGTTCAGCACGATCTTCTCGATCCGCGGAACTTCCATGACGTTCTTGTAGCCGAACTTCTCGGTCATCGCCTTGGCGATGCTCTCGTCGTACAGCTTCTTGAGGCGCGGGGTATATTTATCAGCCATTGATGACCTCCCCGGTCTTGACCGCGACGCGGACCTTCTTGCCGTCGCGCTCTTCGAAGCGGACGCGCGTCGGCTTGCCGTCGGCGGTCACATGCGCGACCTTCGAGACGTGCATCGGCGCTTCCGAACGCTCCAGGCCACCCTGCGGGTTGGTCTGGCTCGGCTTGCGGTGACGCACCGCGACATTGATGCCCGAGACGACGACCTTGCCGTCCTTGGGCAGCGACTTGACGACCTCACCGGTCCGTCCCTTGTCCTTGCCGGACAGGACGATGACCTGGTCGCCCTTCTTGATCTTGGCAGCAGCCATCACAGCACCTCGGGCGCGAGCGAAATGATCTTCATGAAGCCCTTCGAGCGCAGCTCGCGGACGACCGGGCCGAAGATACGGGTGCCGATCGGCTCCTCGTTCTTGTTGACCAGCACCGCAGCATTGCCGTCGAAACGGATCACCGAGCCATCGGCGCGGCGGACATCCTTGGCGGTACGAACGATCACCGCACGGTGAACGTCGCCCTTCTTCACCTTGCCGCGGGGCGCAGCTTCCTTGATGCTGACGACGATGACGTCGCCAACACCGGCAAAGCGGCGCTTCGAGCCGCCCAGCACCTTGATGCACTGCACCCGCTTCGCGCCGCTGTTGTCAGCGACGTCGAGATTGGACTGCATCTGGATCATCGATCCGGTTCCTTCTCGTCTGGCCTGCCGGGACCCAGTTTACCTTGGCCCGGTGGTTCCGGTTAAAAATCAGGCCCGAAGACCTTAAGCGTTGTCGGCCTTGGCCGGGGTCGCGTGGGTGTTCACCCGCTCGATCACCTTCCAGGTCTTCAGCTTGGAGATCGGCGCAGTCTCTTCGATGCGCACGGTCTCGCCCGCCTTGTATTCGTTGCCCTCGTCATGGGCGTGGTACTTCTTCGAGCGACGGATGATCTTGCCGTAGAGGGGGTGCTTAACCTTCCGCTCCACGAGCACGACGACCGTCTTGTCGCCCTTGTCCGAGACAATGTTCCCGGTCAGCACGCGCTTCGGCATGGTCTCGGTCCTCTTACTTCGCAGCCGAGCGCGAGCGCTCGGACTGCAGCGTCTTGATGCGGGCGATGTCGCGACGGACCTCGCGAACGCGGCTCGGCTTTTCGAGCTGCGAAGTCGCGGCCTGGAAGCGAAGGTTGAACGCCTCGCGCTTCAGGTTGCCCAGCTCGTCGGCGAGCTGGTCGTCGGTCTTGGCCCGGAGATCGGTAGCCTTGGTCATTGTATCAACCCTCCAGGTGCGAGGTGTCGCCGAGGCGGGCAACGACCTTGACCTTGATCGGCAGCTTCATCGCAGCACGCTCGAACGCTTCCGCTGCGAGCGGGCCGGGAACGCCGTCCAGCTCGAACAGGATGCGGCCGGGCTTGACGCGGGCCACCCAGAATTCCGGCGAACCCTTGCCCGAGCCCATGCGGACTTCGGCCGGCTTCGACGACACGGGAACGTCCGGGAAGATCCGGATCCACAGACGGCCCTGACGCTTGATGTGACGCGTGATCGCGCGGCGAGCCGCCTCGATCTGGCGCGCGGTGATCCGCTCCGGCTCCATCGCCTTCAGGCCATAGGACCCGAAGTTGAGCGCGGTGCCGCCCTTGGCGTCGCCATGGATGCGGCCCTTGAACGCCTTGCGGAACTTGGTGCGCTTCGGTTGCAGCATTTCTCTCTACTCCCTTAGCGGCGGTCTTCGCGCGCAGGGCGCACGCCCGAGGTTTGCGCCTCGAGCATCAGACGGTCCTGAGCGAGCGGGTCGTGACCCAGGATCTCGCCCTTGAAGATCCACACCTTCACGCCGCACACGCCATAGGCGGTGTGGGCTTCGGCGGTGGCGTAATCGAGGTTGGCGCGCAGCGTGTGCAGCGGCACCCGGCCCTCGCGATAGCCTTCCGAACGCGCGATCTCGGCGCCGCCGAGACGGCCGCCGCAAGCGACGCGGATGCCGTCGGCACCCAGGCGCATCGCCGACTGGACGGCGCGCTTCATGGCGCGGCGGAACGCGATGCGGCGCTCGAGCTGATCAGCGATGCCCTGCGCGACGAGCTTGGCGTCGATCTCCGGCTTGCGGATCTCGACGATGTTCAGGCTCACGTCCGACGAAGTCATCGCGCCGAGCGTCTTGCGCAGCTTCTCGATGTCCGAGCCCTTCTTGCCGATGATGACACCGGGACGGGCAGCGTAGATCGAGACGCGGCACAGCTTGGCCGGACGCTCGATCACCACCTTCGAGATCGCGGCCTGGGGCAGCGTCTCGACGATGTACTTGCGGATCTTCAGGTCCTCGAGGAGCAGGCGGCCATAGTCGGCGCCCTCGGCGAACCAGCGGCTGTCCCAGGTACGGTTGATCTGGAGACGCAGACCGATCGGGTTGCTCTTGTGACCCATTATGCTTCTTCCTGCTCGCGGACGACGATGCGAAGACGGCTGAACGGCTTCAGGATGCGGGTGGACTTGCCACGGCCGCGGGTCGCGAAGCGCTTCATCGTGATCGACTTGCCGACCGACGCCTCGGCGACGACGAGCGCGTCGACGTCGAGGTTATGGTTGTTCTCGGCGTTGGCGATGGCCGAGGCCAGCACCTTGCGCGCATCGACCGCCATCGCCTTCTTCGAGAAGGCGAGGATGTTGAGCGCGTCGCCGGCCTTGCGGCCGCGGATGAGGCCCGCGACGAGGTTCAGCTTCTGCGCCGAGCCGCGGATCTGGGTCGCGACGGCCAGCGCTTCCTTGTCGCCGACCTTGCGGGGTGCCTGAGGCTTGGACATTAGCGCTTACCCTTCTTGTCGGCGGCGTGGCCGGGGAAGAAGCGGGTCGGAGCGAACTCGCCCAGCTTCATGCCCACCATGTCCTCGTTGACCGACACCGGCACGAACTTGCGGCCGTTGTAGACGCTGAAGGTCAGGCCGACGAAATCGGGCAGGATCGTCGAGCGGCGCGACCAGGTCTTGATCGGCGCACGCGCGTTGGTCTCCTGCGCGGTCTGCGCCTTCTTCAGGAGGTGGAGGTCCACGAACGGACCCTTCCAGACGGAACGAGCCATGAGCGGTTAGCCCTTCTTCTTGGCGTGACGCGAACGGATGATCATCTTGTCCGTCGCCTTGTTGTGGCGGGTGCGCGCACCCTTGGTCGGCTTGCCCCACGGGGTGACCGGATGACGGCCGCCCGAGGTCCGGCCTTCACCACCGCCGTGCGGGTGGTCGACCGGGTTCTTGGCGACGCCGCGGGTCAGCGGGCGCTTGCCGAGCCAGCGATTGCGGCCGGCCTTGCCGAGGTTCTGGTTCTGGTTGTCGGGGTTCGACACCGCACCGACCGTGCCCATGCAGTTCGCATGGATGTAGCGCTGCTCGCCCGAGTTCAGACGGACGATGACCATGCCGCGGTCACGACCGACGACCTGGACATAGGTGCCCGCCGAACGCGCGATCTGGCCGCCCTTGCCCGGCTTCATCTCCACATTGTGGACGATGGTGCCGACCGGCATCTGACCCAGCTCCATGGCGTTGCCCGGCTTCACGTCGGTCTTGCGACCGGCGATCACCTTGTCGCCGACGCCGAGGCGCTGCGGAGCGATGATGTACGCCTGCTCGCCGTCGGCATAGGCCACGAGCGCGATGAAGGCAGTGCGGTTGGGATCATATTCGATCCGCTCCACGGTGCCTTCGACGTCCCACTTGCGACGCTTGAAGTCGATGATGCGGTAGCGCTGCTTGTGACCGCCCGCGATGCCGCGCGAGGTCACATGGCCCTTGTTGTTGCGGCCGCCGGTCTTGGTCTTGCCCTCGGTCAGCGCCTTGACCGGGCGCCCCTTGTAGAGGCCCGAACGGTCGACGAGGATGAGGCCACGAACGCCAGGCGACGTCGGATTGTAATTCTTGAGTGCCATTGCCTCAGATTCCCGTCGTCACGTCGATCTGATCACCCTCGGCGAGGGTGACGATCGCCTTCTTGATGTCGGAGCGGCGGTAGGGAGCACCCTTCCAGCGCTTGGTCTTGCCCTTCTGGACGATCGTGTTGACGCCAGTGACCTTGACCGAGAACAGCGCCTCGACGGCAGCCTTGATCTCGGGCTTGGTGGCATCGCCGGCGACCTTGAACACAACTGCGTTGTGCTCGGAGACGAGCGTCGACTTCTCGGTGATGTGCGGAGCGACGATCACGTCATAGTGACGGTTGTCGACCGCTGCTTTCTGCTTCTTAGCCATTGAAGCGCGCCTCCAGGCTCTCGACGGCAGCGCGGGTGAGAACCAGCGTGTCGTGCTTCAGGATGTCGTAGACGTTGGCGCCGATCGCCGGCAGCACGTTGACGCCCGGCAGGTTGCGCGCCGCGAGGAAGCCGTTGCCGCGCTCGTTGTCGATGATCAGCGCCGACTTGCCGAAGCCGAGCTTGGCGAACTGCTCCTTGACGGCCTTGGTCTTCTCGCCCTCGAACGTGTCGAGGATGATCAGCGAGCCCGCCTTGGCGTGGCTCGACAGGGCCATCTTGAGGCCGAGCGCGCGGATCTTCTTGTTCAGCGACGGATTGAAGTCGCGAACGCGAGCGCCGTGCGCCTTACCGCCGCCGATGAACACCGGGGCGCGGCGATCGCCATGACGGGCCGTGCCGCCGCCCTTCTGGCGACCGAACTTCTTGCCGGTACGAGCGACATCGGCGCGCTCGCGAGTGCCGCGGGCGGTGCCGCGACGCTTCTCGAGCTGCCAGGTGACGACGCGGTGCAGGACGTCGGCGCGGGGCTCGAGACCGAAGATCTCGTCCTTGAGCTCGATGTCGCCCGATGCCTTGGCGTCGAGGGTTTGAACCTTGACCTTCACTTAGCCCTCCTGGCCTTCGGTGGCTTCCGGAGCCGCCTCGACGGGCGCTTCGGCGGGAGCCTCGTTGCTGTTCGCGACGGCCTTCAGACCGGCGGGGTACGGCGCATCCGCGTGACGGGCGACCTTCACCGCGTCCTTGACGAACAGCCAGCCGCCCTTCGAGCCGGGCACCGAGCCCTTCACGAAGATCAGGCCGCGCTCGACGTCGGTGCCGACGATCTCGAGATTCTGCTGGGTGCGGTACTTGTCACCCATGTGACCAGCCATCTTCTTGTTCTTGAAGACGCGGCCCGGATCCTGACGCTGACCGGTCGAACCGAGCGAACGGTGCGAGACCGAGACGCCGTGCGTGGCGCGCAGACCGCCGAAGCCCCAGCGCTTCATGCCGCCCGCGAAGCCCTTGCCCTGCGTACGGCCCTGGATGTCGACGAACTGGCCGGCGACATAATGGTCGGCCGAGATCTCGGCGCCCACTTCGAGCAGACCGTCTTCCTCGACGCGGAATTCGGCGACAACCGCCTTGGGCTCGACTTCGGCCTTGCCGAAGTGGCCTCGCTGCGGCTTGGCGACATTCTTGCTCTTCGCCGTGCCGGCGCCGAGCTGGACGGCCGTGTAGCCGTCACGATCCTTTTCGCGGACGGAGACGACCTGCACGCCTTCGAGCGCCAGGACGGTGACCGGCACGTGGCGGCCGTCGTCCTGGAACAGGCGGGTCATCCCCAACTTCTTCGCGATCACGCCAGTGCGCATGATCCAATGCTCCTATACAGAGGCACCCTCGGGACTATTCCCTCGGGTGCGTGCCTCAGCCCGAAAATGATGCGAGCCCCCGTCCGGGCTGAACCCTTCCGATGAGGAAGGGCGACGGGGGACGCAGGCCCGGACACTCCGAAGAGGCCGGCGGTATCCCTATGTCGTTCTGAGTGCGCCCGCGGCGCCCTCGGTTCCTTGCGTTGGATCGGGACGATCCGGTCGAGGAACTCCAGCGAATCCCCTCCAGGGAGGAAGCGCGAATCTCGTGGAGGCGCGCCTTTACGTCAGCAGCGCTTCCCTGTCCACCCCCTCTTGCGAGGGAGTGCGACGAACCGCCTTACGCCAGCTTGATTTCCACGTCGACACCGGCAGCCAGGTCGAGCTTCATCAGCGCGTCGACGGTCTGCGGGGTCGGCTGCACGATGTCGAGCATGCGCTTGTAGGTGCGCACTTCGAACTGCTCGCGCGACTTCTTGTCGATGTGGGGACCACGGTTGACCGTGAACTTCTCGATCTTGGTCGGAAGCGGGATCGGGCCACGGATGAGAGCGCCGGTGCGGCGCGCAGTGTCGGCGATGTCGCCGGTCGCCTGGTCGAGCACTCGGTGATCGAACGCCTTCAGGCGAATACGGATATTCTGCGTTTCCATGTCCCTACCAATGCGAAAGAGCGGGCCTCGTAATCGAGGCTCTTGCTGTTCAACCCAAAAACTGGAGGCGCGCCATTACAGGCGCCCTCATAAAAAAGCAATCGCCCGGCACCCTGTTTTTTGAGGGTGCCGGGCGATGCCTTTAGTTCAGCTTACTTTTCGATCGAGGCGACGACGCCTGCACCGACGGTGCGGCCGCCTTCGCGGATCGTGAAGCGCTGGCCGACGTCCATGGCGATCGGCGCGATGAGCTTGACGCCCAGCGCGACGTTGTCGCCCGGCATGACCATCTCGGTGCCCGCGGGCAACTCGATGGTGCCGGTCACGTCGGTGGTGCGGAAGTAGAACTGCGGACGATAGTTCGCGAAGAACGGCGTGTGACGGCCGCCCTCGTCCTTCGACAGGACGTACACTTCCGACTTGAAGTCGGTGTGCGGCTTGATCGAGCCCGGCTTGGCCAGAACCTGGCCACGCTCGACCTCTTCACGGCCGACGCCGCGGATCAGCGCGCCGATGTTGTCGCCGGCCTCGCCCTGGTCAAGCAGCTTGCGGAACATCTCGACGCCGGTGACGGTGGTCTTGCGGACGGCCTCCTGGATGCCGACGATCTCGACTTCCTCGCCGACCTTGACGATGCCGGTCTCGACACGGCCGGTCACCACGGTGCCGCGACCCGAGATCGAGAACACGTCTTCGATCGGCATCATGAACGGCTTGTCGAGCGGACGCTCCGGCTGCGGGATCGACTCGTCGACCGCTGCCATGAGCGCGAGGATCGCTTCCTTGCCGAGCTTGTCGTCCGAACCCGAAAGGGCTGCGGTCGCCGAACCACGGATGATCGGAATGTTGTCGCCGTCGAACTCGCGCTTGCTGAGCTCTTCACGGATTTCCATCTCGACCAGCTCGAGGATTTCCTCGTCGTCGACCAGGTCGACCTTGTTGAGGAACACGACCATCGTCGGCACGCCGACCTGACGCGCGAGCAGGATGTGCTCCTTGGTCTGCGGCATCGGGCCGTCGGTGGCGGCGACCACGAGGATCGCGCCGTCCATCTGCGCCGCGCCGGTGATCATGTTCTTCACATAGTCGGCGTGACCGGGGCAGTCGACGTGCGCATAGTGGCGCTTGTCGGTCTCATACTCGACGTGCGCGGTCGAGATGGTGATGCCGCGCTCGCGCTCTTCCGGAGCCTTGTCGATGTTGGCGAAGTCGACAGCCGCGTTACCCGCGACGTTTTCCGCCAGCACCTTGGTGATCGCCGCGGTCAGCGAGGTCTTGCCGTGGTCGACGTGACCGATGGTGCCGATGTTGAGGTGCGGCTTGTTCCGCTCAAACTTTGCCTTCGCCATTGTTTCCTACCTTCTGATCAAATTTCCCGGACCACCACGGGGATTCGCGAGAACGCGGCCCCATAGCGGTTCATTTTGGATTGCGCCAGCCTCAGGCCAGCTTGGCCTTCACTTCTTCGGCGACGTTCGCGGGAACCTCGTCGTAGTGCGAGAACTGCATCGAGTAGTTCGCGCGGCCCTGGGTGAACGAGCGGAGCTGGTTCACATAGCCGAACATGTTCGCGAGCGGCACCATCGCAGTCACCGCCTGCGCATTGCCGCGCGTGTCGGTGCCCTGGATCTGGCCACGGCGCGAGTTCATGTCGCCGATGACGTCGCCCAGATAATCCTCCGGAGTGACGACCTCGACCTTCATGATCGGCTCGAGCAGCTTGATGCCCGCTTTCTGCGCCGCTTCGCGCATCGCGCCGCGGGCACAGATTTCGAATGCCAGCGCCGACGAGTCGACGTCGTGGTACGCGCCGTCCGTCAGGTGGACTTCGAAGTCGATGATCGGGAAGCCGATCAGCGAACCCGTCTCGGCGGTCTCGCGGAAGCCCTTCTCGACCGACGGGATGTATTCGCGCGGGATGTTGCCGCCCTTGATCTCGTCGAAGAACTGGAAGCCCGAACCGCGCTCGCCAGGAACCACGGTGACCTTCACGCGGCCGAACTGGCCCGAACCACCCGACTGCTTCTTGTGGGTGTAGTCGATGTCGACCTTCTTCCCGAGATACTCACGGTACGCCACCTGCGGCGCGCCGACGTTCGCCTCGACCTTGAACTCGCGCTTCATGCGATCGACCAGAATCTCGAGGTGGAGCTCGCCCATCCCCTTGATGATGGTCTGGCCCGACTCGTGGTCGGTCGAAACGCGGAACGAAGGGTCCTCGGCGGCCAGGCGGTTGAGCGCGAGGCCCATCT
>JAESFO010000443.1_pt1 | contig 36689 bp, 31 predicted proteins | sample 9269421 | NCBI WGS metagenome assembly JAESFO01 (sample SAMN14502839, study PRJNA617101) | algae metagenome | isolation source: Nostoc desertorum CM1-VF14 and co-occurring heterotrophs from rocky... | place: USA: Clark Mountains, San Bernardino, California | collected 2000-06-05 | reverse complement strand
GCTCGCCGATCTCGTCGGCGTGCGTCTGGTTCGTATAGTCGATCCGCAGCGTGTTCTCCGGTGACCAACTGATAGCGCCGTAGCGCAGCAACCGGTGCCAGGTGCTCCAAATCTCGCTATGGGCGAGATTGTAGCGGACGGCCAGTTCGATCATCCGGTGTTTGAGGCGCCAAGGGCCGGTGGCGGCGTCGAGATCGTTCATATTCATGGAGGTATCCTCGAGTTTGGAGGCTAAAGGCCTTCGGCGCGAGAAGGCAGTCGCGCGGAAGAAGCGGGCGAACCGATCGTTGAGGCTTAGGAGGCGGCTTTGCCGGCCGGCGGCGGCGAGGCCGAGCTCGAGGGCTCCGGCTCGTCGTCGACCATCTGAACGACCCGGAAATAACCAGGCAGCAGGCGGGTCTTGAAATTGTCCCGCTTCAGACTGCACCGGTCGCGCGTCAGGTCCCCCAATCCGGCCGAGTCGAGCAGGCGAATGCGGTGCTTGCCGACTTTGTAGGCAACAGTCCAGTGCTTACTGTCGAGAAGTTCGACCCGCAGGATCGCCACGCTCGACTTATCTAAGCTCTCTCGGAGTCTGGAGAAGACTTCGGATACCGAGGCGTCTCGTCGTCTGCGGAGCCGATGGTGGGTGAGATATTCGTAGCGGCGTTTGAGAAAGCCTCCGGCCAGATCGAGCAGAAAGTCGATGTCATCGCCGTTGAGACCGGCCCAAAGGTGATCGATAGAGAGCTGTCGCTTGGAGGCAATGCCGTGAAGCATCGCCTGAAACAGAATGTTCTTGTCGGATAAGGTCATGTCTGGGGAGAGGGCAGATACCGCGTTGAGGACGGCGTAGGCGCCACAAAGGCGATCGCAGGCACCCTGCCGCATGGGCTTAATCTGTGCTTTCAAGGAAGAACTCCGGTGTTTTGGAAGGGCAGGGCGTCAGTATTCGTCGGCGCGCATGATGGTCATGACGCGCACAGTGACGGTGGGATCGCCGGGATCGGGCGAGGCGAACTGGCCGGTGAGATCGTAGGTGTCGATCTTGAAGAAGAAATCGATCCCATCGACTTCCAGGGCGCCAAAGTCGTGTTCCTCATAGGGATCGTTTGATGCGTCGAAATCGGTGAATGTGGCGACGGCCGTATCGAGCTTAAGAATGGTGGCAGCGGGTAAGGCGGCGACGCCGGAAGTGATCACGACTTTGCCGCCCTTGCGGTGAATGCGCAGCTCATCATTGAGCGTGCGTATGCGTTCTCGCGCCGAAGTCATCAGCGTTCTCCAAAAGGTTCGATTGTGGGAAAGGTGGTGCGCCTGGCTCTCAGGAGCCGGCGAGGGTCAGATCAGCGCAACGAGGCGGCGCTGAATCTTGGTGTCGCCATCGATGTACCGCTGGGTCGTTTCGATGGATCGATGGCCGGCGAGAAGCTGGACATCGCGCAGGCTACCGCCGGTCCGCGCCAATTGGCGCGCGGCGGCCGTGATGAAAGTGCGTCGTCCGGAATGGGAAGAGCAGCCGGCGTAACCCAATGCGCTGAACATCACGGCGAACCAATTGACGAGGCTGGTGGGGCGCATCGTGCCGCCGCGTTTAGAGACGATAACGGGACCTTCCATATCCTCGGTACACCGCTGTAGCCGCCTTAGGGCTGCGCGCAGGACCGGGTGGACGGGAATACGCCGCCCGCCGCGCTTCTTAGCGATGCGGTCGTGGACTTCGAGAATTTTGGCGATTTGTCCATGTCCATCGATGACCATGGGCCAGGTCAAACGGGCCATCTCGCAGGCGCGCAGACCGGCTTTTGCCGAGAGGAGGACCAGGACAATATCCCGATCTGGGGTCGAGGATCGCCTAGCATAGGCAATCATGTGACGTAGCATGCCAGCCGTAATGGGCTGGGCTTGGCGTCCCGCCATTGGAGTCTCCGGATTTGAGGGAAAGAGGACAGATTCCGAGCGGCCGAAGGATCGAATTTTCGGCGGACCGGAAGCGCCCTAAGGTCAATATATCCAGGAAATCAATGGGTTGCCAGGGCCATTCTGGGCTAAAAATGAGCCCATTTTGGCAGATTTGGGAGCCAAAAAGGCGCTGGAGCCGCTGGAGCGAAATTTAGCCGTCCGAGGGCGGCCTCAAGGCCAACGAGGGCTTTGCGGCCATTGGACTGAGTTGGGAAAGCCTGACTGGCGAAGCCGATATGGCGGCGTTGGTAGATGTCGATTTGGGATCGGCATCTCGTCGGCGTCGATATGAGCTGCGAGCATTTAATGTGATCGAGACCGCTCGACCGTCGTGCGATCTGCTCACTCGAGCACCAGGCTCCGAGAATGTCGTTGCGTCGCCGTAGCTCACCAAGACAATGCATGCGAGCGATCATCGAGACGACGCGACGACCACCGTTTGGGGGAGGGAGCCGAAGCCAGGTCCAAAGCGAGCTGGCTAAGGGTATGAGCGGGGTGCGACCACAAGCATGTCGTCGCGTCGTCTCGATATGCAACGAAGCCTGTGTGCGGATTCGCGCATATCACACACATGGTTGGCGGCGACGCGACGACGGCTGCTTCGGGGCCGAGCAACGAGACGGAAAACGGTCTGATAAAGCGCCGCCTAGTGTTACACTCCCCAACCCATTATTTGCGAGCAAAAGACCAAAACCAGCCGTAAAACGGCATCTAAGAGGCCGTTGATCAGAATTCTGATCAAAATCTCGAAGACAACAAGCAATCCACTCTTGCCCAGAATTATTACCATGCCAATCGGCTCGATCGTTTACGTCGTCGCGAACGGGCAAAACAATTCCGCCAACAATCGCGACCTGGCTCTCTCAGCGCCCCTTTCTTGCTTTTGGTTTAGCCTTCGAGCGTCTGCTTTTAATCTGGTATTTCCGCTTCCGGTCTTCCTTCTCCTTATCGGCGATCATCCTAGGAGGGATAAGGGGCTCCAAATCGCCAAATAAATCCCGAAGCACTTTCTCATCTAAGCTCTTCGGCCAAACGGTTAGAGCCCAACGCAGATAGCGGAAATAGTTTTCAATTTTAACGTTATCCAGTTGTAGCTCGCCCGCCGCCTTCGAAAAGAGATCGAGGGGTAGCGGTTCGGAATATATGCTCTCGTTCTTTCCCTTAATCTCGTGGGGGAAGCCGTCGATAAATGGTAAGCCCGCTTCTCGAGCAGCCCAAACGAACGGCATCTGGGAGTACCAGCTTTTCTTAGCCTCCTTGGCCTCGCGAGTATTGCCAATTTGGCCGCCGCCGGAATCTCTAAGAGCCCGCTCGAACGATTTCTCTTTCGCCCCTATGTACAAAAGGCGCATGTACGCTTCCGTCAGCTTCGCCAAAGCCAGCAGATATTTCTCTTCCCATTGTTTACTGATGACGTAATTGAGCGACCATCGTGCCAATCTCTTGTGGCGCGTCACCAGATCCGAGACCACCTTCCTCTGCGTCGGTGCTTGGTTCCTAATTTCAGCTAGCAGCGCCTTGCGCTCGTTGATTACGACCGTGCTTTCGTAGATCGTTTTGATCTCCTGAATACTGCGTCTCGCAGTTGCCACGGTGCTCCAAGCCCACAAAATATAAGCAGCCCTCGTGCGTTGCATTGGCGTTGCCGCTGGATCGCGGATTGTGCGGATGCTCTGCACGACGTCCGGCTTTAACTCGACGTGATAGCGTACTGCGCTCATTTCGCCCTGATCCCCATCTCAGATTCTCAAAAAATTGGTGCAAAAAAGAGTTCCATTTTTGTGCAGCCAATTGCGTCAGAACATCACGGTCCCTCGAACGGAGAACCGTGACAATGACAGCATACCCGCATTTTATTGGCGAGGCCGCCGCCGGCCGCCGCGCCCCGATTCCTGTAGATACCCTCCATAAAAAGCAGCGTTGGTTCTGCGCCTCCGTGCCAGCACCCAAGGTTTGCCGTGACGGCAGCCCGGTCATGGAAGCCCCGAGCAGCAAGCCTCCTCGGCTCGGCCTGCGCCGCTCAGTGGGGGGCCAACCATGAACTACGTCAAAGAGACTTTCGACGACGTCGTCCGCTGGAATCGCCAGCGTCGTCGAGCGCTGGCAAGCTGTCTCCGGACGGCCCGCTTGTGCCGTCGGATTGCGCGTTGCTGCCGCAATCGGCGTTGCCGCGAACCTTTCTGTGCCAAGTGCGCACGGATGTATCGTAATGCCGCGACCAAAAACTTCGAGACGCTCTTGGATGGTCAAGAGCTCGTCGCGGTCACCATTCTCTTGAAGAAGCTCGAGGCGGGGTATCTCAGCGACTACCTGCCTGTGACGGCAAAGCAACGCGTGAAAAAAATACTGCAGCGTATCGGCTTTACGTGTGTGGTTGGGGCCGTGGAGGCATCGTGGAAGCCTTTCGATAAGGTTTGGGTGGTCCATGCTCATCTCATCATCGGTAACCCTAAGCCCGACCAAGTTAACGAGCTGCGGAAACTCGTAAATAGTTGGGAGATCGATGGTGGCTTCCAATGCAAGGAGGTCGATGACGATCGCCGCTCGGCGATTTCGTACGCGAGTAAATTCTTTACCTATTACAAAGTGGGCCGCTACCGGAAGTTCCCCTTACGCGGCGCGCTTCTGGAGGAATTGGCCCTTTGGCATTCTTCGGGATCATTTGCTGATCATCGCATCATGATCGGTGGCCGTTTCAAAAACCCCTGGAAATAATGGAGAAAAGACATGACGACGAGAAAGCTGTATTCGCAGAAAAAGGCTCCGCAGCCGGCTAAGGCAACCGATGAAATCACCATGCTGGGCGTTGGACGTGCTACTCACGGCCGCGAACGGTTTATCAAGGTTCGGCTCGTTATCGATGGCAAGCCGAAGACCAGAATCTTGGAGCGGGCGAGCTTCGTGTGCAATCCGACCATCGTGGCGGAACGCGAACTGGGCCTCGTCGGTCGCGATGGCGTCAGCCTGATTCAGGGCATGTTTAAAGAGGCGCGTCTGCAAGAGCCTTCGTTCGACGTGGCCACCGTGCCCGGCTGGTGGGAAACGAGCTTCGTCAAGCCCACCGGTTACCCTGTTGGCCCGGCGATTCCGACGAGACTCCCACATGCGCACGAGGTTGCGTACAAGTACCGTTTGAAGGGATCCGCCAGCGATCAAGCCCGATTGAAGGCACTGACCGTGGGCAATCACCTGATGATCGTGTGCTTTATCGTGGGTCTGATGGGACCGTGTATGGGCTGGCTTGACCAGGCGACTTTTATTCTTCAGCTCGCTTCGGAGAACCAGGTGGGTAAGAGCGTGATCGCTGCCATGGCTGGCTCGATCTGGGGCCGGGGCGAAGGCACCGAGCCGTTCTTCGAGAAGTGGATACTCACGGACAATGGCATGGAGCGCATTGCCGCTGCGCATTCCGGTACGTTGCTCGTTTTGGACGAGACGAGCCTCCAGCTCGATCGCAAGAATGCGGGCATGATGCTCGCGACTATGGTGAGACTGGTACATGGTGAAGGTAAGCTTCGCTTCGACGATCAGGCTCGCAAGCGTTGGCGCGAAAGCATCATCAGCACGTCGAATGCCCTCGTGGGCGAGATTTGCCTCAAGGCGGAGAACTTCGATCTTCTGCAAACGCTGACTGGTCGTCTGGTCGACGTCTTCTTGGAAGCGGACAAGGTCTTCTTGAATCTACACGGCCACAAACGCCCCGAGGATCTGTGTGCCGAGATTGCGGGTATTGTGCAACGCTCCTACGGCAAGATCGGTCAAGCCTGGCTCGAAGCGCTCGTCGCCGAAGAGCAGAAAGAGCCACTGGCCTCGCGTGACTATCTTAAGGCGCGTGTGAAGTACTATCGTAACGAGCAGACTCGTGGCCTAGGCCTGGACAACCGAACCGAAGGCATTCTGGCGAACATCTACGCCGTGGGCCGCCTTGCCAAGAAACTTGGCATCGTTTCTTGGTCGAAGGACGAGATTATCGCCGCGTTGCATTGGCTCGAAGATCGTCATATCGAGGCGCGGAAGAAAACGGCGGAAGTTCAGGGAGCGCGTGTCCTATCGGTGGAGCGGAAGTTCGATCTTCTCGCTGCCTATATCCGGGATCACAAGGCAGAGTTTGTTCGCGTCGATCCCGCCAAGGCGCTCCCCGCTTCGCACGACCACAAGACGTGTGCCGGCTATCGTTGGGATGATGGCCTGATTATGCTGCCTATCGAGCGATTGAAGGACTTGTTCGGCAGCTTCGGCTACCAAGATATGCTCGCGGATGTACGTTACAAAACTGTGTTTAAGCGAGCTAAGGCGCGTCGATCGATGACTCGCCTCGTCGGCAAGGGCCAGCGAGAGAACGGCTTTGTTCTCGATCGGAAGGAGATGGCGCGATTGGCGACCAGCGCCGACTAAGTTGACCACGGCCCTCGTTATCCGAATCTGCCTACACGGCTAGGGCCTCTCGGGCTCGAAACCGCTGCGGCCACGCTCAATCTGAGCGTGGCCGCACCTTTGGCTACATGCGATCGCTGGAGCCAACTAAATACGTTACGCCACTGTGACGGAACCTCCACGACCGCGGCCTCGGAGAATGCGCCCTTTCTCCAACAGAAGGCTATGGGCCTTCCAGTAGCGGTCCTCTTTCCAATTGAGCTTTGCGCGTAAAAAGACGTTCCCCACGCTACATTTACAGCGCTTAAGGGTGGTTAAAAATACTTTCGCGTCGTCGTTCGTTGATGGACGAGCCAAAATGATCTCCCGATTTGGCTTTAACGATAGGTAATTGGATGGCGAAAGCTTGATAATGGGTAAATGTAGAAGGAAGACGACGACATTAAGGCTCTCCGCCGTGCCAAGACTCTGTTCACACCTGTTTCGTGAATCGGGGCCAGTGCAGCATGGTCGAGAAGCGAGCCATTTAGAACAATTGAACTGATGAACCGACCTCCAGTGCCGAGCGTTCGTGCATAGCCGGTTGCGAAAGCACGGAATTCGCGGTTTCGCGATTGATTCAGAATCCGAATCGGAGCTAGCGCGCCGATTCGGATATCGAATTGGACGTGGGTCCTAAGATCGGCGACGTTCGTTGGTATGTTCGATGCGCCGAAGATCACCGTCCATCTTCACCGAATAGAGCATAGCCTTAATATGGCGCGCTTCTATTCGATCTCCGTGCAGCCTTCATTGCTTGGCCCAAGTTCCGTGGTTCGGCAATGGGGGCGGATAGGAACCGTTGGGCGGTATCGGATTGATCTGTACGATACAGTGCAAGAGGCGGAAAACGCGTTAGCGATGCTTTTCCATCAGAAGCGCCGTCGTGGCTATTTGGAAGTCTGCGGTTAGTTTATCTCGACGTTATCGCGAAGAGCCACGAAACGAGGAAGCCTAACATAAACAGTGTGCGAGTGTGACGTGGGTCGCTTTGTGGAGGGCAAAATGACATTGCGGCGGATCGGGAGGGCCGATTGCAGTTAGATCGCACTAATGAGTACGTTTGTCGGATTCTTAACTATCGGCGATTGGAACGAGATTTTGTGCACGCAGGCATGGTCAAATTAGCCGACCGTAGAGCGAGCGTGTGTCGACATGGCCGTCGGCATGGATGAGGAAATTCAAGAGTAGGGGATTGCTCATGGAAAACTCCCCAGACTTATTTTGACTAAAGAATGATCGAGCGTGCGATTGACAAATCGGCAAAGAATTCGGCGCTGGTTGCCTACGTGCGAAAGTCGGCTGCGACGCGCTACCTTGGGGGCCCGCTCGCCAACGAGGTCACCTGTCGTCTCCGCAACGTTCGATCCGAATGCGATCGGCTTTGTGGAGGCTAATTGCGTGAGAGGGTGATGCTCGAAACCTAAGTGTGCCCGGCTGAGCAGTTTACACGGGCGAGGGTTGGGCCCCCGATGCCTTGCGGCCGACATGATCCTGAATGCTTCCGAGGAGACGGTTCGTAGGCGTCTTGTTGCTCTCGCACTTCCAGCAGCGGCATCGGTTCGCACCTTGGTGACATTCAGTGTCGCGTGCCAAGTCTATGAGACGATCGGGCGAAGGTGATGAATCTTCGGGCGAAATCGACATACACCTGGGCATCTCCAAGGCGACGTTTTCCGGTTCAGGAATCGCGTTGCCGCTAGCATGGCCATTTGGATGAACCGTTGCGGCAAAGATATGTTTTGAGGACGCAGAAATAGCGCGTCCTCATCGTTGGACATCAGAAGACGTCGAGAGGTGATGTCATTGCTGCAAATTTCCCGCCTTGATGACTGCTGACCATTTCTCCATTTCGCCACGCCAGAAGGTTTCGGCCTGTGTTGCGTTCATCAGCATCGGATCGAGTCCTTGCTCGCTGATCGCTTTCGCAAAAGTTGGCTTTGAAACAATCGACTGAAGCGTTTTGTCTAATAGCGCGACAACTTCCGGTGATGTGCCTTTGGGCGCCATCAATCCGAACCATGATAGCACTTCGACGCCTTTCACTCCGCTTTCCGCGAGTGTTGGGACATCAGGCAATGGCTGGAAACGCTTGGGACCCGCAACCGCAAAGGCCCGAATTTTCCCTTCCTTCACGTTCGCGACATGTATCGACGCAGTGTCGAACATCATGTCCGTCTCACCCGATAGGAGTGCATTCATGGCCTCCGGTTGTCCTCGGTAGGCGATGTGCGTCAGTTGGACGCCAGTTTGCTGTTTGAAGAGCTCTGCCGTGAGATGGATTGTGGTTCCAAGCCCGTTGGAGCCGACGTTATATTTTCCAGGGTTCGCTTTCGCGTCTGCGAACAGTTCAGCAAAGGACTGGGCTTTTACCTTTGGGCTGACGATGAGCATATTTGGCGTTCCGCCGAAGACTGCGATCGGGATCAGGTCGCGCGGATTGTACGACGGCGCCTTCTGCAAAGTCGCAGTTATGGTCGAGAACGCCCCGAGTATGGCCAACGTGTAACCGTCTGGCGTTGCTTTGGATAGTTGCTCGGTGCCGAGATAGCCTCCACCACCGCCGCGATTTTCGACAATGAAGCTTTGCTTCAACGCGTCTTGAAGTTGCGGTGCGACGATCCGCGCGACGATGTCGACCATGCCGCCGGGCGGGGCGGGCGCAATCACGCGAATGAGCTTGCTTGGGTAGGACTGAGCTTCGGCCAGTCCGTGCGCGCTAAGAGAGCTAAGAGTGATAGTGGCCGAGCCGAGTATTATTCTTCGACGGTCTAACATCAGTCCTCCCATGGCATTTCTTATCGGACTCGGCCAACGGTGCCGATCCGGTGATTGGTAAAATGTTGGATTGAGGCAACTACGTCAATTCTCCTAGCGCCTGCCCAGCCAAGGCCAGCTGTGGCGAGATCAAATTGGGCAAAGTTGGGCATGCAATGCATTGTCTGGAGATGCGAAGGCAGACGTAGAAGCCGGAGGGAAGTGCGCGCACGCGTTCGCTAATCGGAGATAGAAGAGGTACTGGAGCGTCAAAATAATACATAGGCAAATGGCTATGAAATATCATTTAACTATATATTAGACGCTACTCCCTTCAAGATTCTAACCAAACAGGACGCGAGGTTCGCGTTTGTGGGAGGGGACCATGATCTTGAGGTGGACGGCGCTAGCCGTTGCCAGCGCGATTGCTATGGCAGGCGTGGCCGCGGCGCAGGATACCAAGTCGGTTGTCGAGGCAGCTCGGGAGGCGAAGACAATCTGGCCGGGCCCGGTTGCGCCCGTGAAAACCGAGCCTGGCAAAAACATCTTTGTCATCACATGTGCATCACAGGGCATCGGCTGCGTCCGGGCGGCGAATGGTGTTGTCGAGGCAGGCCAGGTGCTCGGTTGGCGCGTTCGCGTGATCGACGGCCGTGGCGATCCGGCAGCTTGGAACGCTGGCATCCTGTCGGCTGTTACGGCGAAGGCAGATGGTATCGTGCTGGCGGCGGTTCCGCCGATGCTGGTTGGCGATGCGCTTGCCCAGGCTAAGTCGGCGGGCATCGCCGTGGTGTCAGTTTTCAATCCGAAGCCGGAACAGACGGACAGCGTCTTCGCCTATGTGCGTCCCGACCACGTGGCGCAGGGCAAGCTCGCGGCCGACTGGGTCGCGGTCACGTCCGGCGGTACGGCCAAAGTCATTCTCGTTGAAGATCCGATTTTTCCGGAACTCGTGCAGCGCGGCGTTGGCTTTAGGCAGGGCATCGCGAATTGCAGCGGGTGCAAGATCGTCGAGTCGGTGGAGTCGACGCTGGCAACGATGGCGCAGCGCCTTCCTGGCGCGGTCGCGGCGGCGCTGACTCGGAATCCGGATGCCAACTATGTCATTGCGCCTTTCGATTCGAACGGTTTCTTCGCCAATGAAGGCGTTCGCCAGGCCGGTCGCACGGGCAAGGTCCGGGTCGGGTCTTACGAAGGAGATCCTCAGACCGTCGCGGCGATCCGTGGCGGCGACTACGCCATGACCGTGGCCGATCCGGCCGAATGGATGGGCTGGCAGGCGACCGACGAACTGGCTCGGGCCTTTGCTGGCGCCGCGCCAGCCAATATCACCGTCGTCGATCGCCTCATCGACAAAGGCAATGCGCCTTCCACCGAGGGGTGGCTGGGCGACGTCGACTACAAGGCGCAGTTCAGGAAGCTCTGGGGCAAGTGAGATGGTAGCCCCGGTTCTGACGATCCGTGGAGCGACCAAAGCCTTCGGAGGCGCGGTCGCTTTGCGGGGCGCCGATCTGACGGTCGGCGAGAGCGAGATTCATGCCCTACTTGGCGAGAATGGCGCGGGCAAGTCGACGCTGATCAAGCTGCTGGCCGCCGTTCACGAGCGGGATGGCGGAGCTTTCGAGGTCTCGGGTAAGCCATTGCCGCCGGGTTTCAGTCCGCGCGATGTCGCAGAAGCGGGAGTTCGCTTCGTGCATCAGGATTTCGGTTTGATCGACACGATGAGCATTATGGAGAACATGGCGCTGGTCGGCGGATTTGTCCGGCGCAAGGGCTTCATCGATCATCGCGCATCCGCCGCGTGGGCCGCGCAGCAGCTTGAGCGACTCGGCCTCGCTGTCGATCCGACGATCCTGGTCGGCAATCTGTCGATCGCCGAGAAAGCCATCGTCGCCCTGGCGCGGGCAATGGAAGGCAAGGCGAAACTGATCGTCCTCGACGAGGTTACCGCGGCACTGCCGAGCCCAGATGTGGCGCGTGTCCATGCAGCCATCCGCGCGGCTCGCGGGCGGGGCGTTTCCTTCATCTATGTCTCGCATCGCCTGGAAGAGGTATTTCAGCTCTGCGACAGGCTCACTGTTCTGCGCGACGGCTGTAATGTCGCGACCACCGATGTCGGCTCGGTCGATCTCGAACAGGTGGTCGCCTGGATCGCGGGCCGCGTCATTCACTTGGAGCGGGCGGCGCGTCCATCCTCTACCGGCACCGTTCGTCTCGCTGTTTCGGGGCTGGCCGAGGATGAAGCCGATGAGCCCGCGACATTCTCCGTTGCCGCGGGCGAGATTTTAGGTGTCACGGGCATTATCGGTTCCGGCTACGATAGCATTTGCGAAATGGTCGCGGGAATTCGACAGTCGCGTTCCGGTACGGTTGTAATCGACGGTGCCGTGCTACGCGCGGGCAGCACGGCCGCAAGCCGCGCGGCTGGCCTTGAGATTGTTCTTGGCGATCGCACGCGGGCGGCCTTCGCTGAGCGCAATGTGCGCGAGAACCTATTCGCCGACCGCTTGTTCCATAGCGGCAGATGGCCGGACCTCGGCGGCGAGAAGAGCAGGGTGAAGGAGCTGATCGCCGCTTTCGACGTACGCCCGAAACACTGCGCGGAACTGCCGATCCAATCCCTGTCGGGGGGCAATCAGCAGAAGATTCTCTTCGCGCGCGCGCTCATGGCCAAACCGAAGATGCTGATTCTGATCGATCCGACGGCCGGAGTGGATGTCGGTGCGCGCGCCGAATTGCATGACCTGCTGCATCAGGCGGCGGCGCAGGGGACCGCCATTTTATTCGCGTCGAGCGACTTTGAAGAAATAGGGGCCGTCGCCGATCGCGTCTTGATTGTCCGTGACAGAAGGATTTCGGCTGGGGTGGTGGGGGAGGAGATGACATGGAATCGGCTGTTCATGGAGGCGCATCGCGGATCGACGACGGTGCTATCGTTGGGCGCACGCGAGCGATGGGCGCCGTGAGCGCGCTGGAGCCTCTGTCGATTGGCCGTGTTCTGTGGGCGAATTCACTCGTCCTCATGCTTGTGTCAGTCATTGCGCTGTTTTCGATCCTCCTGCCAGATAGCTATTTCTCGCTGGCGAACGCGCAGATGATCTCATCGACCAATGCGGTGCTGGCGCTGTTAGCACTCGCAGCGGTGATCCCGCTGGTCAGCGGCCAGTTCGACATGTCGATCGGCTTTACGTTGGCGCTGTCGCAATCGATCTGCGCAGGTCTGATCATCCATAGCGGTGTTCCGCCTCTGATCGCCGGGGCGGTGGTTCTGCTGATTGGCATGGTGATCGGCCTCGTCAATGGGCTTCTGGTCGCGCGCGCGGGCCTCAATGCTTTCATCACCACCCTAGCGACGGGTATTGTCGTTCAGGGGTTTGCCCAGCTCTATACGGGCGGTGCCTCTGTTTTCGGACGCATGCCGCCGCTGTTTCTCGCTTGGGGGCGAGATCGTCTTCTCGGCGTGCCTTTGCCGTTGATCTACGTTCTTGTGGTGTCGACGGCGATGTGGGCCATTCTACGTTACACCGATTGGGGCCGTCGCTGCTATGCGATCGGCGGGAATGCGAAAGCCGCTCGGCTGATCGGAATTCCGGTCGAGCGGATGACCGTGCAGGTGTTCGTGGCCTCCGGCGCGCTCGCGGCGCTGGCTGGCATCCTGTCGACGAGTATCCTCGGCTCGGCCAACCCCAACATTGGACTCAACTATCTCTTGCCGGCCTTCGCGGCAGTGTTTCTGGGTGCCGCTCCGGCGGGTCCGGGCCGGTTCAATGCCTGGGGAACGGTCGTCGCGGTCTACGCGCTGGCTGCGGGGATCGGTGGGCTACAGCAGCTCGGTGCGGCTTTCTATGTCGAACAGTTCTTCAACGGCGGCGCGCTTCTGCTGGCGGTTGCGCTTGCCCGCTGGATGGCGGTCCGCGCGGCTGCCACTCGATAAATCATTTGGAGGGACCATGTTTATTGGAGTCGATATCGGCGGTACATTCACTGATCTTGTGCTTGTGGATGGCGAGGGCCGGCTGACCACGACCAAGGCGTTGTCGACGCCGGGCGAACTGGAGGTGGGTGTCTTCAACGCGGTCCAGAACGCCGCTGAGCAGATCGGCATGAGTGCGGAGGCGCTGCTCGCTCAGGTCATGGCCTTCGGTCATGGCACGACACAGGCGACGAACGCCGTGATCGAACGAGATGGGGCAAAGACCGGCCTGCTGGCGACCCGCGGGTTCGGTGATACCCTGGCGATTCAGCGGTTGATGGGTTTTACCGCCGGGGTGCCGGTATCGCGGCTGGGCTGGTATTCACGACGGCGCTACCCGGAGCCGATCGTTCCTCGTCGCCCCGTGCGTGAGATCCGCGAACGGGTCGATCACCAGGGTAAAATTCTTGTCGAACTCGACGAGCAGTCCGTCCGGACCGCTGTCCGGGACTTGATAGCCGAGGGCGTCCAGACTTTTGCCGTGGCTTTCCTCTGGTCATTCCGGAATCCGGAGCATGAGCGAAGAGCAGGGGCGATCATCGCCGAAATTGCGCCGGATGCCTATGTCACGTTGTCGAGTGATGTCGCGCCTGTGATCGGCGAATATGAGCGGACCGCGACGGCCGCGCTCAATTCGTACTTGGCTCCCAAGGTCGTCTCCTACCTTGGCGGCATTGAGGAAATGTTGCGCAAACGAGGCTTCAAAGGGGCATTCTCGATCCTCAACTCAGCCGGCGGAGTCATGCCTGTGGCAGAGGCGGCCCGGCGGCCGGTAACGCTCGTCACATCGGGACCGACCGGCGGTGTCATGGGCTCCGTGCATCTTGCCAAGCGCCTGGGGTATCGCAATCTCATCACCACGGACATGGGTGGTACCTCTTTCGACGTCGCCATCGTTGTCGACGAAAAGCCACTGATGTCGCTCAACCATGAAGCTGGCGGTTTTCACATTGCCACGCCGATGATCGAGGTTCGCGCCATTGGCGCCGGCGGCGGCTCGATTGCCAGGGCGATAGACGGTCAGCTGAAAGTGGGCCCCGACAGTGCCAACGCATGGCCCGGTCCAGCCTGCTATGGCCGTGGTGGGACAGAACCAACGGTGACAGATGCCGATGTGGTTCTTGGCATCATCGACCCGGAGACTTTCCTTGGCGGCAAAATGAAGCTCGATCGTGCGGCTGCTGAAAAGGCCGTATGGGAGAAGATCGCGGAGCCTCTGGGCCTGTCAACGGAAGCCGCAGCCGCAGGCATTCGCCGGATCGTCGATGCGCAGATGGCCGATACCCTGAGAGAGGTTACAATCGGGCGCGGGTATGATCCTCGTGACTTCGTCATCTTTGCTTACGGTGGCGCGGGGCCGGTTCACTGTGCTGGCTATGGTGCCGAACTCGGTGTTCCCAAAATGATCGTGCCGGTGACCTCGATGGCGCATTCTGCCTATGGCGCGTTGGCGGCCGACGTACAATATTCCCGTGAGCGCGCGATGCTGATGCGCGGTGGCGGCGGTCCGCGCAAGCTGAGTGACGGGCTGGACGCCGCTGCTGTCGGGGCCGCTTTTGCCGAACTGGAAGATGACTGCCGCGTGGCCATGAGCCGCGCTGGCGTCGCTTCCGAAGATGTTCGCCTGCTACGCGCCGTCGATCTGCGCTACCGGCGTCAGACAAACGATCTGATGATTTCCTTTCCACAAGGTGTCGTTGAGCAGGCGGCGCTGGAGGATCTGGTTGCGCGATTCGAGGAGACCTATGAGCAGACATACGGCAAGGGCTCCGCATTCCGCGAGGCCGGCATCGAGCTCACGAACGTGAGGGTCGAAGCCTTCGGCGCAGCCCGACGTCCCGAGCTCTGGATCGAAGCATCATCGCAAGCACCGCGACCCAGTCGGCGTCGCATTTTCGAACCTGTCGCCATGCAATGGATGGAAACTGCGGTCTACAACTGGCGCGAACTGACTGTAGGCTTCGTCGTCCAAGGGCCTGCGGTCATCGAGCATCCCGAAACTTCCGTCTTTGTCGCGGCAGGCCAAGTAGCGAGCCTCGGCCAGGGCGCCAATATCACCATTGAACAGAAAGTGGAGGCATAAGATGAGTGTCGTCATCGACCCCATCACCTTCGAAGTGGTCCGCAATAAGCTTGCTGCGATTACCGAGGAGCAGGCGATCACGCTAAAATCCGTGTCGGGCTCGCCCGTTGTCACGGAGGCGACCGATTTCAACAACGGCATCTATCTGCCCGACGGCTCGATTGTGACAATGGGCCCTCAGGTCATCTTCCACACGGGTACGATGTCGACGGTTATCCGTTCGATCATTGACAATTTCTCGGAGAACCCCGGTATCCGTGAAGGGGACATGTTCGTCCTCAATGATCCCTATCGCGGCGCGATCCATCAGCCCGACGTCTCGATCGTCGCGCCTGTCTTCCACGAGGGCAGGCAAGTCGCCTGGGCCGGCTCCTGCGCGCACCAGCTCGATGTGGGCGGCATGAGCTTCGGCTCCTGGGCGATCGGCGCGACGGAGATTCAGCAGGAGGCCATGTTGCTGCCGGGCATCAAGCTCGTCGAAGGTGGCGTCTTGCGGCAGGATCTCTGGCAGATGATCATGGGCATGACGCGCCTGCCGCACGTTCTTGGCCTCGATCTCAAGGCAATGATTGCCGCCAACAACGTGGCTTCCACGCGCCTGCAAGCCCTTATGGGCAAGTATGGCGCGGATGTCGTGTCGGCGATTATGGCCGAGGAGATCAACAGCTCCGAACGCCAGATGCGCCAGACTCTTAGCGAACTCCCGGACGGGGTTTACCGAGCCCGCGATTACATCGAGCACGATGGTCACGAAAACCGGCTCTACGAAGTGGTCGTCACCGCGACCAAGAAGGGCGATCGCCTGACGCTCGATATGACCGGAACCTCGCCGCAGGCGCCGGGCTTCATCAACTGCACCTATTCGGGCATGCGCGGTGCGGCCCTGACCGGCCTTCTGCCAATCCTGGCACCGACGATCCGCTGGAACGAAGGCGTGCTCAGAACAGTCGACTTCGTCGCGCCCGAGGGTATTTTGTGCAACGCGTCTTGGCCGGCGCCAGTCTCGTCGGGCACGATCTCAACCGCGTGGATCGTCCAGAATATCGTTGTCACGGCGCTTTCGCGCCTGGTCTCCTGTTCGCTAAAACATGCCAATGAAGGTCAGGCGGTGACGAAGGGCCATATGATGGTCATGACGCTCGCCGGCCAGGACCGTGACGGCAGTCCCTTCGGCACTTTCCTGCTCGACTCCACGGCGGGTGGCGGCGGCGCTTTTCCCGATCACGATGGCCTGGATGGATCGGGCGATTACTGCGTGCCGAGACCGGCGATCGCCAATGTCGAGGCCAATGAAGCTAACGGACCTTTCCTCTACCTGTATCGCAGTTTCGTTCCTGATACAGGCGGGCCAGGGCGGATGCGGGGCGGCGCGGGCACCTCGCTTGCCCTTGCGCCTTACGAGACGGACGGGCTCTTCGCCATGATGCTCGGCCACGGTGTCGAGGTGCCGAATTCCATCGGTCTGTTCGGCGGCCAGCCTGGTTCATGCGGGCGCAATTTTATCAAGCGCGATGCAGGGGACGTTGCGACGATCGCGGGTCTGGCCGGATCGGCGGATGAACTGGCGCAAGCTGGGGTCGAAGACCTCGGTCCGAAGCCCGGTCGTATGATGTTGTCCGGTCACGACGTGCTCGGCTACGCATTCCAGGGCGGTGGTGGTTATGGCGATCCGTTGAAGCGCGATCCGCAAGCCGTGCTCATGGACGTCCGCAATGGTCACGTCAGCATGGCCGCGGCTGAACGTCAGTATGGTGTCGCCATCGTCGATGCCAGGCTTGATCCCGATGCGACGCGCGTGCGGCGCGCTGACATCCGCGCCCGGCGGCTCGGTCGCACACCCCAACGTGAGCCTGGTTTCCGCGATCTCACGATCGTCGGGAACCGGTTCGTCTGCGGCTGCGGCGGCGATCTTGGCGCTTCGAGTGGCAATTGGAAGGCCGAAGCCGTCACCCGCACGATCGCGTCTGACAGCTATGGCCCGCATGTGCGGACGCATGCCGAGCTTGAGTTGCGCGAGCATCTCTGCGGCCAATGCGGCAGCATGCTCGAAATCGAAGTCGTTCGGCGGGACGAGCCGTCCCTCCATACCATCGCATTGTGCGCCTGAAGGAGATAATCATGGTATCGCGATTTCCTGCTCGTGGCGGGGTCATCGTCACGGGTGCGGCCCAGGGTATCGGCCGCCGCTTGGCGTTGATGCTGGCGGCCGAAGGTATCGATGTCTGCATCGCCGACAGGAATGAACAGGCCGGCCGCGCGGTCGTCGCCGAGAATCCGGGTGAGCAGGGGAGAATGATCTTCGTGCGTACCGATGTGTCGGAAGAAGCGAGTTGTGTGACCGCAGTTGCCGAAGCCGAAGCGGCCTTCGGTGGGCTGTTTGGCGTCGTGAACAACGCGTCGATCTTCTCGACCTTGGAGATGCGACCCTTCTGGGAAATTCCGTCCGATGAGTGGGATCGCGTGCAGAACGTGAACCTGAAAGGTGCCTTCAACATGTCGCGTGCCGCTCTCCCAGTTTTGCGCCGAGCGGAAAACGGATCAATCGTTAACATCGCTTCGTCGACGATTCTATTCGGTCGTTCCAACTATGCGCACTACGTCTCCTCGAAGGCAGGGGTGATGGGGCTCTCGCGGGCCATGGCGCGCGAACTGGGCGCATTCAACATACGGGTTAACACGCTCACGCCAGGACCGACCTTCACGGAGATTGAACGTAAGACGGTTACCGTCGAGCAGCGGGAGGCGATGATCCGACAGCAATGTCTGGGCAGGGCGGGATCGCCGGAGGATATCGCCGCGCCGATCATGTTCTTGCTGTCTTCTGAGGCGCGCTGGATCACCGGACAACTGATCAATGTCGATGGCGGCATGATCACCCATTGAGGGGCAGCTACAACCAACCCGACGAGGCTTGATATGACCTATATAACCCGCGCCGACCGGATGTTGGTCGGCGGCAAGCTCGTGCATGCCAGCAACGGTGAGTTCGACGAATCGATCAATCCTGCCACCGAAGAGGTGATCGGCCGTACGCCGCGGGCCACCGCCGATGATGTCGATGCGGCCGTCAAGTCTGCGGATACGGCGTGGCCTGCCTGGGCCGAACTGACGCCAACAGCACGCGGGCAGATCATGCGTGATTTCGGCCAGGCATTGCGCGCACGGGCGGACGAGATTCTGCGCGTCGAGGTTGCTGATACCGGAAATACCATCACGCCAATGCGCGGCGACGTTGGCGTGGCCATCGATAGCCTTGACTATTATGCGGGACTGATTCACGAACTGAAGGGGCAGACGATCCCGGCCACTCATCAGAACCTCCATCTGACGGTTCGAGAGCCGTATGGTGTGGTGGTTCGCATCGCACCGTTCAATCATCCACTGATGTTTGCCGTGGCGCGAACTGCGGCGGCTTTGGCCGCCGGCAATGCGGTCGTGGTGAAGCCGCCCGAAACCAGCCCACTTTCGGCAATGATCCTTGCCGAAGTCGCCCGCGACGCGCTGCCAGCCGGCGTCTTCAACATCGTCACGGGCGATGGACGCGCGGTTGGCGACACGCTGGTGCGGCATCCGCTGGTCAAACGTATCGCGTTCATCGGATCGCCTGTGACGGGTCGGGCGATCCAGCGTTCCGCGGCAGAGGTCGCGGTTAAACATGTCACGCTGGAACTTGGCGGCAAAAATCCGCTGGTGGCGTTTCCCGATGCCGATCCGGAAGCGATTGCCGAGGCGGCGATCCGCGGTATGAATTTCTCGTGGCAAGGGCAATCCTGCGGATCGACCTCGCGGCTGCTGCTTCACGAAGACATTTATGATCGCGTACTGCCGCTCGTCGTCGAGAAGGTGAAGGCAATCAAGCTCGGCGATCCACAGGATCCGGCCAGTGGCATGGGGCCGGTCAACTCCCGTACCCAATATGACAAGGTGCTCGCCTTCTTCGAGGCGGCGAAGACGGACGGCGCTCGATTGATGACCGGTGGCAAGCCACCCGCCGGCAAGCCGTTCGAACGTGGCTTCTGGGTCGAGCCCACGGTCTATGCCGGCGTCGAGCCTGGCATGCGGCTATGGCAGGAAGAGGTGTTCGGACCGATCTTGTCGGTCGGTCGCTGGACGACTTTCGAAGATGCTGTTGAGAAAGCCAACAGTACCGAATATGGACTGACCGCCGCCGTGTGGAGCAAAGATATTAACAATGCGCTGCGCATGGTGCGTCGCATCCGCTCCGGTCACACTTGGGTGAATGGCTGTTCGGCACATTATCTCGGCGTGCCCTTCGGCGGCATGAAGAATTCCGGCGTCGGCCGCGAAGAGGGTATCGAGGAAATGCTGAGCTATACCGAACTCAAGACGATCAACATCGTCTTGCAGTAGCTAGCCTCACGCCGCCTTCCTGCCAGGACGCCGGCCACGTGTCTTGGCGGCGTTGCCTGCCTCTTTCTTGATCGGATTGAGTTCGGTGCGCAGGAAATCGAGCAATAGGCGTTGCAGCGGCGAAAAAGCCTTACTTCTGCGGAAAACGAGGAATGTCGGCACCGGCAGGCTGAGTTGCGGCGTTGCTATGTGGCGGAGTTGGCCGGTAGCCAGTTCCTGTTTGACGGAAGTCTCCATTACAAACGCAACGCCTGCATGATCAAGGACGGCCCGCTTCATCGCTTCCGGATGGCCAAACTCAAGTTTGACGTTTTCGCGCACGATGCCATAGGCGCGCAGCGAGTCTTCCTCCACTTCGCGGCGCACCTGATTGTGCGGTGAACTGACGAATGGAACGGTGCCCAGCTCCTTCGCCTTGGCTGTGTTTCCGAGCAGCGTGAAATCCTTCGCTGCAACGAGAATAAGCTGTTCGTCCCATAGTCGTTCGACGACCAGGCCATCGATATCATGGCGTGGATCGAGAATGGTCACGCCGAAATCGCAAGTCCCGCTGCGGACGGCATCGGTCACCCACTGCGGATTCGAGACGTTGACCGTAACGACGGAATTCGGATTGAGCTGGCTGAAGCGCGCCAGCGCTGGCGGCAGAGTGTAAGACGCGACAGTCATAGAGGCGGCAATCACCGCTGCGCCGGCTGGTTCGCTACCTGGCGCGCCCAGTTCACGTTCAAATTCACGTGTGCGTGTCACGATCTCCGTTGCCCAGTGTAGGGCGCGTTCGCCAGCAGCGGTCAAAGCGATACGGCGCCCCTGTTTGGTGAACAGTTTGGCGCCGAGTTTGTCCTCAAGGAAGCGAAGATGCGCGGTTACGACTGGCTGGGCCACGCCGATTTTCTCGGCAGCGCGCGTGACACTTTGCATCTGGCAAACAAGGCAGAATATCTCCAACTTGTGGAGGGTAGTCTGGGACGCGAATACACGCTGCACGATGGCACCTTTCGCGTGGAGCAATTTCTCTCGAGCTTAAACCATAGGCAATTGTATATGAAGTGCCTAGACCCATATGTAAGAATCTATGAAATTGCTTCGTTCAAGCTTATCCCGACATTTTAATGCCTCTGGCGAATGTCTTTGCGAAGACGTTTTGTCTGTAAGTGTCCAAAGCTTGTCCTGAGAGTGCACACAAACCAGATCCGAGTTTGATCGTATGTGGCCGTCACGCAACCTATCCAACGAAGAAGCATACTTTTTCGGATGGTGTAGATGGTGAGCCGTGCTGACGATGAAAAGTTTTTCAAAGAGCGGGGGTTTGGCCAGTCGATTGGGTTCGGCCTCTGGCCAGCAATTCTGATCGTCGATCTCGTGAAAGCTTTCACAGACGCGAACCGTCCCCTTGGTGCCGCGCTCGATACGCAGATTGAATCAACGAACAAGCTTATTGCGACGGCGCGTCCGAAAGGCATTCCGCTGATCTTCTCGACGGTGGCCTATGACGAGGTCAGTGTGAAAGATGCAGGCATATGGGCGCTGAAACAAAGCGGCGTCACGAGTCTTATCGCAGGCACGGACGGTCCAGATATCGATCCGCGTCTGGATCGGAAGAGTGGGGATGTCCTTCTCGCAAAAAAATATGCGTCGTGCTTTTTTGGAACAGATCTGACGTCCCGGTTGGTCAATCGTCGAGTCGACACGTTGATTATCACCGGTTGCACGACAAGCGGTTGTGTGCGCGCCAGTGCTGTCGATGCCTGCCAAAGCGGCTTCCGGCCGATTGTCGTTCCTGAAGCGGTGGGGGATCGTTCAAAGCTCGCGCATGACCAGAGCTTATTCGATCTCAATCAGAAATACGCCGACGTCGTGCCGCTGGACGCCACACTGCAATACATCCGGTCGCTCGATCAAGCGTCGTGAAGATCTCTGACGAACGGTTCTTCGATCCGCTTCTGATCCTTCTTCCTTCGAAGGGTCAGCGGTTTTATTCGTACCTATGCCAGGGAGGCCATATCAATGACAATTGTTCCTCAAGAACACGGACGTTTCTCTTATTCAGCAATCGTTGATCGTAAACCACTGCATTGGCCAAATGGAGCCCGCGTTGCCGTCTGGATCATCCCAAATATCGAGCACTTTCTATTTGATCGTCCGTCAACGTCACTTGCTGCTGTTACAACCAGCCTACGCCCGGATATCCTGAACTATTCGTGGCGCGACTTTGGTCCGCGCGTCGGCATTTGGCGTATGATCGATGTGATGGAGCGGCACGGCGTCAAGGGTACGGTCGCTCTCAATTCGGACGTCTGTCAGTTCTATCCGCGGATCATCGAAGCTGGCAAACAGCTCGGCTGGGAATGGATGGGCCACGGCAAGAACAATTCCGGCCTGATGACGCAGGAGAGCGAAGCGGAGGAAAGCGCTTTCATACGGGAGGTGGTCAAGACCATTCAGAGTGCAACAGGCAAGCAGCCTCGCGGATGGTTGAGCCCAGCGCTCAGCGAGACGACCCGCACACCCGATCTTCTGGCCGAGGCTGGCATCGAATATGTGGGCAACTGGGTGAACGACGAACAGCCCTACAAAATGAACGTCAAATCAGGCGTTATGTATTCGATTCCCTATTCTGCCGAGATCAACGATATCCCCGCCATTCTCGATCTAAAACGCAGTCCGGAAGAATTCGGTCGCATGATCGAGGATCAGTTCGACGTGCTCTACGAAGACAGCGCGACCACCGGACGCGTGATGTCGATCTGCCTCCATCCTTTCATCATCGGACATCCGTTCCGCAGCAAGTATTTTGACAAGGCTCTGAAGCACATACGCTCACGACAGGATGTCTGGTTCGCGACCGGCTCCGAAATCATCGATCATTTCCGCAAGCAGGAGAAATAAGCATGTCTTCGATCGTGCAGGGCAGAGACCAAGGAGTGGCCCGAGGATCAGAACCTTGCTCAGCCATGCCACGGAGTCTGCTTGCGCCGATCGGACGGCGACATGCTGTATCGTGCCCGGAACGCATGGGCGAAATGCGCCTGACTGCGAAATCCGGCGCGATAGGCAATCTCCGCTATACGCAACCTGCGATGCATTGGGTCAGCGAGCCGCGCGTATGCGAACTTCAGCCGTTCGGCGAGGATCACCTCGCCGACGGATGCGCCCGCATCGCTGAAGATACGATGAAGATAGCGCAGGGATATTCCGACGGTATCCGCGATATGGGTGGGCGTCAGCAGGGGATCGTGCAGGTGTTGGCGAATGTGGCCGATGCAGCGACGAAGTGTTGCGCTGCGAACGGACGAGTTTTCGATGTGCAGTTCATTGCTGTCGGCTTCGATCGCGATAGCGATCAGGTCGATAAGTTGCCTGGCATAGGTGCCGGCAGCCGCATCAGGTATGCGAAGCATCTGGTTGGAGAGCGATCCGACGAAGTCCGCCGCGACACGCCACATGCCGGTGTGATTGTTGCGCGGGATGAGGAAGTGCTTGTCGAGCTGCGGAACGGCGGCTGCGAGCAGCCGGCGGGGAACGGCCACGTTCTGTACTTCGGTACTCTGCTCGTGTTCCCAGAAGAAGGGAGCGTTCGGAGCATAGAGCAGGGAAGTGCCGGCGGCGAGGCAATGGGCGACCTTGCCTTGTCGCAGGTGCAGCTCGCCGCGCCGGACGTTCACCAGGACGACAATCTCCCGATTGTCCTCGTTGATATGCCGCGCCGACCGCTCGACGTATTCACTGCTGCAGGCAATTGTCGTGAGATCGAGGTCGCCGATGCGTGAATGCGCCGCCTCGCCGCGAAAGTCGAACTCATCGCGGAGCCTCGCTTCGGAAAGCCCGAATAGATTGCTGACGATGCCCTGCCAGCTTTCTCGTGGTTGGCGATTGTCAGCTCTTTGCAGCGTAACTGCGACCATCGATTCCCCTTCCGGTAGTGACGCGGGCTTCGCAGCCGACGCCTACCCACTTCCGGTGCCAAGTTTTCTTGTGTCTTACCTGGACAAGAAGCCTAGCGATGGTGGGTCACGGGCGCAACTGGATGCCGAGATCCAACTATTCCGCAGACTTTCGGGGCCTGATCAAAAAATCGGCAGATCTGGTCACAATCGTAAAGCTACAGGTCGTTTTCCTGTTCCAAGACATAGGAGATTGGTTATGCCCGCATTCCGAGTACCGGCATTCCTCTTTGCATTGGCCATGACAGGCCTCCTGACTCCCGCCGTCGCTCAAGAAAAGCGCGTTGCGCACATTACAGTTGCACTTGGTAATCCCTTTGTCGGCACGGTCGCCAAAACCATTCAGGACGAGGGAAAAAAGAACGGAATGGCTGTGAGCGTATTTGGCGGGCCATTCGACGCCGCCTTGCAATCGCAGCAGATCGACGATGCGATTGCGCAGAAGTACGACGCGATCGCCCTGTTCCCGGCGAATCCGAACGCGCTACTGCCCGCGCTGACGCGTGCCAAGGCCGCTAGCATTCCCGTCGTTCTAATCAATTCGGGAATTGCGAGCGGTCATGACGATCTGTACCTCTCTTATGTCGGCGAGGATCAGAAGGTTCTCGGTCAGATCGTTGGCAAAATGATATCTGACGCCGCCAAAGGCCGCGATGCCTACAAGGTAGCGATCATTTCGGGCACATTGTCGGAAAGTACACCTCAATCGCGCATAGCAGGCTTCAAGGACGCTATTGCCGCTAATCCAAAAATTGAAATCGTCGCAGTCGAAGATGCGCGGTGGGATATGGCACGTAGCGAGCAGATCGCGGGTCAGTTGTTCGCCCGTTTTGCCGCACGCGGAGGACTCGACGCTGTGTTTGCAATGGCCGATTACATGGCGTTCGGCGTGATCAAGTCCGCTAAGGCGGCCCGCATCCCACTGGGAACGGGCAAGGGCCAGACCATGGTGGTGGCGAGCAATTGCGCCAAAATGGGCATCGATGCGATTGCTGCGGGCGAGCAGTTCGGCACGGCCACGCAGATGCCCGCTCGGACTGGCCGTGAGACCGTAGCAACCCTAAAGCAGCACTTCGCCGGACAGCCGATTAAGAAGGAGAATATTCTCGAGATGGTAGCGATCACGAAGCAGAACGTCGAGACCTTCCGGACGGACTGCACCTTCTGAACTGGTAGATAAGGTTGAGGGAGTCTGCACCGTGATGCCTGTAATCGAAGCGCGAAACATTTCCAAAAATTTCGGCCGATTTCAGGCGTTACGTAACGTCTCGTTTTCCGCGGCGCCGGGGGAAGTGCATGCCCTATGCGGCGAGAATGGAGCTGGCAAGAGTACGCTGGTCAAAATTCTGACCGGCGTACTGCAGCCCGATGATGGCCAGACGCTCATAGGAGGAGAGGTCCACGGAATAGCCGATACGCAACATGCGCAAGCCTTGAAGATCGGCTATGTATCGCAGGAACTCAGCATAGCGCCTCATCTGTCGGTTCTCGATAACGTCTGGCTGGGTTGCCGCGGCGTGCCGCTTCTTCATCGGCGAAATGAATTGCGCGAGCGTGCCCGGCGAGCACTTAACCTCGTTGGCCTTGCGCATCTGTCCTTGGAACGGCGGGCGGGAACGCTGGCGCTGGGCGAACAGCAGCTTGTGGAAATCGCGCGCATGATGGTGCGCGACGTGGCAGTTCTCTTCCTGGATGAGCCGACGGCGACGTTATCGGATCGCGAGATCGAATGCGTCTTTTCCGCTATCCGGGAGTTGCGGCGCAACGGCAAGACGATGATTTACATCAGCCATCGTCTAGGCGAGGTGATGGATCTGTGCGACAGGGTGACCATTTTGCGCAACGGTGAAAACGTTATTTCTACTGATGTTGCGGATATCTCCCGCGGGAAACTGGTCGAGCATATGTTGGGTCGCTCGCTCTCCGAGATGTATCCGCAGGCCGGCGGAATGTCTTCAGTCGGCGCGCTCGAGATTCGCGGATTGATGGTTCCCGGCAAGATACGTGGTCTCGATTTTGCTGTTCCTCGCGGCAAGATCCTCTGTCTGGCCGGCCAAATGGGTTCCGGCGCGACGGAGGCCGTACGAGCCCTTGCGGGGCTCGTACACGACGCAACGGGCTCGGTCGTCCTTGACGGCATGCCTTTGAAATTGGGATCGGTCCATACCTTACTCGAGCGCAACATGCGCTTCGTGTCGGAGGATCGTGCCGGCGAGGGGCTGTTTCTCAACCTTTCCGTCGAGGAGAATTTTGCTGCCACGCAATTTGACGTTGTGCGGCGCTTTGGTTTGCTGTTGCCTGCGCCCGTTCGAGAGCTCGCAGAGCGGCTCGCCGACATCGTGACGGTCAATCCAGACCGCCTTCGCTCGCGTTGCGGGGATCTGAGTGGCGGTAATCAGCAGAAGATCGCAATTGGCCGCTGCATAACGCCTGGGTCCGGCATTCTCCTGATGAACGAGCCGACGCGCGGGGTCGATGTGGGAGCGCGTGCGGAAATTTATGCCCTCATGCGGCAGTTGTGCGATCAAGGCTATGCCGTAGTGATGACGTCAACCGACCTCGAGGAAGTTGTCGGGCTCGCGGACATGGTTCTCACCATGTATCGGGGCGCACGTGTCTCGCTCTATGGCCGTGACGAGATTTCCGCCTCCCGCATTCTGCTCGACATCACGCATCCGCTCACCTACGAGAATGCAGCTTGAACACGATGAGCCCGAAATATTTCTGGGTCGAACGGTTGATGGCATTTCGACCTCGTTTGTGGATTTCGACGCATGGGGCGCTGCTGCCATTGGGGCTGGCGCTTCTGCTGCTGACGGCCATGTTTACGCCGGGCTTTCTCAGTGCGCCAAATCTCCTGTCGTTGGTCAATACGGCTTCGGTTATCGGCTGCGTTGCCGTGGCAATGATGTTGATCACGATCAGCGGCAATGTGCTGTCCTTCGCGCTTGGCGTCACCACGGGCTGCTCAGCGATGATGTTCGCATGGCTCACCGGGTACGAATCGGGCCTATTAGCAACGGTGGGTGCATTGGTCTTCTCCACAGTCGTGACCGGATTCCAGGGGCTGTTGATCGGCCTGTTCCGCGCCAATCCGATTATCGTCAGCATTGCGGCTCTGGGTCTGATGACGGGGGCCGCTGAGCTCATAAGCCAAGGCAGCATGATCTATGCGAGCGGATCGCAGCTACAAGGATTGAACGACACGTTCTGGTCGGTCCCGGCATCGGGGTGGGTGCTGCTGGCTCTGGTGCTTCTAGCGGATTTCATCCTGAGGTTTACCCGTTTCGGGCGGAACATCGTCATGCTGGGCAGCAACATGACCGCCGCGAAGGCGGCAGGCATAAGCTTATGGCGCACGACCGTAGGCGTCTACGCGCTCGCCGGGCTGTTTTCCGGCATAGCAGGCATCCTGCTAGCGGCGCGCTACAACGCCGGAAGTTTAGAATACGGCATTGGCTACGACTATTCAGCGATCGCTGCCGTCCTCGTTGGCGGTACGTTCATCGGTGGCGGTGAGGGGACGGCCTTACGCACGTTGGCGGGGCTTGTCGTTATCACCGGAGCGGGCGCCATCCTGCTCCTGCACGGCGTATCGACGGAATATCAGTTCCTTTTTACTGGGCTCGTATTGCTTGTCGCGGTTCTCGTCCAGGGGCGGTGGCGATCATGACATCGATATCCAGGCTCATCGCGGAGCCGATCATTCGCGCTTGCGTACTGTTTCTCTTCGTCGCGTTGGTGTTTGCAGTCTCTGCGGTCTTTGCTGGAGTCGTTGTTGACGCGACAACGATGTTCAGCGTTCTGCAGAATTTCGCTATGATAGGCTTGGTTGCGCTCGGCCTGGGGCTAACAGTGCTCATCGGCGAGTTCGATCTCTCCGTAGCGGGAATGTTTATCCTCGGCGGGTGTGTCGCCGTCATCGTCGGCTCGAACGGTCCGGTCTTCGGATTGGCCGTCGCCGTGCTTATCGGCATCGCGGGCGGCATCATCCAAGCTCTGTTGATGATCAGGCTGGGTCTGAATTCGGTCGCGATAACCCTGGGTGGCCTACTGACCTTCACGGGCATCGCTCACGTCCTGACGGAATCCAAGAGCGTTCTCTTCAATGATCTTTCGGTCGCCCTTGCGATGAACGTACCAGTCCTGGGCGTGTTTTCTCTGCGAAGCCTGATCACGATAGCCTGCTTTCTCGCAGGGGGAGTGCTGATCACGTACACCCGGATCGGGCGCGATATTGTCGCCACAGGCAGCAATCGTCATGCCGCCCGGGTTGCTGGCGTGAGCACGTCCCACATGCTCGTCGGCGTTTTCGCTGTCTCGGGTGCGTTGGCGGCTCTCAGCGGCGCGCTGCTTTCGTTCGGCTTGTCGGCGGCTTCGCCGACTGGCCTGTCGAATGTCATGATTCCCGCGATCGCTGCGGTCATTCTAGGCGGAGGTTCGCTCTCTGGCGGGGTGGGCCATCCGATTGGGATCGCCGCGGGCGTTCTCGTTTTGGCGATTGTGCGCAGTGGCCTCACGGTTCTGGGCGTTTCGCCCTCCGTTCATGAGATCGTGACCGGCGCGCTTCTGCTTGTTGTCGCAATTCTCGATGGGCCGGCGCTGGGCGAACGCCTTTATCAGTTTAAATCCATGGTGACGTTGCGCGTCGGCTCTATCTGAAGGAGGACTGAATGAAGTTCGGGATTTTCCTGCCTAACGGCAAGAATGGTTATATCCTATCGAAGGCTTCGCCGCAGTACATGCCGACTTACGAGCATAACAAGCAGATTGCTATCGAAGCAGAGCGGCAGGGATTCGACATGGTGCTGTCGATGATGAAATACCGTGGCTTCGGCGGCGAGACCGGTTATTGGGATGCCTGCCTCGAGAGCTTCACGCTGATGGCCGCGTTGGCAGCGGTGACATCCAAGCTCGAATTATTTCCGTCGGTTACAATCCCCGCACATCATCCGGCTGTGATCGCCCGAATGGTTGCAACCATCGACGATATCAGCAATGGCCGATGCGGGTTGAATATCGTGACGGGATGGAACAAAGCCGAGTACGAGCAGATGGGACTATGGCGGGGCGACAAATACTATCAACAGCGCTACGACTATGCGCATGAATATCTCAAGGTCATGCAGATGCTTTGGGAAAATGGCCGCGCGACTTACCAGGGCGAAAACTTCCAGTTGAAGGATTGCGAAAGCTTTCCCATGCCTAAGCATCGGATTACCGTCGTTTGTGCGGGGCAGTCGCCGGCTGGTGCTAAGTTCGTTGCCGAATGTGCTGATCGCAATTTTGTCCAAGCTGGCAGCGAACGCTTGAAGGAGATCACCCAAACCATCCGGGAAGCGGGAGAGAAGCGTGGCCGCCAAGTGGGAACTTATGCGGTCTTTCACGTCATCTCGGCCGATACCGACCGCGAGGCCGAGGACAAGACCAACCGCATTATGGCCGAGGCAGATGAAGGTGCTATCAAAAATATGATTGCTAGCGCTAAGATGGACACCAACCCAAAAGGCATCTCGGAATATCAGACAACCGGGATGACCCGGTCGGCAGAAGATGGACATAGCGCTTTTATGACCATTCCTGCTATCTATGGATCGCATGCGACCGTCGCCGAGAAGCTTGACCGGATTATCGAGACGACCGGGATCGATGGAATGCTGTTTAGCTTTCCCGATTTCGTATCTGGCGTGCGAGCTTTCGGGGAAGAGATAAGGCCGAGAATGAAGTTTGCTTAAGGGCCTACTTGGTCTGGGGGAGCGTCGCTCTCTTTCAAAGCTTGTAAGAGGGCTTTATCCTCGGACGATGATGCTGCGATTCACTATCTTCCCTCCAGGCGGCTTTCAATGTCCCGATCTACCCCAACCCTTTCGACGATGAGGACGGCGAGAGGTTCCGCCCCAACAGGCAGTGTGGTGACTAAAGCACCCGCGCAAACCTCGACCGTACAAGCCGGGGCCTTTCCGACCTGATTTCGAGGATGCCGATTGCCTGAACAACTCAAGGCTTAGATCCGAATTCGGCTTTTCGAAGTTCAACGGCAGCGCTTATAGAGTACCGTTTGCCCATGCCGAAGCCTTCCAGATTGTAGATCATCTGATCCTTGTCATCGGCATCCTCGAAGTCGTCGACGCTTCCCTCCCGCACATAGAGAGATCGTTCGGGCCTTACCCCTTGAAGCCGCCTCCCTTGAGGTAGGCGTCTTCTTCCAGCGTCGTGGTCCGACCGAGCATGAGATTGCGGTGCGGGAAACGGTCGAAGCGGCGGATGATGTCGCGATGGCTCTCGGCATGCTCCAGCCAGGGCTGGCCGAGCCCAGCGTTGAGCCACACCGATAGCTCCTGATCGCCAAGATCCTCGGAATGAGCGAAGGGCAGGCAGAAGAACAGCCGCAGGTCCGGCTCGACCTGTCCCATATGCCCGGCCTTTAGCGCCTGCCTTGCATAGCGACGAGCGAGCGGGTCGGTGGCGTACATGTGCGCCGTGCCACGAAAGGCGTTGCGCGGAAACTGGTCGGTCAGGATCAGCAGCGCCAGCGCGCCACCTGGCGTTTCCATCCAATCGTCGTATCGACGCGCAGCGACCACCATGTGCAGATCGAGAAAGCGCTCGCGGAATGCCGCGTCGAAGGCGGCATCCTTCTCGAACCAGCGGTCGCAGGAGGCCCGCCAGAACGCCATAACATCATCGGGCGCGCTGTACCGAACCAGCTTGGGTGGCCTTGAACGCAACATGCCGAACGGCCTCATCGCGCCCGCGGTCAACGCGTCGACGGCTGCGACTTGGCCGCCTCGCGCCGCTTGCGGACCAACCGGCCTTCCCAGAACCCTGCCGCGAGCATGACGATGGTTGTCAGCCAGCCCATGGTCAGCAGATCGACGAACGACGCGACGGGAAGGAGCGCCAAAAGGGCGACGACTCCGGCGATGTGCGAGGCCGGCAGCCCGCCGTAGACCACCTTCTTGTAAACCGCGCTGCCGAGCAGATAGAGCGCCGGACCGCCGGACAGTGTCAGCGCATAGGCGAGTTTCAGCCCGTCATGCGGATGGGCGAGCACTAGATCGTTGCCGACGGCGGTGGCGATGACCCCGCCGACCAGGATAGCGTGGACATAGTGGAAATAGGCGCCGATCCGGCCGGGATCGTCGGAATGGGTGATGGCATTGGTCGCGTCCTTGCTCGATGTGCCGAAATAGAGCCACCACATGGCGAGCGTGCCGAGGAAGGTTGCAAGCAGCGCGGAAAGGATCGGGACATCCCAGTTTTCCGCGCGCGCCATGGTCGCGCCGCTCGCCAGCAGTGTCTCGCCGAGCGCGACGATACAGAAGAGCTGGCAGCGCTCGGCGAGATGCGCGCCCTCGATCGTCCAATCGCTGGTTTTGGAGCGGCCGAGGCCCGGCAGTGGGAAGCCGAACATCGGCGAGACATATTCGCAGAGGATCGCGACCGCCCAGAGCGCTATCCGCGCTTCATGCTGGACGAAGGCGCCGGCGATCCAGAAGACGCCGGCGATCGAGAGCCAGCCGAGCATTCGCCGATAGTTGGCCGCAAGCGGATGATCCGAGCCCAGCTCCCAGACGATATAGGCGGTGCGCCCAACCTGGATCGCGATATAGGCGAGCGCGAAGATCCACCCCCGTTCGCCGAAGGCGCCGGGGATCGCCGAGGCCATGAGGAGGCCCGCCAGCATGATAGCGAAGATCAGGCCGCGAATTCGCGGCGTCTCGGGGTCGAACCAGTTGGTAACCCAGCAGGTATATTGCCAGCCGAGCCAGACCGCGAACCAAAGGATCAACGTCTCAATGACGCCCGTCAGATTGAGGTTGGTCAGCAGCTCGTGGCTGAGCTGTGTTACCGCGAAGACATAGACGAGGTCGAAGAACAGCTCTTCGAAGGTCACGCGCGCATGATGACCGTCGCGGCGACGCAGAAGCGGGTGATGGTCCGGCGATTTGGTGCTTGTGGAGCTGTTGGTCATGGCCGTTCCAGCGGGTCAGGAGCGGGCGAATTGCCAGATGGCGATGGCGGCGACGATGGCTGGGACCGCAAAGACGACAGCCAGGATGGGCAGTTCCTGCGCGACGGTGTAGCCGGCCCTGTTGACCCCGACCCAAAGGTTGGCGATTGACACGGCAAGCCAGACGGGAATGAAGACCTTTGCTGCGGTCGCAAGAGCGGGCGTCGTACCGCCCCAGAGCTGGCCGAACAGCAGAAAGACGCCGAGCAGGACGACCCCGCCGATAATGACCATCAGCATATGCATGGCGCCATCCCCCTCATGAAAACACGCTCAGATTCTTCGCGATGTCCTTCCCGGCATAGGGCGGGAAGACATCGAGCTCGAGATCGGGATTACCGATCAGCATGGCTTTGGTGTTGCTGAGCGCGTCGAACCCGGCCTTGCCGTAGTATTTGCCCATGCCGCTATTGCCGACACCGCCGAACGGCAGGCTGTCGATCCAGCAATGCAGATTGGTCTGGTTGATGCAGCCGCCGCCGAACGAGAGCGATCCGAGCGCGAAGTCGATCGTCGCTTGGTCCTTGCTGAAGATATAGGCGGCGAGCGGCTTCGGCTTGCACTTCACGATCCCCACGATCTCCTTGAGGTCGCGATACGGCATGACCGGCAGCACCGGACCGAACACCTCCTGCTGCAGCGCTGGATCGTCCCAGGTCGAGGGATAGAGGATCGTCGGCTCGACATAGCGCGCTTTCACGTCGAAGCGCCCGCCGTGCACGACCTTTTCGGGCAGGATATAGGAGGCGACGCGCTCGGCATCGTGCTCGCTGATCATCCGCGCGAAGTCCGGGCTCCGGCTCGGGTCCTCGCCATACATCCTGACGATCGACGCCTTGAGTTTTTCGATGAAGACGCCAGCAACGCTCTCATGGACATAGACATAGCCCGGCGCGATGCACCATTGACCCGAGATGGCGTTGTGACCCCAGGCGATGCGATCGGCGGCGATGTCGAGATTGGCGGTCGCATCGACGATGGTCGGGTTCTGCCCACCAAGTTCGAGGATGATCGGAGTCAGGTTCTCGGCCGCCGCGCGCATCACCACCTTGCCGACGGCGGACGAGCCGGTGAAGAAGATGAAGTCGAAGGGCAATGCCAGCAGCTCGCCGATCTCCTCGCGCCCGCCGGTGACGACCGCGACGTTCTTGGGTGCGAAATACTCCGGGATCAGCTTGGTAAACAGCGCCGCCGTCGCCGGCGTGGTATTGGCCGGCTTCAGGATCACCGGGTTGCCGGCGGCGAGTGCAGCGATCGCCGGATCGAGCAGCAGCAGGATCGGCGCGTTGAACGGGCCGATCACCAGTGTCACGCCATAGGGTTCCTTGTAGATGACACCCCGGTTGCCGGTCGCCTCCAGTCCTGCCGGGATCGGGGTGGGCTGCGGCGCCATCAGCGTCTTCAGGTTCTCGCGGTAGTATTTGATCACCCCGCTTGGCACGGTGATCTCGAAGAGCTGCTCGAACGGTGGCTTGCCAAAATCCTGATAGAGCGCGGCGCAGAGCGCTTTACTGTTATCGATGAGCAGGCGCTCCATGCGGTCGAGCTGATCGATCCGCCAGTCATGGCTCTTGGTCGCGTCGCTGAGGAAGTGCTCGCGCTGCACGTCGAACAGAGACTGGAATCGGTTGCTCATGGTGAGACTCCCGGAGCGGCGACGCGAGGCGGACTCCGTCCAAAAATGAGTTGAAACGGATGCGGCCGGGGCTCATCCCGGCCGCTTCGTAGATTACTTCGTGGTGTAGCCGCCGTTGACGAGGATGGTCTGGCCGGTCATCCACCAGCCATCCGAGACGAGGAAGCGGATGAAGGGGACGATGTCCTCGATGTCGGTCAGGCCGGTCTTGGAGAAGTTCGACAGCGCCGCCGCGGTCTTGTGGTAGGCGACCGCGTCCGCGCCCTCGGCGGGATAGAAGAACGGCGTATCCATTGGACCCGGGCCGATCGCCGTCACCGAGATACCGCGTTCGCCGAACTCCTTCGAGGCCGCCCGCGTAAAATGCTCCACCGGTGCCTTGGTGCCGGCATAGGCGGCATAGAAAGGCGTGTAGGCGCCGAGCAGCGAGGTGACGAGCGTGCATACCTTGCCGTTGTCGCTGACGTGCTTGCCGGCCTCCTTGAGGAAGAAGAAAGCGCTCTTCGAGTTCACCGCGGTCATCTCGTCATATTCGGCTTCCGAAATCTCGACCATCGGCTTCTTCAACACTTTGCCGACAGTGTTGATGGCGATATCGATGCCGCCCAACGCCGCCTTAGCGTCCGCGAACAGTTTCTCGTTCGCGCCGGCTGTGGTGAGGTCGGCCTGGAAGGCGAAGGCGTCGGCGCCCGCTGCCTTGATTGCGGCTACGTTCTCGTCGGCGGCGGGCTTGGTGGCGCTGGTGTTGTAATGGACCGCAACCGCTTTCGCGCCCTGTTCGGCCAGGTCGCGCGCGATCAATCCGCCGAGATTTTTCGCCCCGCCGGCGATCAGGATGGTTTTACCCTTGATGCTGTGATCGGTCATTGGCGTCGGCCTCCATGGGGTTGCCTAGCGGCCACCCATGGACCGCTTCCTGCAGCGCACCGTATCGTCTATAGATTTGTCATAAAGCCAGTCATTCTGACATCACTTGTCGGAAACGGCGACCAATAAGAGCTGACGCCCTTGGACCGTATCGATCTCTTCCGCACCTTCACCCGCGTCGTCGAATGCGCGAGCTTTACCCGAGCCGCCGATACGCTCGGGATTCCGCGTTCATCGGTGTCAGCCGCCGTGATCGATCTCGAAGCGCGGGTCGGCGCCCGCCTGCTGCATCGCACCACCCGAAAAGTCTCACCAACGCAGGACGGCGCAGCCTTTTATGAACGCTGCCTGCGGTTGATCGCCGATGTCGAGGAGACGGAAGGGTTGTTCCGGCAGACATCGGTCGGGCCAAGCGGAAGCCTTCGCATCGACGTTCCTGGCCGGATCGGCCGACTTATCATCGCGCCGGCGCTGCCGGAGTTCCTCGCCCGTCATCCGCAGCTCGACATCGAACTGCGTGTCACCGACCGTGCGGTCAACCTCGTCGAGGAGAGCGTCGACTGTGTACTGCGGGTCGGTCCCTTGAGTGATTCCGGTCTCATTGCCCGCAAGATCGGAGACTTGCCCCTGATCAATGTTGCCAGCCCCGGATATCTTGCCGAACATGGCACGCTTGGCGCCCCGGACGAACTCGGCGCGCACTTCGTCGTCAACTATGCCTCGCCCTCGACTGGCCGCGTCGAGGATTGGGAATGGGTTGAGGATGGCGAGGTGCGGATGATGCCGGTTCGTGGCCGCGTTACTGTCAACAGCGCGGAAGCCTATATCGCCTGCTGCCTCGCCGGCCTTGGCCTGATCCAGATCCCGGCCTACGACGTCAACCATCATCTCGACACCGGCGAACTCGTCGAGGTGATGCCCACTCATCGGGCCGCACCGATGCCGATGAATCTGCTCTATCCGCATCGCCGGCATCTTTCCCGGAGGCTTCAGGTCTTTGCTGATTGGCTCGAACAGCTTCTGAAACGGAAGGTTCTGTAGGAAAGTGGCAGGCAGACGAGCCGCCTTGCCACCGTGTGTGTCAGCCGGCGGGAGATTGAGATCGCAACCCTCGTCGTAAATCTGTGACTGCCAATGGCAATGTCTCGGGTGCGGCGTCCTGGAAGTTCCGGGCCGACCGTTTAACGGCAATGAGAGGCGAGATACGATGCGTCGGGCGACAGCGATTGGAGCGGAGCACCAAAGCAGATAGTACATTTGTCGTATTCTTAACTTTGGAGAGTTGCGAGAGCCGCTGGCTATGAGCCCTCCTTGTGCCGAAACAGAATCTCTTCGGCCGCTGGTTGCTTGCTCTGGCCGATAATTATCCACGCGGTTTTATAATCGCTCTCGCGAAGTTCTTCGCGAGGCATATCACATATTTAGTTTGGTTTTGGACGTGGCGGCCGGAGGCTCGGCTAAAAAGTGCCCGGCCGCTCGTTAAAATCTGGAACGCAATGTTCGACGCGATGAACGACAAGAAAACAGCTTACTGCAATCTCGGAGACCATCTCAACGAAAGGTATAGGTTCCTGTGCCATCGGTGGTTACGATTTTTGCTCGGACTGGATTGATACAGCTAGAGCTAAAAGATTCTGTATCGCCGATTTTGATATTAATTGGTTTCTCTAGTGACTTTTGGACGTCATAGGGCCCATTATAGCTATATGTAACTTTACAATCGTCTCGATCATTAACGACTATTTGCACGATGCCTATATCTTTATTTCCAGTATTTTGGATATTTAGCCACGTTCCTCGATAAGATACGCGAATATCTGGTCCGTCGGCGTCTGCAAAGATTGCGATAACTACGAATAAGCCGACCAATCCAAGCAATATCTTTAGCCATTTGCGTTTGGGCCTTATTTTATTCTCTGCAATTGTTTCTGTCATAAGAACCCCCAGAATCCAGACGCGGTCGTGCAACCGGCGACCGCTGGTGCCGGGCGGGTCGTAGCGTGGAAAACCCAAGGGGCAAAACACGCCCTGTCTATTCCCCACTGAGGCGAACGCGAACGTTCACCCTGGCCGAGGCCGGGGTGTTGTATTTGACAGGACGCCCGACAAGGGCGTCCCCTGGATTTTTCTGCGCTACGACACGCAACGATGTTTATACGCGGTGCTTAGGAATCCATCAAGTGGCCCCGCCAAAACCCCTTGAAACAACTCAATAATGAGCGCCCGTCGTCATTCGAAGGGCCGAAATCTGGCTATAGCCTTCCATTACCTACGCGTAGTGCCGCTCGGACCAGGAAAACACCCCTCGTGGGTCGTCCATCAGGATCCGCTGAACCAGGTGCATATGGTCGTTGCGGATACTGGCGGTATCGAGGGCGATCGGCTCGCCGCGCATCTGGAACCGGGCGATCGCGTCCATGAGGAGCGAATGCGCCGATATCAGCGCCGTTGAGCGGCAGTTCGAGATGGCGGCGTGATGGAGGAGCTTGTGCTGGGTCTGGAAGTCGGTCGAGGAGGTCGAGCAGAGGCCGCCTTGCGCGTTCAGGAAGGCCGAAAAGGTCCGGCTGGCGAGAACGATCAGATAGTGCCAGTTCTTGTTGCTGTATTGCATGGATCGCTTGAGCGCCATTTGCTCGACGAGCACGAGGAGCTCGCCGATCTCGTCGGCGTGCGTCTGGTTCGTATAGTCG
>JAESFO010000213.1_pt1 | contig 37097 bp, 35 predicted proteins | sample 9269421 | NCBI WGS metagenome assembly JAESFO01 (sample SAMN14502839, study PRJNA617101) | algae metagenome | isolation source: Nostoc desertorum CM1-VF14 and co-occurring heterotrophs from rocky... | place: USA: Clark Mountains, San Bernardino, California | collected 2000-06-05 | reverse complement strand
TCAACGTGCTGTTCTGCCACCACCCATTCATGCAGATCGACTTGAAATCGATCCCCACGAAGCCTTAACCTGACAACGTGTTTCCCATGTCCGCGCACACCTGTTACCCAGGTCCCCGGTCCATACAGCGAAGCAAAAGAAAGTGACTCGCCCGCCGGGGCGAGACCCGGCCAACGGCCTAACCACAAGAGACAGCACCTTAAGAAAACCCAAACCCCTGTCTCACCAGCGACCAATTCCCCCTCCACATTCCCTAGACTCCCCCGCGCGCCTCAAACAACGCCGAACAAAGAGAAGAGAGAAGGAGACCCCGTGCCCACCTGCCCCCTGTTCCGTCGCTTCGCGATCGCCACCACGGCCGTCTGGCTCGCCGCCTGCAGCACGACAACAACGACAACGAGCCAACCGTCAACGCCCCCAGCAGTCGCACAGACACCAGAGCCGGCACCCGTACCGTCCCCACCCCTCATCACCACAAGACCCACAGCCTGGCACCCCCCAGAACCCCTGGTCCAACCCTCCTCCTTCTCCGGCGTCCACGGCCTCGCCATCGACCAGAAGGGCCGCCTGCTCGCAGGCTCGGTCCTGGGCAACACCCTCTGGGAAGTCGACCGAAAAACAGGTGCAGCAAAGATCCTGATCGACGCCCCCGAAGGCCAATCCGATGACATCGCCATCGGCCCTCAAGGCGAGATGGCCTGGACCAACTACCTCATGGGCATGCTGCGCTACCGCGAGAACGACAGCGCCCCCATGCGCGTCCTCGCCAAGGACCTGCCCGGCCTCAACTCGCTGGCCTTCGATCCGCGCAACGGCAAGCTCTACGCCTCGCAGGTGTTCCTCGGCGACGCGCTGTGGGAAATCGACCGCGCGGGCCAGAAGCCGCCGCGGCTGATCCGCAAGGACATGGGCGGCTTCAACGGCTTCGAGGTCGGGCCCGACGGCATGCTCTACGGACCGCTGTGGTTCAAGAACCAGGTGGTGAAGATCGATCCGGCCGACGGGCGTATCACGCCGATCGCCGACGGCTTCCAGATCCCGGCCGCGGCCAACCTCGACGGCAAGGGCAACCTCTGGGTGGTCGACGCGCGCAGCGGCGAACTCGTGAAGGTCGAGCTCGCCACCGGCCGCAAGACGGTCGCGAAGCAGCTCAAGCCCTCGCTCGACAACCTCGCGATCGCGCCCGAAGGCACGATCTACATCTCGAACATGGCCGACAACGAGGTCATGGCCTTCGAGCCCGCGACCGGCGAGCTGCGCACGCTCACCGGCGGCAAGCTCGCGGTGCCGGCCGGCATGAAGCTCGACGGCAACGACCTCTGGGTCGCCGACGTGTTCGGCTTCCGGCGGGTGGACGTGCGCAACGGCGAGGTGCGCGACGTGTTCCGCATGCAGCGCGAGCCCGAGCTCGAGTACCCGTTCGCGGTCGGGCTCTCGGCGCGGCTGTTCGCGCTGAGCTCGTGGTTCACGGGCACGGTCCAGCTGGTCGATCGCCAGACGCTGAAGACGGTGGAGACGATCCACGGCCTGAAGGCCCCGTTCGACGCGATCCCGATGCCCGATGGCAGCGTGATCTACGCCGAGATCGCCACCGGCAGCATCACGCGCGCGAGCGGCGCGAAGTTCGCCGAGCGGCAGGTGATCGCGAGCGGGCTCAACGGTCCGGTGCAGATGGTGATCGGCCGCGACGGCGCGCTCTACGTGACCGAGGCGGCCGGCAAGCTGCTGCGCATTCCGCTCGATGCCAGCGCGCCGCTGCGCACCATCGCCGACAAGCTCGCGCTGCCCGAGGGCCTGGCGCAGACGCCCTGGGGCAGCTTCGTGGTGGCCGAGAGCGCGGCGCGGCGGCTGGTGGAGATCGACCCGGCCGATGGCTCGCGCCGCACCATCGCCGAGAACCTGCCGATCGGCCTGGCGCCCGGGCCCGGACTGCCGCCGCCCTATGTGGTGACCGGCGTGGCGATCGGGCCCGACGGCACGGTCTACATGGCGGCGGACCGGAACAACGCGATATACCGGATCCGGCCTCAGCGCTGAAAAATTAAGAAAAAAGTAATCTAAACGGAATTGTAAAAAACCAGTTTACTTTTAAAAACAAACATTACAAACTCGCCCGGAACGGTCCGGTACCACCGATTTCCGGAGGCGAGCGGTGCCGTTTTTGCTGTCGAAAGGACAACCATGACACCGCTCGTCGCAGGCCAGCTGCTGTCGCCCGAGTACTCGCTGGGGCTGGTGGCACTGTCGTACTTCATCTCCTTCGCCGGCTCGCTGACCGCGCTGATCTGCGCCGGCCGCATGGTCGGCGCCGACGGCCGCCCGAACTTGGCGGCCGTGGCCTGCGCCGCGGTGGCGCTCGGCGGCATCGGCATCTGGTCGATGCACTTCATCGGCATGCTGGCGTACCGGCTGCCGATCTCGATCGCCTACAACATGCCGCTGACCGTGGTGTCGCTGGTGGCGGCGATCCTGATCTCGGGCATCGCGCTCTACCTCGCGGGCGGACGCCGCAAGTTCAGCCGCGCGGGCTGGCTCGCGGGCAGCCTGCTGGCCGGCCTGGGCGTGTGCGTGATGCACTACATGGGCATGTTCGCGATGAACATGCGCGCCTCGATGCAGTTCGACCCGATGGCGGTCGGGCTGTCGGTGCTGATCGCGATCAGCGCCGCGGCCGCCGCGCTGTGGCTGGCCTTCAACGTGCGCAAGCTGAGCCTGCAGATCGGCGCCGCGGCCGTGATGGGCCTGGCGGTCTGCACCATGCACTACGTGGGCATGAGCGCGGCCACCATGGTCTGCACCGCCGCCGCCCCGCTCGACGCGCTCGCCATCGGCGGCAGCTACATGGGCCTCACGGTGTTCGGCACGGCCGGCGCGGTGCTGATCTTCATCTACTGGGTGCTCACCGGCAACAGCATCGAGTCGCCGATCTCGGCCGCCTCGAACGCGCGGCCGGCACCGGCCACGGCGCGCCGCGCGCGCACCAGCTAGTTGGCGCAAGCCCCGCGGCCGGGGCGCGCCTAGAGTTCCTGCGATCGGGGCCGGGAGCGCCCCGCCCGTACGGACACCATGCACTACACGCACGAACACCTCGAGATCCAGAAGACCCTGCGCCGCTTCATCGACGAGGAGATCAATCCGCACGTCGACGAGTGGGAGGCGGCCGAGACCTTTCCCGCGCACGAGGTCTTCAAGAAGCTCGGCAACCTGGGCCTGCTGGGCCTCAACAAGCCCGAGGCCTACGGCGGCGGCGGCCTCGACTACTCGTACGCGATGGCGCTGGCCGAGGCGCTGGGCCACGTGAGCTGCGGCGGCGTGCCGATGGCGATCGGCGTGCAGACCGACATGTGCACCCCCGCGCTCGCGCGCTTCGGCAGCGACGAACTGCGCCGCGAGTTCCTCGCGCCGGCGATCGCGGGCGATACCGTGGGCTGCATCGGCGTGTCCGAGCCGGGCGCGGGCAGCGACGTGGCGGGGCTCAAGAGCCATGCGCGCAAGGATGGGGACGACTACCTCATCAGCGGCCAGAAGATGTGGATCACCAACAGCCTGCAGGCCGACTGGATGTGCATGCTGGTCAACACCGGCGACGGCCCGGTGCACCGCAACAAGTCGCTGGTGATCGTGCCGATGGACAGCCCCGGCATCGAGAAGGCGAAGAAGATCCGCAAGATCGGCATGCACTCGAGCGACACCGGCCTGATCTATTTCGACAACGTGCGCGTGCCGCAGCGCTACCGCATCGGCGAGGAAGGCCAGGGCTTCGTCTACCAGATGCAGCAGTTCCAGGAAGAGCGGCTGTGGTGCGCGGCCAGCTCGCTCGAGCCGATGGACGACTGCATCGCGCAGACCATCGAATGGGCCCAGCAGCGCAAGCTGTTCGGCGGCACGCTGGCCGACCAGCAGTGGGTGCAGTTCAAGCTGGCCGAGCTCAAGACCGAGGTCGAGGCGCTGCGCGCGCTGACCTACCGCGCCTGCGACCTGCACGTGCAGGGCCAGGACGTGACCGAGCTGGCCTCGATGGCCAAGCTCAAGACCGGCCGGCTCACGCGCGAGGTGGCCGACACCTGCCTGCAGTTCTGGGGCGGCATGGGCTTCACGCTCGAGAACCGCGTCTCGCGGCTGTACCGCGACGGCCGCCTGGCCTCGATCGGCGGCGGCGCCGACGAGGTGATGCTCGGCATCCTCGCGAAGACCATGGGCATCGCGAAGCGGCCGCCGCGCGACTGAAGCCCGAGCGCCGCCAGCGGAAAACTGTTCTCCAGCGGCGACGCGGTCTTTCGCGCCGCGCCTGCATACCATCGTCCGCACGCCGCGGGCCCCTTCCCTGCCCCGCGGCAGCTGGAGCCCTCGCGTGATCTTCGTCTTCCACCTGCTCGACAAACCCGGCTCGGCCGCCCTGCGCGAAGAGATCCGGCCCGCCCACAAGGCCTACCTCGGCGAAGTCGCCGAGCGCATCGCCTTCGCCGGCCCCTTGCTGTCGGACGATGGGCAGACCATGCTCGGCAGCCTGCTCGCGATCGACTTCGACCACCGCGAGGCCGCCGAACGGTGGCTCGCCGGCGAGCCCTTCACGCGCGCCGGCGTCTACGAGACGCGCTCGGTACTGCCGTTTCGCAACCTCTGGCCGCAGAAGGCCGGCTTCCCCGCGCCATGAATGGCACGGCACCCGCGGCCATGTTCAAGCACATCGTGATGTGGGACCTGCGCGCCGACACGCCCGAGCAGAAGGCGCGCGCCACCCAGTTCGTGAAGCAACAGTTCGAGTCGCTACGCGGCCAGGTCCCGGGCCTGCTGCGCATCGAGGTCGGCGTCGACTCGAGCCGCGTCGCCTATGCCTGCGACGTGGTGCTGTATTCGGAGTTCGACAGCCAGGCCTCGCTCGACGGCTATGCCACGCATCCTGCGCACCTGCGCGTGCGCGAGGCGCTCGGCGATCTGCGGATCGCGCGGCACCAGGTGGACTATGCGTGCCCTCTGTCGACGGCTCCCGCGGCGGAGATTGCAGACGTCGCACCGAGCCGATCCATCGGCTAGCAAGCGTCCCCGTAGACGGGAAAAGCTGGGAAGGCTTGCCGCATCCGACGACAGCCCGGTCAGAATCGCGACTCTTTCCCGATTCGGTGAACCCATGCCGCAAGACCTTCGATGCGGGCAATGCGCCCTGAAATTCTCACTGGGCGGCTTTCACCACCATCGGCTGGCCAGCGGCTATGGCGGCATGCGGCTCATGGTGTGCACCGCATGCGGCACGCAACACGGCCTGCAAGTCGCGTTGCGTGATCGCGGTCCCGAGTTCTACGAGATCCAGCGGGTGATCGTCGAGCATGTGCCGCAACCCGTTCCGCCCGTTCTCGTGAGCTGGATTCGCAACAAGCGCAAGCTGTCCCTGGCGGACGCGCTCGCTCTCGCCCGTAACCCGCCCTTCGTTCTGGACGAACGCACATCCGGCCAACTCGTCGAGAGGACTCTCGATGAACTGGCGCGTGCGCACATTGGTGCGCGAACCGAGGTCGTGGAGCTGGAACGAAATCCGATCTTCGGCCCCTTGCGTGTGGATCGACTGCTCGCCGCGGACGGTCCGTCCGAGGCCGAGCGCCACGCTTCACCCATGAACCGCGAGCAGGCCCTCGATGGTTCTTCGGACGACGCCCGCCGGGACGATCATTTGCTGAGCTGCCTCCACTGCCATTCGCAAGGCACACTGATTTCGGAAGCCGGCTTCGATGACCAGTTGAAGCGCAAGAACGACACGGTTCCCTGCCCTCGCTGCAAAGCCGCGGCGCTGGTGGCGGAATCGTTCTGGATCACCTGATCCTCATCCAGTCCGTCGAACAGTGGTGCCTCGGCGCTACCCCTGCTCGGCCGCCGACTCCCTGCGCGCCAGCGCCATGCAGAAGCCGCGCACGATCTGCAGCGCGGGCGCCTCGGTGCGGCCCTCGAGCGTGACGAAGGCGAACTGCGCATCGAGCCCGGCCTGCGGCGCCACGGCCAGCTCGACCAGTTCGCCGCCGTCGCGCAGCGCGCGCGTGACGGCGAGCACGCCGAGGAAGATCGCGTCGGTGTTGCGCACGGCTTCCACCAGCACGCCGATCTCTTCCGAGGACACCTGCAGCCAGCGCTGCGGACTGGCCTCGCTGCCGTAGCGCTCGACCAGGCGGCGCGCGACGTCGTCGCTCACGCGCGTGGAGATCAGCGGAAAGCGCGCGAGCTCGGCGAAGGCCAGCGCGCCCGCCTCGCGCAGGCGCTGTGCCAGCGGATGGCCGCGCCGGCAGACGAAACCCGAACGCAGGGTGGGCAGCACCTCGATGCGCAGGTCCTCGCTCGGCGAGAGCGCGCGGTAGGTGATCAGCAGTGCATCGATGGCACGCGCGCGCAGCGCCGCGAGCTGCTGCTCGGGCCCGCCGCCGTGCAGCTCGAGGCCGACGCGCGGGTAGTCGCGCAGCATGTGGATCAGGAGCGGCGCCGAGAACAGCGCGCCCGGCGCGGCGCCCAGGCCCAGCCGCAGCTGGCCCGCCTGCCCGTCGCTCAGCAGCGCCGCGGCCCGGCGCAGCTCCTGCGCCTCGCTCGAGATGCGCCGCGCGCGCGCCAGCACCATCGCGCCGAAGGGCGTGAGCTCGTTGCGCTTGCCGATGCGGTCGATCAGCGGCATGCCGAGCTCCTGCTCGAGCATCTGGATGCTGCGGCTGAGCGCGGGCTGCGTGAGGTGCACCTTCTCGGAGGCGCGGCTGAAGGAGCCGGTTTCGGCGAGCGCGAGCAGGTGCTCGAGTTGCTGCAGGTTCATGGCGTGCCGATCATGAGTTCAGATCATGATAAGCAGAAAAACAATGCATTGGACAGATAGATGAGCGATTTCTAGCATCCGTCGCGTACTGCTTTCGACCCAAGGAATCGCCCCATGCACGGCTTCTCGCAACGCTTCTCCCGGCTGTCGTCCGGGCTGTCCCGCCGCCGCGGCGCCCTGGCGCTCGCCGTGGCCCTCGCCGGTCTTGCGGCCGTGGGCTCCGGCGCCTGGGCGCAGCCCGCGGCCTTTCCCTCGAAGCTGGTCACCTTGATGGTGCCGTACCCGGCCGGCGCGGCCAGCGACTTCACGGCGCGCGCGCTCGCCGAGCCCGTGGCCAAGGCGCTGGGTGGGCAGGTGATCGTCGAGAACCTGGGCGGCGCGGCCGGCGCCATCGCCGCCAACAAGGTGCTCGCGGCGCCGGCCGACGGCCACTCCCTGTTCCAGGGCTCGCCCAGCGAGCTGATCCTCTCGGGCATGGTCAACAAGAGCGTGCGCTACCGCCCCGAGGACTTCCAGCTGGTGGCGCCGGTGGCGATCTCGCCGCTGGTGGTGGTGGTCAACGACAAGCTGCCCGCGCGCACGCTCGACGAGCTGGTGGCGCTGGCGCGCGCCCGCGGCAAGGACGCGCCGCTGAGCTACGGCTCGACCGGCCCGGGCACGCTCTACCACCTGCTGGGCGAGCTGTTCGCCAGGCGCGCCGGCGCGAACGCCACGCACGTGCCCTACAAGGGCGGCGCGCCGCTGATGCAGGACCTGCTCGGCGGCCAGATCGACTTCGCCTTCATGCCCTACCAGGCCTTCTATGCCGACTACGCGCGCCAGGGCAAGCTGCGCGTGATCGGCGCACTCTCGGGCGGCCGCCTGCCGGCGCCCTTCGAGGACGTGCCCTCGAGCGCGGACTCGGTGTCGATGAAGGGCTTCGACTTCAGCATCTGGACCGCCTACGCGGTGAAGAAGGGCACGCCGCAACCGGTGGCCGAGCGGCTCAACGCCGCGATCGAGAGCGGGCTGACCAATGCCCATGCGCGCGCCCAGCTCGAGGCGCAGGCCAAGACGATCTTCCAGCCGATGAGCCTGGAGGCGGCCGAGAAGTTCTACCGCGCGGAGATCGCGCGCTACCGCGAGCTGGTGCGCACCGTGGGCTACGAGTCGCCCTGACCGCGCCGCTTTTTCTTTCCCCCACCGACTGAAGAGAGGCCGCTCGCCGGCCCGAAGGAGACTTATGACCCCCCTCGATCGAAGGGCGCCTCGTCGCGCCCTGCCGCTGGCCCTGGCCGCGATCCTGTGCACCGCCCTCGCGGCCTGCGGCGGCGGAGGCGGCGGTGCCGCGAACTTCGCGCTGCCGCCGATCGCCACGCCCGCGCCGCCACCGCCGGCCGCGCCCGATCCCGCGCTCGCCAGCACCACCGAAGGGCCGGTCGCGGGCCAGCGCCAGGACGGCCTGATCGCCTTCCTCGGCATTCCCTATGCACGGCCGCCGGTCGGCGACCTGCGCTGGGCGCCGCCGCGGCCGCCCGCTGCGCACGACGCGACGCTGCAGGCCCAGGCCTTCGGCACCGCCTGCCTGCAGGCGCCCGAGACCAATGTCGACGGCCGCTCGGCCGAGGACTGCCTCTACCTCAATGTCTGGAAGCCCGCGGACGCGAAGCCCGGCGACCGGCTGCCGGTGCTGGTCTACATCCACGGCGGCGCCTTCGTGCTCGGCTCGGGCTCGCAGGCCTCGGGCACGCTCGCGGCGCGCGGCGGCGTCGTGGTGGTGAGCTTCAACTACCGGCTCGGCGCGCTCGGCTACCTCGCCAACCGCTCGCTGCGCGCGCTCAACCGCGACGGCAGCCTCGGCAACTTCGCGCTGATGGACCAGATCGCCGCGCTCGAATGGGTGCAGCGCAACATCGCTTCGTTCGGCGGCGACGCGGGCAAGGTCACGATCTGGGGCACCTCGGCCGGCGCCACGCAGAGCTTCTCGCTGCTGCAGTCGCCGAAGGCCCGGGGCCTGTTCCACCGCGCCGTGATGCAGAGCGGCGGTGGCGGCGAATATTCGAACCAGGGCATGGACACGGCGCTGGGCATCGGCGATGCCGCGGTCGCCAGGCTGGGCTGCGCCGGCAAGGCCGACGATGCCGCCACCGTCGCCTGCCTGCGCGGCCTGCCGGCCTCCGCGCTGCTGGCCGTGGGCGGCAGCAAGTGGCGGCCCACGGTCGACGCGCAGGTGCTCACGCAGGTGCCGGCGCGCGCCTTCGAGAGCGGCAACTTCAACCAGGTGCCGGTGATGATCGGCGGCGTGTACGACGAGGGCACCCTGTTCGTCGACAGCAAGCTCGGCGCCGACGTCTACCCGTTCTACCTGCGCGGCCTCGCGCCCGCGGGCTTCGACACCACGGCCATCGAGGCGGCCTACCCGCTCTCGCGCTTCGCGGTGCCGGCGCAGGGCGTCGCGCGCGCCATCGGCGACGGCATGTACGCCTGCGGCAACAGCGCGCGGCGCGGCGCGCTCTCGGCCTGGGTGCCGGTCTACGGCTGGGAGTTCACCGACCCGGTGCTGTCCTTCCCCGCCAGGCCCTCGGCCTTCTACTACGGCAGTGCGCACGGCATGGACAGCTTCTATTTCGGCGGCATGGCCGACCAGCTCGCGGGCTATCCGTACCTCGATGCCGCCGACACCACGGCCGCGGGCGGCGATGCCACCGTGGCCACGCAGCGCCGGGCGCTCGCCGCGCAGATGAGCAGCTACCTGCTCAACTTCGTGCGCAGCGGCGATCCGAACCAGGGCACGCCGGTCGCCACGCCCTGGCCGCGCTTCGCGTCCCCGGCCGACCCCGCGCTGATCGCCTTCGGCTATCCCGCGATCGGCGTCACGCGCGGCGACTTCGAGCGCACGCACCGCTGCGACACGCTGTGGGGGCCGGGCGTGTTCCCGCCGATCTACTGATGAACACCACCATGCATTCCACAGACTCCCCTTCCGCGGACGCCGGCACGCAGGCCGTCATCGACCACCTCGCGGCACGCCAGCAGCCCATCGTGGCCTGGCTCGAGGACTTCCTGCGCATTCCGAGCGTGAGTGCCGACCCGGCCTTCGCGCCCGGCATGGACACGGCGCGCCGCTTCCTGCTCGAGCGGCTGCGCGCCATCGGCCTGCACGAGGTGCAGCTGCTCGACGGCGGCGGCGAGCCCGCGGTCTACGGCGAATGGAACGGCGCGCCCGGCAAGCCCACCGTGATGGTCTATGGTCACTACGACGTGCAGCCCGCCGACCCGCTCGCGCTGTGGCGCACGCCGCCGTTCGAGCCGGCCACGGTCGACGGCCGGCTCTATGCGCGCGGCAGTTCCGACGTGAAGGGCTCGACCACCATCGCGCTCGAAACCATCGCCGCCTTCCTCGCGGTGCGCGGCGGCTGCCCGGTCAACATCAAGGTCTTCCTCGAGGGCGAGGAGGAGACCGGCAGCCCCTCGCTGCGCCGCCTGGTCGAGCGCCATCGCGCGCTGCTGCGGGCCGACGCGGTGCTGTCGGCCGACGGCGGCCGCGCGAGCGCCGAGGTGCCGACGATCAACACCGGCGCGCGCGGCAATGCGCAGCTCGAGGTGCGCCTGCGCAGCGCGCACAAGGACCTGCACTCGGGCCGCTACGGCGGCGGCGTGCGCAATGCGCTGCACGAGATGGCGCGGCTCATCGCCTCGCTGCACCATGCCGACGGCGGCGTGGCGGTCGAGGGCTTCCATGCCGGCGCGCAGCCGCCGACGCCGCAACAGCGCGCCGACACGGCGGCCTTTCCCTACGACGAGGCCGCCTTCTTCGCGGACGTGGGCGGCAGCGACCACGGCGAGCCCGGCTACAGCGCGCGCGAGCGCATCACGCTGCGCCCCGCGCTCGACGTCAACGGCCTGTGGGGCGGCTACACCGGCGAGGGCGGCAAGACCATCGTGCCCTGCGAGGCCGGCGCCAAGCTGACCGCGCGCGTGGTCGCGGGCCAGGATCCGGGCGCCGTCATCCGCGCCGTGCTGCGCCACCTGCAGGCGCACTGCCCGCCGGGCTGCACGCTCGAGACCGTCGCGCTGCACGAGGGCTCGCCGGCCTCCACCCTCGCGCCCGCGCATCCGCTGGTACGCGCGGCCGAGGCCGTGCTCGAGCGCGAGAGCGGCCGGCGGCCGATCCACGTGCGGCTGGGCGCAAGCGTGCCGGTCACCGCGCTGTTCAAGGAGAAGCTGGGCATCGACACGCTGATGTTCGGCTTCAACCTGCCCGACGAGGACGTGCACGCGCCGAACGAGTTCTTCCGGCTGGCGTCGATCCAGCAGGGCGCGCGCGCGTGGACGCTGCTGCTGGCGGAACTGGCGTCGTACCCGCCGGAGCAGTTCCACGGGCACTGAGCGCGAGGCTCGGCATTCCGCCGGCGGCTTGCCCGCGCGGTGAGCGGCACGGCACCCGCGGCCCCGTTCGAACGCATCGTGATGGCGGCTACCATCGCGCAGCGTCTGCCCGACCCGCCGTCTCCGCCCCTCCTTGCCCATGAAGCTGCTTGCCGCCCGCGTCTGCGCATTCGTCCTCGGAGCCGCCGCGTCCCTCGGCGTCGCCGCCGCCGATCTCGATGCCGGCGTGCGCGCCTACCGGGCCCGGGACTTCGATGCCGCCATGGCCCAACTGCAGCCGCTGGCCGAACTCGGCGACCCGGATGCGGCCTTCTACCTGGGCAGCATCCATGCCCGCGACGACAGCCGCCATCAGGACGACTACATGGCCTACAAGCTGCTGTCGCGCGCGGCACGCGCCGGCCGGGTCGATGCCAGCGACGCACTGATCCTGATGCGCGCCAAGGGCAAGGTCAGCCTCGTGTTCGAAGGCTATGCGCTACGCCCCGAGGACAAGGCCGGGCTGGAGCCGCTTCGGCAGGCCGCGCTCGAAGGTCGCTTCGACACGCTCGGCACGGAGAACCTGACGCGGCTCGCGGTCGCCTACTGCGAGCACATGGGATTGGCCGAGGGAAGCGGTCCCCAAAGAACCGTCGATCGCAACGAGAACGTGCACGACTGGCTGCTGCGGGCGGCGGAGGCCGGGGAGCCGCGTGCGCAGTTCCTGCTCGGCATGCTGTATGCCGGTGGCCAGCCTTGCCATGGCGTGTCGGTGAAGATCGATCGTGCCCTCGGCCTGTCGTGGTGGCGCAAGGCTGCCGCCCAAGGCCTGCTGCAGGCTCAGCGAACGATCGCCGCCTTCGTCGTGCGCGCACGGGATGGCATCCCGGCCGACCCGAAGGAAGGCATGGAATGGCTGCGCCAGGCGGCGGCTCGCGACGACGCGCCCGCCATGGCGTGGCTGGGCATCTATCACGACAAGGGCTACGGAGTGCCCAGGGATGCGGCGCAAGCCATGCGCTGGTTCCGCAAGGCGGCCGATCTCGACGACGTCACCGCGCTCGACAACCTGGGCGACATGCTGTCGGCGGGCCAGGATGTCCCGGCGGATCCGGTCGAGGCGCATGCCCTGTACCGACGCGCCGCGGACCTGGGGGACCCTTATGCGCAGCGCCGTCTGGCCGAGATCTACACCCAGGGCGCCGGCGTGGAAAAGAACGCGGAACGCGCGCTGCAGTGGCGCATCGCCTCCGCGCGCGGCGGCGACCCGGTGTCGCAGACGATCCTGGGCCAGATGTACCTGTTCGGACGCGATGCGCCGCGCGATCCCAAGGCGGCACTGGACTGGCTGCGCGAAGGAGCGAGCCGCGGCCAGCCGCAAGGCCTGCTTCTGCTGGGCAGCGTGCTGGAGACGGCGCCGGGCGGCCTGGCGAAAGCCTGGGCCCTCTACACGCTGTCGGACCGCGCGGGCGAGCCCCGGGCAGCCCCGCGGCGAAACACCATCCAGGCCCGGATGTCGGCCGACGAACTGGCGCGCGGCAAGCGCCTGGCGGCCGACTGGCGCCTGGACGCACGCCAGCCTGGCGACTGGAATTGGCGGGCTCTCTCCCTCACGGCGACATCGCCGGAGGACAGTTTCTAGACCTCGACAGCGACCCCGCTTCATGGACCTCCGACCGCACTGCATCGCCGCGCTGGCCGCCGCCCTGCTTCCCATCGCCACCCTCGCTCAAGACCGGCCCGCGCGAGAACCGTTGCCGCGGGACGACCTGCAATCGCTGGCGGCCACCTACCAGCTGCTGCGCGATTCCTACGTGAGGCCGCTCTCCGGCGAGGAGATCCTGCAGGCGGCCTTGCGCGGCATGGTCCGCGAGATCGACCCGGAGGGCGGGCAATTCCTGATGAAAGAAGACCTGGCCGACATGTCGCCACCGCCGAACTACACGGGCGGCGCGGTGGGCCTGGAGATGATCAACCGCAACGGCGAGGTCGCGGTGATCTCGCCCATCGCGGACAGCCCGGCGGAGAAAGCCGGCATCCGCCCCAATGACGTGCTCAGCGCGATCGACGGCACGCCCATCAAGGGCAATCTCAGCCTGGCGTTCAAGATGCTGCGCGGCCCGCTCGGCAGCAGCGTGACGCTCACGATGCGCCGCCCGGGATCGAACACGCCCAGGGATTTCAAGGTCGAGCGGCAGAACGTGCAGGGGGCGGTCGTGCGCCTGTCGATGGCATCGCCGGACATCGCGGTGCTGCGCATCGCCGAGTTCAGGGAAAACACGCTGAACCTGGCGGCCCGGGAGCTCGACGCGCAGTGGCGCAAGCGACCGTTCAAGGGGCTGGTGCTCGACCTGCGGCGCAATCCGGGCGGGCTTTTCGATGTGGCCGTCGGCGTCTCCTCGCTGTTCCTGCCGGCCAGGAGCAAGGTGGTGGAAACGCAGGGCCAGCGCACCGAAGCGAATGCCGTCTATTTCGCCGAACCCGCGTACTACACGCGCGGCGGCGCAGATCCGTTCGCCGGGGTCGCCCGGGAGGTCCGCGAGCTTCCGATGGTCGTGCTTGTGGACGAGGGCACGGCCTCGGGCGCGGAGATCGTGACCGCGGCCCTGCGCGATCACAAGCGGGCGCGCATCGTGGGCCGCAGGACCTTCGGCCGCACGAGCATCCAGACCGTGACACCGCTGGGTGTCGACCGTGCGGTGCGCTTCACCTCCGCCTACTGGTTTCCACCCTCGAACGAAAAGCTCGAAAAGACCGGCATCACGCCGGACCGGGTGGTGGAAGCGGTCGATTTCCAGCGCGAGATCGAGGAGGCTGTCGCCGAGCTTCGCGCAAGGCTTCAGTGATCCTTCCCGGGTGACGGCGAAGCCTTTGCCGCTTCCGCGGCCTGCGCCGCGCGCAGCTTGTCCTTCTTGCTCGGCCGCTTGCCCTTGATGCCGCCCGTGCCGCTGGTGTCGACCAGGGGCGGCGCGACCTCGGTGGGCTCGAAGCCCTCGATGCGCTCGCGTGGCACGCGCCGGTCCTGGCGCTTCTCGATCAGGCGGAAGTGCGCCTCGGAAGCCGGCGTCACGAAGCTGATCGCGAGGCCGCTCTCGCCCGCGCGGCCGGTGCGGCCGATGCGGTGCACGTAGTCGGTGGGCGAGCGCGGCAGGTCGTAGTTGACGACCACCGGCAGCCGCGCGATGTCGAGGCCGCGCGCGGCCAGGTCGGTGGCCACCACCACGTCCCAGCGGCTCTGCTTGAACTGGTCGAGGATGTCGGTGCGCGCGCCCTGCGAGATGTCGCCGTGGAAGGGCACGGCATAGATGCCGTGGCGGTAGAGCTTCTCGGCCACGGTCTGCGCGGCATGCTGGGTGGCAACGAAGACCAGCACGCGGCCCCAGGCCTCGCCGTGCTGCTCGAGCAGGTGGCGCAAAAGCTGGGTGCGGCGGGTGCTGTCGACCTCGATCGCGCGCTGCACGATGTCGGGCGCGGTGCCGGGCTCGCCCTGCACGTCGATCGTTTCGGGGTCGCGCAGCATGCGGTCGGCCAGCGCCTGGATCGCCTGCGGGAAGGTGGCCGAGAACAGCAGGTTCTGCCGCTTCGCCGGCAGCTGCGCGAGGATGCGGCCCAGTTCCTCGGCGAAGCCCAGGTCGAACAGGCGGTCGGCCTCGTCGAGCACCAGCGTGGCGATCGCGTCGAGCCGCAGCGCGTTGTGCTCGACCAGGTCGAGCAGCCGGCCCGGCGTGGCGACGATCAGGTCGGCACCGCCGCGCAGGCCCATGAGCTGCGGATTGATCGACACGCCGCCGAAGACCACCGCGATGCGCAACCGGTCGGGCAGTGCGCGCGCGAGGTCGCGCAGGGTCTCGCCGACCTGGGCCGCGAGCTCGCGCGTGGGCACCAGCACCAACGCGCGAAGCCGGCGCTCACCCCCGGCCGAGTCGGCGGCCAGCCGGTGCAGCAGCGGCAGCGAGAATGCCGCGGTCTTGCCCGAGCCGGTCTGGGCCGAGCCGCGCAGGTCGCGTCCCTGCAGAATCGCGGGAATGGCCGCGGCCTGGATCGCGGTCGGCTCGGCGTAGCCGCGTTCGGCGGCGGCGCGCACGAGCGCCGGGGCCAGCCCCAGCGATGCGAAGGACGGGGTGGGCGCAGCGGTCAAGCGGCGGACTCCCCACGGAAGAAGGCGGGCGGCAGGTGCATCGGAAAGGCTCGTCTGGGCTGGAAGAAAAGAGATCGGGAACGAAGAGAACGCAGGAACATGGCAACCCACAAGGACAACCCGGCGGCCACCCGGCTGGTGTATTCGACCGAGGCCGGCGGCCGCATGTGCCCCGATTGCGGCGAACCGCTGGCGCAATGCCGCTGCAAGGACCTCGCCGAGCAGGCGCGGCTGCGCGCCGCCGATGGCATTGTGCGTGTGTCGCACGAGACCGCGGGCAGAAAAGGCAAGGGCGTGACCGTGGTGAAGGGCGTGGCGCTCGACGCGGCCGCCCTGCTTTCGCTCGGCAAGCAGCTCAAGGCGGCCTGCGGCACCGGCGGCACGGTGAAGGACGGCACGATCGAGATCCAGGGCGACCACCGCGAACAGGTGATCGCCACGCTCACCAAGCTGGGCCACACGGTCAAGCGCGCGGGAGGCCGCTGATGAAGCCCGAGGACCTCGAGCGCCTGGTCACGCTGGCGATGCCCTTCGGCAAATACAAGGGCACGCTGATCGCCGACCTGCCGGGCAACTACCTGACCTGGTTCGCGCGAGAGGGTTTTCCCCCGGGAGAGATCGGGCGGCTGCTCGCCTTGATGCATGAAATAGACCACAACGGCCTCTCGGGCCTGCTCAAACCGTTGCGAAACCGCCCGTCGGGATCAGAGGTTTCCCGATGAATGTGCAATTAAAAGCTTGATTTCCCGGCCAAACCGGGATAATCGCCGCTACGTGTCAGTGAGCCACCAGGCTCCCGTGCACGTTATCCGGTGATCGGTCAGTTTCGCGCACAGCGCCTTCGTTTGTTGTGATTCTGGGACTCCATCGCTTTTTCTGTTATTTGGTTTTTTTGAGTTGAGGAGTCCCTTTCATGGGCAAGAAACTTTACGTGGGCAATCTCGCCTACTCGATCCGTGACAACGATCTGGAGCAAGCCTTCGGCGCCTACGGTGCCATCGTCAGCGCCAAGGTCATGATGGAACGTGACACCGGCCGCTCCAAGGGCTTCGGCTTCGTGGAAATGGGTACCGACGCCGAGGCGCAAGCCGCGATCGCCGGCCTGAACGGCCAGCCGGTCCAGGGCCGCGCCCTGACCGTGAACGAAGCCCGCCCGATGGAAGCCCGCCCGCCCCGTAGCGGTGGCGGCGGCTACGGTGGTGGTGGCGGCGGTTACGGCGGTGGTGGCGGCGGCGGCGGTTACGGCGGCGGTGGCCGCAGCGGCGGTGGCGGCGGCTACGGCGGCGGTGGCCGCAGCGGTGGCGGCTACGGCGGTGGCGGCAACGACGACGGCTACGGCCGCGGCGGTTACTAAGCCCTCTCACACCATCGAATGGCGGCCCTGCCGCCTTTCGCTGAAAAAAGCTCCTTCGGGAGCTTTTTTCGTTTCCGGATGTCGCTCGGCCGAGACGGCGCGGGCTTACCCGTAGTAAGCGCTACGCATTAGTCCCTACCGGCCGGGTCAGCCAGCGGTCAGGCGCCGGAAACGACCCTCCTCCCTCCAAAACAGAGGGTCGAGAGACATGAAAATCAAGAGCCAGGCCGACTTCTTTTCAGGAGTCATGTTCACGGCCGTGGGCGGCGCCTTCGCCATCGGCGCCACCGCATACAACATAGGCGACGGGGCCCGCATGGGTCCCGGTTACTTCCCGCTCATGCTGGGCATCCTGCTCGCGCTGCTCGGGCTGGGGATCATGTTCCAGGCCATGGTGGTCGAGACCACCGACGGCGATCCGATCGGCAAATGGGCCTGGAAGCCGCTGGCCTACGTGCTGGGCGCCAACCTGGCCTTCGGCGTGCTGCTCGGCGGCCTGCCGAGCATCGGCCTGCCGGCGATGGGAATGATCATCGCGATCTACGCGCTCACCATCATCTCGAGCCTCGCGGGCGAACACTTCAACCTGCGCGACGTGCTGGTGCTCGCCACCATCCTCGCGGCGGGCAGCTACGTGGCCTTCATCTGGGCGCTCAAGCTCCAGATCCAGGTCTGGCCCACCTTCATCGCCGGTTGAGGAGCACACCACCATGGAACTGTTCCAGAACCTCGCGACCGGCTTCGGCGTCGCCTTCACCTTCACCAACCTGCTGTACTGCCTGATCGGCTGCATCCTGGGCACGCTGATCGGCGTGCTGCCGGGCATCGGCCCGGTTGCCACCATCGCGATGCTGCTGCCCGCGACCTACGCGCTGCCGCCCGTCTCAGCCCTGATCATGCTGGCCGGCATCTACTACGGCGCGCAGTACGGCGGCTCCACCACCGCCATCCTGGTCAACCTGCCCGGGGAGTCGTCCTCGGTGGTCACCTGCATCGACGGCTACCAGATGGCCAGGCAGGGCCGCGCGGGCCCGGCGCTCGCGGCCGCGGGCCTGGGCTCGTTCTTCGCGGGCTGCGTCGGCACGCTGATCCTGGCCGCCTTCGCGCCGCCGCTGACCGAGCTGGCCTTCAAGTTCGGCCCGGCCGAGTACTTCTCGCTGATGGTGCTGGGCCTGATCGGCGCCGTGGTGCTGGCCTCGGGCTCGCTGCTCAAGGCGGTGGCGATGATCGTGCTGGGCCTGCTGCTGGGCATCGTCGGCACCGACGTGAACTCGGGCGTGGCGCGCTTCAGCTTCGACATTCCCGAACTGACCGACGGCATCGGCTTCGTGGTGATCGCCATGGGCGTGTTCGGCTACGGCGAAATCATCGGCAACCTCTCGCAGCCCGACGACGAGCGCGAGGTCTTCACGCACAAGGTCAAGGGCCTGTGGCCCACCAAGGACGACTTCAAGCGCATGACGCCCGCGGTGCTGCGCGGCACGGCCCTCGGTTCGGCCCTGGGCATCCTGCCGGGCGGCGGTGCGCTGCTGGCGGCCTTCGCGGCCTATGCGCTCGAGAAGAAGATCAAGATGCGCCCGGGCGAAGTGCCCTTCGGCAAGGGCAACATCCGCGGCGTGGCCTCGCCCGAGTCGGCCAACAACGCCGGCGCGCAGACCTCCTTCATTCCGCTCTTGACGCTGGGCATCCCGCCCAACGCCGTGATGGCGCTGATGGTGGGCGCGATGACGATCCACAACATCCAGCCGGGCCCGCAGGTGATGACCAGCAACCCCGAGCTGTTCTGGGGCCTGATCGCCTCGATGTGGATCGGCAACGCGATGCTGATCATCCTGAACCTGCCGCTGATCGGCATGTGGATCAAGCTCTTGACGGTGCCCTACAAGTTCCTGTTCCCGGCGATCGTGCTGTTCTGCGCCATCGGCGTGTACTCGACCAACAACAACACCTTCGACGTCTGGATGGTCGCGATCTTCGGCTTCGTGGGCTACCTGTTCCTCAAGCTGCGCACCGAGCCGGCCCCGCTGCTGCTGGGCTTCATCCTCGGCCCGATGATGGAAGAGAACCTGCGGCGCGCGCTGCTGCTGTCGCGCGGCGCCTGGAGCGTGTTCGTCACGCGGCCGCTGTCGGCGGGCCTGCTGGTGGCCGCGGCGCTGCTGCTGGGCATCGTGCTGCTGCCGGCCGTGAAATCGAAGCGCGAGGAAGCCTTCGTCGAGGATTGAGCGCCACCGCGCTGTTCGACTGAGCAAAGGCCCCGGTGTTCGCCCCGGGGCCTTTTCTATTTGAGGAAGGCGTCGTACGCGGTCTTGAGGATCAGCGCGCTCACCACGACCATGAACACGATCCGCACGAAGCCCGCGCCGTGCCTGAGCGCCACGCGCGTGCCGATCAGGCTGCCGGCCACGTTGGCGACCGCCATCGCCAGCCCGTAATGCCACCAAACGTGGCCCTTGAGCGCGAGCAGCAGCAGCGCCGCGCCGTTGGTGAGCACGTTGATGACCTTGGCCGAGGCCGAGGCGTTGAGGAAGTCGTAGCCCATCCAGCGCACGAACAGGAACACCAGGAAGCTGCCCGTGCCGGGGCCGAAGAAGCCGTCGTAGACGCCGATGCCCAGGCCGATGCTGCAGGCCGCGAGCGTCTCGGCGCGGCCGGTGAAGCGCGGCGCGTGGTGACGCCCCATGTCCTTGCGCGCGAGCGTGTAGAGCAGCACCGCCAGCAGGATGGCCGGCAGCGCGCGGCGCAGGAAGTCGCCCGGAAACTGGGTGACGCCCCAGGCGCCGGCCAGCGCGCCGCAGAAACCGGCCAGCGCGGCCGGCCACAGCGCGCCCCAGCGCATCTGCACACGCTGGCTGAACTGCGCCGCCGAAGCGGCCGTGCCCCAGATCGACGCGCTCTTGTTGGTGCCCAGCAACGTGGCCGGCGGTGCCCCGGGGAAGGCGGCGAACAGCGCCGGCACCAGGATCAGTCCACCACCGCCCACGATCGCATCCACGAACCCCGCGAGCAGCGAGGCCGCGGTCATCAGCCACATTTCCATGGCTGCGATTGTCGCACCGGAATCACTATCAAAAGAGTAGCAACCAATGGCGACGCAGCCGACTCTCCGGCCGCTTTTCAAGGCAAGGAATCGGGGCGCCGATGCGAAAGCGACAGGCAAAAAAAAGCGCCGACCAGCGGCGCTTCTGAATTTTTCAACCCGGCTCTCGGATGTAGCCTTTTGGATGATTGTTCTTGTCGATCGGGAATTTGTCTCCTCGGCCCTCGGCAGCACGAGCAGGGCCCGTTCGCGAGTGGCTGGACTTTAGGGGGTGCACCGCCGCAGTGCATTGGGAATTACCCGCTTTGCCTTACTTTCGCGCACGGCGTAGCAAACCAAAGTGTTTCACGCAGTTAACGATGTGGCACGACTTGTGCACAGAGCCCGGGACCACCACTCCAAGAAGAGACCGCCGCCATGGCCCTGGTACCGCAAGCCTCCATCAGCGCCGCGGACACCGCGTGGATGATGACCTCCACGGTGCTGGTGCTGCTGATGACGCTGCCGGGCATCGCGCTCTTCTATGCCGGCATGGTGCGGCGCAAGAACGTGCTCGCCACCATGGCCTGCGTGGTCGCCATCGCCGCGGTGGTGTCGCTGACCTGGTTCGCGCTCGGCTACTCGCTGGCCTTCACGCCCGGCTGGCCCTGGCTCGGCGGCACCGGGCGCTTCTGGTTCGCGGGCTTCGACTACCTGAAGGACGCCGGCACGCTGGCCGTGAGCCACGTGGCGCCCAACGTGCCCGAAACGGTCTACGCGATGTTCCAGCTGAGCTTCGCGATCATCACCACCGCGCTGGTGCTCGGCGCCTTCGTCGAGCGCATGCGCTTCTCGGCGGTGCTGTGGTTCGCGCTGCTGTGGAGCGTGCTGGTCTACGCACCGATCGCGCACTGGGTCTGGGAGCCCGGCGGCTGGCTCGCGCAGATGGGCGCGCTCGACTTCGCGGGCGGCTCGGTGGTGCACGTCAATGCGGGCGTGGCGGGACTGGTCTGCGCCTATGCGCTGGGCCCGCGCCGCGGCTACGGCCGCGAGCCCTTCGAGCCCTACAACCTGGCCTTCACCATGGCCGGCGCCAGCCTGTTGTGGGTGGGCTGGTTCGGCTTCAATGCGGGCTCGGCGGTGGCGGCCGACGGGCGCGCGGGCCTCGCGATGCTGGTCACGCACGTGGCGGCCGCCGCGGGTGCCGCGAGCTGGATGATCGCCGAGTGGACGGTGCGCCGCAGCCCCTCGCTGCTGGGCCTGTGCTCGGGCCTGGTCGCGGGGCTGGTGGCGATCACGCCGGCCGCGGGCTTCGTCACGCCGCCTTCGGCGCTGGCCATCGGCGCCATCGCCGGCCTGGCCTGCTACTGGGGCGCCACCGGCCTCAAGCGCCTGCTGGGCGCGGACGATTCGCTCGACGTGTTCGGCGTGCACGGCATCGGCGGCATCGTGGGCGCGCTGCTCACGGGCGTGTTCGCCGACAAGGCCATCTCGGGCGCCAGCGGCAACGTGCTGACGCAGGCGATCGCGGTCGGCGGCGTGGCGGTCTACAGCGCGGCCGGCACCGCGATCGTGCTGTTCCTGGTGCGCGTGCTGGTGGGGCTGCGCGTCGATCCCGACAGCGAGGTGCAGGGGCTCGACCTGGCCCAGCACCGCGAACACATCGGAGGCTGAACCGCGATGGATGGCCACGTCCTGTCCGAGAGCGAGCGCATCGCGCTCGCGGCGCGCCTGCACGTGGCCCTGCGCCGCAAGCACGGCCGCGTGACCGACACCGAGTGGATGGCCGTCAATGCCGAGTACGCCACCGAGATGGTGCGCTTCGCGCGCGCGCATGCGGCCGAGACCCACGACGACGAGCTCGCGGCCATCGCGCTGCGGCTCGAGCAGGCGATGGAGCCGCTGGCGCGCGCCGCGCGGCTCGAGGCCGCGGCGCGGCTGCCCGACGGCAGCGGGCGGCAGCCGCCGCCCAAATACATCGGCGGCCTGCGTTAGACCGTCTTCGCGAGCGCCGTGTCGCGGATCGCCTGCAGCGTGGTCGACGGCGTGATCGCCTCCGGATCGAGCACGCAGTGCAGGATCGCGGGCTTGCCGCTGGCACGCGCGCGCGCCAGCGCGGGGGCGAACTCGGCGGTGCTCGTCACGCGCTCGCCGTGGCCGCCGAATACCTCGGCATAGCCGCGGAAGTCGGGGTTCTTCAGCTGCGTGGCGCTGACGCGGCCCGGGTAGTGGCGCTCCTGGTGCATGCGGATGGTGCCGTACATGGCGTTGTCGAGCAGCACCACGAGGATCGGCAGCCCGTACTGCACCGCGGTTGCGAACTCCTGGCCGTGCATCAGGAAGTCGCCGTCGCCCGCGAACACCACCACCTCGCGCTGCGGCCAGAGCCGCTTCGCGCCGACGCCGGCCGGCAGGCCGTAGCCCATCGAGCCGCTGGTGGGCGCGAGCTGGCTCGCGAAGGCGCGGAACGGCCAGAAGCGGTGCACCCAGGTCGCGAAGTTGCCCGCGCCGTTGCAGAAGATGGTGTCGTGCGGCAGCACCTCGCGCAGGTGCTGCATCACCTCGCCCATCTGCAGCGGGCCCGGCACGCGGATCGGCGCCGGATCGCTCCAGCGCAGGAACTCCTCGCGCGCCTCGGCAGTGCGCGACTTCCAGGCCGGCGCCCGCGCCGGCTTCAGCCCGGCCACCGCCTCGGCGAAGGCACGCGGCGTGGCATGGATGCCCAGCGCGGGCCGGTAGAGCTTGCCGAGTTCGTCGGCATCGGCATGCACGTGCACCAGCGCCTGCGCGGGCTGCGGAATGGCCAGCAGCTCGTAGCCCTGCGACGGCACCTCCGACAGCCGGCCGCCGACCAGCAGCACCAGGTCGGCCTCGCGGATGCGCTGCAGCATGCGCGGATTGGCGCCCAGCCCCAGGTCGCCCGCGTAGCAGGGATGCTCGGCCGACAGCAGCATCTGGCGCCGGAACGAGCAGTACACGGGCAGCGAGTGGGCCTCGGCGAACTGCGCGAACTGCCGCGTGGCCTCGGCCGACCAGCGGCTGCCGCCGAGCACCACCACCGGCCGCTCGGCCTGCGCGAGGCGCTGCTGCAGCGCGGCGATCTGCGCCGCGCCCGGATGGGTTTCGGTCACGGCATAGGGCAGCGCGTCGGCCACCGCGGCGGCCTCGGTCAGCATGTCCTCGGGCAGCGCGATCACCACCGGACCGGGCCGGCCCGAGGTCGCCACGTGGAAGGCGCGCGACACCAGCTCGGGCACGCGCGCGGGGTCGTCGATCTGCACCACCCACTTGGCCATGGTGCCGAACACCGCGCCGTAGTCGAGCTCCTGGAAGGCCTCGCGCCCCAGTGCCTCGCGCGCCACCTGGCCCACGAACAGCAGCAGCGGCGTCGAGTCCTGGTGCGCGATGTGCACGCCGGCCGAGGCATTGGTCGCGCCCGGTCCGCGCGTGACGAAGCAGACGCCGGGCCGGCCGGTGAGCTTGCCCTGGGCCTCGGCCATCATGGTGGCGCCGCCTTCCTGGCGGCAGACGGTGACGGCGATGGCCGCGTCGTGCAGCGCGTCGAGCACCGCGAGGAAGCTTTCGCCGGGAACGCAGAACAGCTGCTCGACGCCGTGCAGGACGAGCTGGTCGACCAGGAGCTGGCCGCCGGTGCGGGAGGTGGGGGTCACGAGAGGGCTCCGATGCGAGGGAGAAGAAGAAGGAAGGACGGATTCATTCGAGCGCCGCGCAGGCCGCCGCGATGCGCGCGCAGGCCTCCTCGAGCTGCGCCATCGAGGTCGCGTACGAGATGCGGAAGTAAGGCGCGAGCCCGAACACGCTGCCCGGCACCACCGCCACCTCGAAGTCCTCGAGCAGGTAGCGGCAGAAATCCGCGTCGCTGGCCAGCAGCGCGCCCCGGCGCGTGCGCCGGCCCAGCAGGCCCTGGCAGCGCGCGAATGTATAGAACGCGCCCTCGGGCCGCGGGCAGTGCAGGCCGTCGATGCGGTTCAGCGCGGCCACCACGAAGTCGCGCCGGCGCTGGAAGTCGTCGCGCCGCTCGGCCACGATCTGCTGCGGCCCGGTCAACGCCTCGATCGCCGCGGCCTGGCTCACCGACGAGGGGCACGAGGTGGTCTGGCTCTGCACCACGGCCATCGCCGCGATCAGCGCGCGCGGCCCGGCGCCGTAGCCCACGCGCCAGCCGGTCATCGCATAGGCCTTCGACACGCCGTTGATCGTCAGCGTGCGCTCGCGCAGCCGCGGCTCCACCGCCGCCGGCGTGGCGAAGGCCAGGCCGTCGTAGAGGATGTGCTCGTAGATGTCGTCGGCCAGCACCCACACGCGCGGATGCCGCAGCAGCACCTCGCACAGCGGCTTCAATTGATCGGCGCCGTAGGCCGCGCCGCTCGGGTTCGAGGGCGAGTTGAGGAACAGCCAGCGCGTGCGCGGCGTGATCGCCGCCTCGAGCTGCGCGGCCTCGAGCCGGAAGCCCTGTGCGTCGCCGCAGGGCACGCCGACCGGCACGCCGCCGCAGATGCGCACGATGTCGGCGTACGAGGTCCAGTAGGGCGCGGGCAGGATCACCTCGCCGCCCGGATCCAGGCTCGCCATCAGCGCGTTGAAGATCACCTGCTTGGCGCCCGCGCTCACGCTGATCTCGTCGAGGCCGAAGTCCAGCGCGTTGTCGCGCCTGAACTTGAGCTGCACCGCCGCCTTCATCGCCGGGCTGCCGTCGAGCACCGTGTAGCGCGTGTCGCCGCGCCCGATGGCGCGCACCGCGGCCTCGCGTACGTTGTCGGGCGTGTCGAAGTCGGGCTCGCCCGCGCCCAGCACGATCACCGGGCGGCCCGCGCGTTTGAGCGCATTGGCATGGTCGGTGATGCGCAGGATCTCCGACACGCCGAGCGCGCGCACGCGCTGCGCCGGCACGAAGTCCGAGGAAGAAGAGACGGCGGCAGCGGGACTCACTTGGCGTAGCTCTCCAGCGGCTTGTCGTTGGGCTCGAGCACCAGCTGCTTGAGCATCGCGCTCATCGGCAGGTTCAGGCTGGTGTTCTTCGGCGGGATCGGCGCCACGAACCACTTGGTGTAGAGGCGCTCGAGCTCGCCGCTCTTCATGAGGCGGCGCAGCGCGCCGTCGACCGCGGCCTTGAAGGCCGGGTCGTCCTTGCGGAACAGCAGCGCGATCGGCTCCGAGCCCAGCGGCTCGCCGACGATGCGGTAGGCCGTCGGGTTCTTCGAGTTCGCGATGATCCCGGCCAGCAGGTTGTCGTCGAGCACGAAGGCATCGGCGCGGCCCGACTCCATCAGCAGGAAGCTCTCGAGGTGGTCCTTGCCGAGCATGGTGTTGATGCTCACGTTGTTGCTGCGCTCGCGCTTGCGCAGCAGCTGCACCGCCGTCGTACCGGTGGAGGCCGACACGGTGCGGCCCGCGAGCTGGTCGAGCGTGGTGATGCCCGAGTCGACGCGCGTGGCCATGCGCACCTCGCTCACGTAGGTGGTGAGCGCGAAGGCCACCTGCTGCTGGCGCGCCAGGTTGTTGGTGGTGGGGCCGCAGCCGATGTCGAGCGTGCCGTTCTGCACCAGCGGGATGGTGTTCTGCGCCGTGACAGCCATGTACTCGAGCTTCGCGGCCGGCACGATGTCCTTGAGCACGCGCTCGCACAGCTCCACGTGGTAACCCACGTACTTCTCGCCCGCGCCCAGCATGTAGGCCATGGGCGGCGAGGCCTCGCGCACGCCGAGCACCGCCTTGCCGCTGGCGGCGATCTTCTCGAGCGTGCCCGCGGGCGCCGGTTGCTGCGCGCCGGCCGTGGCGGCCAGGGCCAGCAGCAGCGTGGCGGCCGCGGCCTTGAGCGGGTGCAGGGATGGAATGAAGTTCATGTCGTCGTCTCCTCGTCGTTGTGGTGGATGGTCAGGCAAGCGCGCAGGCATCCGCTCCGCGGCGACGCTCATGCGCCGCCGCGGCCGGTATGCCGTCAGAAAATCAGTCGCCGATGTCGAAGGTCACGCCTTGCGCCAGGGGCAGTGCCGTCGAATAGTTGATGGTGTTCGTCGCGCGGCGCATGTAGGCCTTCCAGCTGTCGGAGCCGGCCTCGCGGCCGCCGCCGGTTTCCTTCTCGCCGCCGAAGGCACCGCCGATCTCGGCGCCGCTCGGGCCGATGTTGACGTTGGCGATGCCGCAGTCGGAACCGGCGCACGAGAGGAAGCGCTCGGCCTCGCGCATGTCGAGCGTGAAGATCGACGACGACAGGCCCGCGCCCACCGCGTTGTGCTGCTCGATCGCCTCGTCGAGCGAGGCATAGCGCAGCACGTAGAGGATCGGCGCGAAGGTCTCGCGCAGCACCGCGCCGGCATGCGCCTTCAGTTCGACCAGCGCCGGGCGCGCGTAGTAGGCCTCGGCACCGCCGATGCCCTCGACGCGGCCGCCGCCATGCACGATCGCGCCGGCATCGCGGCTCTCGTCGAGCGCCTTCTGCATGCCTTCGAAGGCCGCGCGGTCGATCAGCGGACCGACCAGCGTGCCGGCCTCGCGCGGATCGCCGACCTTCACGCCGCCATACACCTTGACGAGGCGCGGCACCAGCTTGTCGTACACGCTCTCGTGCACGAACAGCCGGCGCAGCGTGGTGCAGCGCTGGCCCGCCGTGCCCATGGCCGCGAAGGCGATCGCGCGCAGGGTGAGGTCGAGATCGGCCGAGGGCGTGACGATGGCCGCGTTGTTGCCGCCGAGTTCGAGGATGGCGCGCGCGAAGCGGGCCGCGAGCTTGGGACCGACCTGGCGGCCCATGGCGGTGGAACCGGTGGCCGACAGCACCGCCACGCGGTGGTCGTCGACCAGCAGCTCGCCGATGTCGCGCTGGCCCAGCAGCAGGCCGAGCAGGCCCTCGGGTGCGTCGGCGCCGAAGCGCTCGATGGCGCGCGCGGCGATCGCATGCACCGCGAGCGCGGTCAGCGGCGTCTTCTCGGACGGCTTCCACACCACCGGGTCGCCGCACACCAGCGCCAGCGCCGCGTTCCACGACCACACCGCGACCGGGAAGTTGAAGGCCGAGATCACGCCGCACACGCCCAGTGGATGCCAGGTTTCCATCATCCGGTGCTCGGCGCGCTCGGTGGCCAGCGTGAGGCCGTAGAGCTGGCGCGAGAGCCCGACCGCGAAGTCGCAGATGTCGATCATTTCCTGCACCTCGCCCGCGCCCTCGGACGGGACCTTGCCGGCCTCGAGCGTGACCAGCCGGCCGAGGTCGCGCTTGGCCGCGCGCAGTTCCTCGCCGAGCAGCCGCACCAGTTCGCCGCGCCGCGGCGCCGGCACCGCGCGCCAGGCCTTGAAGGCCGCATGCGCGCGCGCGATGGTCTCGGTGGCCGCGGCCGGCGTGGTCTGCGCGACCTGCGCGATCACCTCGCCCGTGAGCGGCGAGCGCACCGTCAGCTCGCCGCCGACGTGGGACTCGCGCGGCACGCCCAGGCGCTGGAGCAGTTGTTCGACTTCGGAGGGCAGGGAGACGGAGGTGTGGACTTCGGACATGGGCGCGCTCCGCGGGGGAGTCGGGAAGAAAGAAGAAGGAAGGCGACCGGGGTCGGGGGAACCGCGCCAATATCTGCGAAGTGGGCGGGGTTGGCTAGTGAAAATATGGAAGGACTTGATGCGTTTGGGGAAGGAACTCGGCCGCCGGAGCTCGCCTGCGTATCACCCGCCACGCGCGTTCCTCGAAACGGCTCGCGCGCCTACGCACCGATTTGCGCCCGGCGCCGACGATGCGGCACCCTCACTTCGCCGCCCCTGCCATGAAGCTGATCCACACCCTCTATGCCGCGGTCCATGCGCTGATGGCGCTCGCCTTCGCCATCGCGTCGCTGGTTCTGATCGTGATCGCGGCGCGCGCCGGCTGGGGCGCGGTCGTGCACGACCTCGACCTGCCGGCGGCCGAGGCGATCATCGAGGCGGTGGGCCTGCTCGCGGCGGCTGTCGTGGCGCTGCAGATCTCCCAGACCGTGGTCGAAGAGGAGGTGGTGCGCGACGCCCACATCGGCGCGCCGACCCGGGTGCGTCGCTTCCTCTCGCGCTTCATGGTGGTGATCGTGGTGGCCGTCGCGGTCGAAGGGCTGGTCGCGACCTTCAAGGCGCGCGAGGCGCCGGAGCTGATGCTGCACGCGGCCGCCATGCTGGGCGCGGTCGGGCTGATGATGGCCGGCTGGGGCCTCTTCATCCGGCTCAACCGCTACGCCGAGGAACTGGAGCCCGAGGCGATGCAGGAAGCGAAGAACGAGGACCGCAAGCTCAAGCAGTGATCTTCTGCCCCGCCGGCGACCCCGCCAGGCTCTGCGCCGGCCGGCGCAGCGAGGCATCGAAGGGATTGATCCTCGGCCCGATCGCCACCGCCTCGCGCTGCAGCAGGTCGACCACGGTCGGCAGCCGGTCGGCGTTGAGGCGGTCGGCGATGGTGCCCACGCTCAGCGCGGCCACGGCGCGGCCCTCGCGGTCGAGGATGGGCACGGCCACGCCGGCCATGCCCTCGAGCAGGCCGGTGTTGCGGCCCGCGAAGCCGCTCTGGCGCACGCGCTCGATCTCGGTGCGCAGGTAGACCTCGTCGTAGACGCCGTACTCGCGCACGCGCGAGAGGTTGAAGCGGATCACCTCCTCGCGCTCGCCCTCGGGCAGGAAGGCCAGGATCGCGAGCGCGCCCTGCCCCACGCCGAGCGCGATGCGCCCGCCGATGTCGCCGGTGAACGAGCGGATCGGGAACGGGCCCTCGCTGCGGTCGAGGCACACGGCGTCGAAGCCGCTGCGCACCAGCAGGAAGATGCTGTCGCCCAGGCTCGCGCACAGACGCAGCAGCGCGGGCCGGCACAGGGTGCGCAGGTCGCCGGGATTGCCGGCGTTGGCCGCGAGCGCGAAGAACTCGATGCTCAGCCGGTACAGCTTGCTGCGCTCGTCCTGCTCGACCACGCCCTCGGCCATCAGCGACTGCAGCAGGCGGTGCGTGGTGGCCTGCGTGAGGCCGACGGCGCGCGCGATCTGGGTGACGCGGCCGCCCTCGGCCTGCACCACGCCGAGCGCCCGGATCACCGAAAAGATGCGCGGCACGCCGCCGCTGGCCGCGGTTGTGGTTTCCATGTCCCGTTTCCTTGGAATATGTCGATCTTGCTCGAGCCATCATATTCCATTGAACGGAATAAATTGAATAAATATTCTGATTAATGGAATACCCGTGGCGATCTGGCGCGATCGTTGCAATAGAGTGAACCGAAAGCACTCACGCATCCATGGCCCCGGCGCCCGCGCGCCGGCCGTGGATTCCGACCCCCGACGAAAGGCGTTTCCATGTCATTCCTGCGGCTCAGCGACGTGTCCAAGTCCTATGGCGCCACCCGCGCGGTAACGGCCATGAACCTCACCGTCGAGAAGGGCGAGTTCGTCTCGCTGCTCGGCCCCTCGGGCTGCGGCAAGACCACCACGCTGCAGATGATCGCGGGCTTCGAGGCCGTGACCAGCGGCCGCATCGAGCTCGCGGGCCAGGACATCACGCATGCCAAGGCCAACACGCGCGGCCTGGGCATCGTGTTCCAGAGCTATGCGCTGTTTCCGCACATGACGGTGGCCGACAACGTGAGCTTCGGCCTCGAGATGCGCAAGATGCCGAAGGCCGAGCGCCGCGAGCGCGTGCAGCAGGCGCTGGCGCTGGTGCACCTCGAGGCCCATGCCGCGCGCTACCCGCGCGAGCTCTCGGGCGGCCAGCGGCAGCGCGTGGCGCTGGCGCGCGCGCTGGTGATCGAGCCGCCGGTGCTGCTGCTCGACGAGCCGCTGTCGAACCTCGACGCCAAGCTGCGCGAGGAGATGCAGTTCGAGCTGCGCCAGATCCAGCGCAAGGTCGGTACCACCACGGTGATGGTCACGCACGACCAGAGCGAGGCGATGTCGATCAGCGACCGCGTGGTGGTGATGGAAGGCGGCCGCGCGACGCAGATCGATCATCCGCATCGCGTCTACGAGCATCCGAGCACGCGCTTCATCTCCACCTTCGTGGGCAAGGCCAACCTGCTGCCGGGGCGGGTCACGGCCTGCGGCACGGGCAGCTGCAACGTGGCGGTCGGGCCGCTCGCGGTCGAAGTCGGCGAAGGTGGCTACGACAGCGGCGCCGCCGTGCTGATGAGCGTGCGCCCCGAGAAGCTGCAACTGGTGCCCGCGGGCAGCGGCCGGCTCGACGGCACGGTGCGGGAGCGCTTCTTCCTCGGCAGCCAATGGCTCTACCGGCTCGCCACGCCGGCCGGCGAACTCATGGTGCTGAGCCCCAACGACGGCCGCGCCGCGCTGGCCGAGGGCGACGCGGCCGGCATCGACTGGCCCGCGCACTGCACGCGGCTGTTGCGCGACGACGAGGCGGTGGCGGCATGAGCGGCATCGCTCGCAAGGCCACGCCCTGGTGGCTCTCGGGCCCCGCGCTGGCGCTGTTCATCGCGCTGCTCGTGGTGCCGCTGCTGCTCACGGCCGTGCTGTCCTTCAACGTCTACGACCCGGCCAGCGGCCCGCGCGCCGGCGAGTTCACGCTCGCGCACTACGCGCAGGTGTTCGGCGACGACTACTACCACGGCATCTTCTGGCGCACCTTCTGGATTTCGGCGCTGGTCACGCTGATCTGCGTGCTGATCGGCGCGCCCGAGGCCTATGTGCTGAGCCGCATGCGCAACCCCTGGCGCTCGGTGCTGCTGCTGGTGGTGCTGGCGCCGCTTTTGGTGTCGGTGGTGGTGCGCGCCTTCGGCTGGAGCATGCTGCTGGGCCCCGAGGGCGCGGTCAACGCGCTGCTGCAACTGGTGGGCATCGGCCCGGTGAAGATCCTCTACACCAGCGCGGCCGTGATGATCGCGCTGGTGCACGTGATGCTGCCGTTCATGGTGATCCCGGTCTGGACCTCGCTGCAGAAGCTCGATCCCGGCGTGGAGAACGCGGCCCTCTCGCTCAATGCCACGCCCTTCACCACCCTGCGCCGCATCGTGCTGCCGCAGGTGATGCCCGGCATCCTCTCGGGCAGCCTGATCGTGTTCGGCCTCGCGGCGAGCTCGTTCGCGATCCCCGGCCTGCTCGGCGGACGCCGCCTCAAGATGGTCGCGACCGTGGTCTACGACGAGTACCTGAGCGAGCTCAACTGGCCGCTGGGCGCGGCCGTGGCGCTCACGCTGCTGGTGGCCAACCTCGTGGTGATGCTCAGCTACAACCGCCTGGTCGAAGGCCGCTACAAGAAAGCGCTGGGGTGATCGCATGAGCAGGAACGGCCCCGTCGCCCTCGCGTTCAACGCGCTCGTCATCGCCTTCATGCTGGCCCCGCTGCTGGTGGTCTGCATCGTCGCGTTCACGCCCGAGAACACGCTGACCATTCCGACCACGCACTTCTCGCTGCGCTGGTTCGAGGCGGTGTTCGCGCATCCGGACTTCATGCAGTCGTTCTGGAACAGCCTGTGGCTCGCGCTGAGCGCGGCCACCATCGCGACGCTGCTCGCGGTACCGGCCGGCATGGCGATCACGCGCTACGACTTCCCGGGCCGCGACTTCCTCAACGGCCTGTTCCTGTCGCCGCTGATCATTCCGCACCTGGTGCTCGGCGTCGCGCTGCTGCGGCTGTTCGCGCTGGTGGGCGGCACCGGCAGCTTCGGCTGGCTGGTGATGGCGCATGCGCTGATCGTCACGCCCTACACGCTGCGGCTGGTGGTGGCGGCGCTGGTGGGCTTCGACCGCAGCGCCGAGCAGGCCGCGCTCTCGCTGGGCGCGAGCCAGGCCACGGTGTTCCGCCGCATCACGCTGCCGATGATCCTGCCGGGCGTCACCGGCGGCTGGATGCTGGCCTTCATCAACAGCTTCGACGAAGTGACGATGTCGATCTTCGTCACCTCGCCGAGCACGGTGACGCTGCCGGTGCGCATGTACATGTACGCCACCGAGTCGATCGACCCATTGATGGCCGCGGTGTCGGCGCTGATGGTGGCCGTGACGGCCGTCGCGATGGTGGTGCTCGATCGGCTCTACGGGCTGGACCGCGTGCTGGTGGGACGCAAGTAGATGGCGATACATGCATTGCTGCACCGCGTGGCCGAGACCGGCCGCGCCACCGTGCCCTTCACGCTCGACGGCGCGCCCGCCTCGGCGCTGGCCGGCGACACGGTGCTGACCGCCGTGCTCACGCAGGCCGCCCAGCTGCGCCGCAACGAGTTCAGCGACGCGCCGCGCGCGGGCTTCTGCATGATGGGCGCCTGCCAGGACTGCTGGATCGCGACCGCCGAGGGCGAGCGGCTGCGCGCCTGCTCCACCTTCATCGCGCCGGGCATGGCGCTGCTCACCGGGCGGGGCGAGGCATGACGACGACGGCACTTCCTCCCGTGATCGTCGGCGCCGGGCCGGCCGGCGTGCGCGCGGCACAGGCGCTGGTCGCGCATGGCTTGCGCCCGGTCGTGATCGACGAGGCCGCGCGCGCCGGCGGACAGATCTACCGCCGCCCGCCCGCCAACTTCGTCGAACGCGCGGCGGCCACGCTCTACGGCTTCGAGGCCGCGCGCGCGAAGGCGGTGCACGCGGCCTTCGACGGCCTGCGCGATCGCATCGACCACCGGCCCGACAGCCTGGTGTGGAACGCGCAGGGCGGCGTGCTCGACGTGCTGCACGGCCCGACGCGCAGCACCGCGCGCGTGCCGCACGGCCCGCTGATCGTGGCCACCGGCGCCACCGACCGCGTGCTGCCGCTGCCGGGCTGGACCCTGCCCGGCGTCTACACGCTCGGCGGCGCGCAGGTGGCGCTCAAGTTCCAGGGCTGCGCCATCGGGCAGCGCGTGGTGTTCATGGGCACGGGGCCGCTGCTCTATCTGGTGGCCTACCAGTATGCGAAGGCCGGCGCGCGGGTCGCGGCCGTGCTCGACACCGCGCGCCTCGCGGACCAGCTCGCGGCCACGCCCGCGATGCTGCGGCAGCCCGCGGTGTTCGCGAAGGGCGTCTACTTCGTCGCCTGGCTGCGCGCGCATGGCGTGCCGCTGCATGGCGGCGTGCGGCCGCTGCGCGTGCTCGGCGACGATGCCGCGAGCCGCGTCACCGGCGTCGCCTGGCACGACGGCCGCGAGGAACGCCGCATCGACTGCGATGCCGTCGGCTTCGGCTACGCGCTGCGGTCCGAGACCCAGCTGGCCGACCTGCTCGGCTGCCGCTTCGAATTCGCGCCGATGCACCGCGCGCACCTTCCCGTGCGCGACGCGGCGGGCCGCTCGAGCGTGGCGGGCGTGTACCTCGCGGGCGATGGCGCCGGCATCATGGGCGCCGACGCGGCCGAGTGGGCCGGCGAGCGCGCGGCGCTCGCGCTGCTCGCGGACCAGGGCGTGGCCGTCGATGGTGCGCGCACCGCGCTGCTCGAGCGCAAGCTCGACCAGCTGACGGGCTTTCGCCGCGGACTCGAACGCGCGTTTCCGCTGCCGCGGGACTGGGCCGCCAACGCACCCGACGAGCTCGTCGTCTGCCGCTGCGAGAACGTCACGGCCGGCACGCTGCGCCAGACCGTCGCGGTCAACGGCGCCGACGAACTCAACCGCCTCAAGGCGCTGTCGCGCGTGGGCATGGGCCGCTGCCAGGGCCGCATGTGCGGCGTGGCCGCGGCCGAGATCCTCGCGCATGCAACCGGCCAGCCGCTCGCGCAGGTCGGCAGGCTGCGCGGTCAGGCGCCGGTCAAGCCGATACCGATCCGGCTCGTCACGCAGGCCCCCGCCGAGGGAGCGCGCGCATGAGCACCACCCGCACCCTGCGCTGTGACGTGGCGATCGTCGGCGGCGGCATCGTGGGTTCGTCGGCCGCGCTCGCGCTGCGGCGCATGGGCCTGGGCGTGGTGCTGCTCGAACGCGACCTCTGCGGCTCGCGCTCCAGCGGCGTCAACTACGGCGGCGTGCGGCGCCAGGGCCGGCCCTTGAGCCAGCTGCCGCTGGCGCAGCGCGCGCACCGCATCTGGGGCCGTCTCGGCGAGCTGATCGGCACCGAGGGCGAGTACCAGCGCTCGGGCCATTTCAAGATCGGCCGCAGCGAGGACGACATGGCCGCGCTCGAACGCTACCGCGCGAGCGTGCGCGACGCCGGCTTCGACCTCGGGCTCGAGCTGGTGACGGGCACGCGGTTGCGCGAGCGCTGCCCCTGGCTCGGCGCGCGCGCGCTCGGCGGCTCGCTGTGCATCGAGGACGGGCAGGCCAATCCGCGGCTGGTGTCGCCGGCCTTCGCGCTCGCGGCACGCCAGGCGGGTGCGCAGGTGCTCGAGCGCCACCGCGTCGACGAGGTCGCGCACGACGGCACGCTGTTCCGGCTGTGCGCCACCCATGCCGAGGGCACGCTCGAGGTGCGCTCGCCGGTGCTGCTGAACTGCGCGGGCGCCTGGTCGGGCCCGATCGCCACCCACTTCGGCGAGGCCGTGCCGCTGCAGTCGGGCCATCCCGCGATGGCCGTGACCGAGCCCCTGCCCTTCTTCATGGACTGGAGCCTCGGCGTCGAGGGCGGCGGCATCTACTGCCGCCAGGTCGCGCGCGGCAACCTCGTGCTCGGCGGCGGTGCCGGCATCGGGCTCGATGCCGAGCGCGCGCGTTCCGAGCGCGACGCGATCGCCACGCTATCGACGCAGGCGATCGAGCTCTTGCCGCGGCTCGCGCATGCGCACTTCATCCGCACCTGGAGCGGCACCGAGGGCTACCTGCCCGACCGGCAGCCGGTGCTGGGGCCGAGCCGCACCACGCCCGGCCTGTTCCACGGCTTCGGCTTCGCGGGCGCGGGCTTCCAGATCGGCCCGGCCGCAGGGGAGGTGCTGGCCGAGCTCGCGCGCGACGGCCGCAGCACCACGCCGATCGAGGCCTTCGCGATCGAGCGCTTCCTTCCCGACACGCGGGCCGAGCGGCCCGCCGAAGCCGCCGCATCGGCCTCGCACTGAACACGACCAGAGCAACCCACCGCAACCGCAGATCCACCCTCGACACCGAACGGAGAGTCCCACCATGGCACGACGCGAACGCACTTCCTTTTTCCTCACCTTCGCCGCCACCGCGGCGGCCGCCCTCGCGGGCTTCGGCGGCGCGGCCCACGCGCAGACGAAGACGCTCTACATCGGCATGAACGGCGGCACGATGGAGAAGGCGTACACGCAGTACGTCTTCCCGGCCTTCGAGAAGCTCTACGGCGCGAAGGTGGTGGTGGTTCCCGGCACCTCCTCCGACATCCTCGCCAAGGCGCAGGCCAACAAGGACCGGCCGCAGATGCACGTGATGTTCCTCGACGACGGCATCATGGTGCGCGCCATCGGCATGGGCCTGTGCCAGAAGCAGAAGCCCAATCCCTCGCTGGCCGAGATCTACCCGGCCGCGCGCTTCAAGGACGACATGGCCAGCGGCGTGAGCCTGGGCATGACCGGCCTGGCCTACAACGCGAAGATGTTCAAGGAGAAGGGCTGGGCCGCGCCCACCTCGTGGATGGACCTGGCCGATCCGAAGTTCAAGGGCAAGGTGGTGTTCCAGTCGATGTCGTCCTCGTCCTTCGGGCTGCACGGCTTCCTGATGTTCAACCGCATCCAGGGCGGCAACGACAGGAACGTGGAACCCGGCTTCAAGGCCTGGCCCACCACCATCGGCCCCAACGTGCTCGAGTACATCCCGAGCTCGGCCAAGCTCTCGGAGATGGTGCAGACCGGCGAGGCCGCGATCTTCCCGCTCACGCCGACGGCCGTGGCCGCGCTCAAGGTCAAGGGCATCCCGGTGGAATACGCGCCGCCCAAGGAGGGCGCGGTGGTGCTGATGGTGGGCCAGTGCGTGATCGCCAACAACAGCGAGCCCGAGCTGTCGCAGAAGCTCGCCGAGTTCCTGCTGAGCCCGCTGGCGCAGGCCAACGTGCTGCAGTACGGCGCGCAGATCCCGACCAATCCCAAGGCCCCGGCCGTGGGCGAGGGCGCGACGCAGGTGGCCGAGATCAACCAGTGGATGAAGAGTGCCATCACCATCGACTGGGAGAGCATCAACGCCAACCGGCCGGCCTGGAACGCGCGCTGGAACAAGACGATCGAGAAGTGACCGGCGCTTTTCGGTGAAGTGGCTCAGCGCGTGCGGCGCAGCAGCACCGGCAGGCACAGCAGGTAGAGCGAGGCACCCGCGAGCCACACGATGCCCGGAAAGCGCGCGCGGAACGCGAAGTACAGCGGGCTGATCAAGAGCGGCCCGAACACCGCGGCCAGGCTGGTGATGCTCGCGAGCACGCCCTGCAGCCGACCCTGCTGCGCCTCGCCCACGCGCGCCGACAGCGTGGCCTGCAGCGCGGGCGCGCAGACGCCGCCCATGCACAGCAGCGGCAGCAGCGCGATGGCCATCCAGCCCTGGGAGGCGAAGGCGATCAGCGCATAGCCGGTGCCGTCGGCGATGGTGCCGACCGCGATCGCCGCGCGCTCGCCCCAGCGCTCGACCAGCGGGCCGGCCGCGAAGCCCTGCACCAGCGCATGGAGCAGGCCGAAGACCGCGAGCGAGAAGCCGACCATGGTGCCGTTCCAGGCATAGCGGTCCTGGCCGTAGAGCACCCAGGTGGTGCCCGCGACCTCGCCCACCAGCACCAGCAGCAGGAACACGCCGAGCAGCGGCAGCAGCGCCGGAAAGCTCGTGGCCCAGCGCAGCGGCGCGAGCGGATGCAGCACGCCGCGGTCGAAGGGCTGCGCGGCGAGCGCCGGCGGCCGCGATTCGCGCAGCACCAGCAGGCCGACCAGGAAGGTCAGGCCGTTGAGCGCGGCCGCCGCGAGGAAGGGCAGGCGCACGCCGTGGTCGCCGAGCACGCCGCCGAGCGCCGGCCCGGCGATGAAGCCCAGCCCGAAGCAGGCGCCCATGCGGCCGAACCAGCGTGCGCGCTGGTGCTCGGGCGTGAGGTCGGCGATGGCGGCCGAGGCCACGGCCATGCTCGCGCCGGTCATGCCGGCGATCGCGCGGCCCACGAACAGCAGCCACAGCGAGGGTGCGAAGGCCATGAACAGCGCGTCGATCGCCGCGCCCAGCACCGAGACCAGCAGCACCGGCCGGCGGCCGAAGCGGTCGCTGAGCGCGCCGAGCACGGGCGCGCAGAGGAACTGCATCAGCGCGTAGAGCGAGAGGAAGGCGCCGAAGTGCCAGCCGAGCTCGCCGCCGTGGCCGACCTCGCGCAGCAGGCTCGGCACGATCGGCATGACCAGGCTGATGCCGATGGCATCGAGCGTGACGATCGCCAGGATCACCGCCTGCGCATGGCGGCCTCCGGCGAATGGAATGGAAGTGGAGGACATGTTGAAATTTATCGTTGATAAGGAATTATCAGCGATAAATTTTGGGCTGTGAAGTACCCTCCCGGATCGACACCCGGCAAGCACATCTGAATGAAACTGGACCGCGAAGCGATCCTCGAGGCGGCACTCTCGCTGCTCGACGAGGTCGGCATGGACAAGCTCAGCACCCGGCTGCTGGCCGAGAGGCTGGGC
>JAESFO010000440.1_pt1 | contig 37164 bp, 38 predicted proteins | sample 9269421 | NCBI WGS metagenome assembly JAESFO01 (sample SAMN14502839, study PRJNA617101) | algae metagenome | isolation source: Nostoc desertorum CM1-VF14 and co-occurring heterotrophs from rocky... | place: USA: Clark Mountains, San Bernardino, California | collected 2000-06-05 | reverse complement strand
ACTTGGTTAATCATGCTTATGCCTCCTGACTGGACTTTAGACCCCACAAGTAATCAATTCGTTTCCAAGCGATCGCAGCTTGCCGTGGAGAACAACTCAAACCATAAGCACGACGGGCATCATAATTACCCTTGATTCCCTTGGCTACTCCAACGGGAATCCCAGAAGCCACCTCACGAATGCCGGGTTGATAGCTTCGGTCTTCATGAGAGAATCGTACTTGCGTAATCTGATTTCCAATTTGGTCTGCCCAGGGGGTCAAACCAATTCGCAATTCGCAATTCGCAATTCGCAATTAATTGAGCTTGTTGATTTTCTCCTTCACCTTTCGAGTAGATGAAACCAGAATCTTTCCAATTTCTCTAGTTTCTTGCAGCAATGAGTCAAACTTACTTTTATCAACCAGTTCTGACTCTATTAATATTTACAGCCAGTATTCAGTTTCTCTTTCTTCTTTTAGTGCAATTTCTAGCTTGCTAAGAAAATCTTTATCAGATTGTGCCGATTGAGCTTCTCTAACATTAGCCCCAATAGCAGTACCACTTCGTAGCAACTGCTTTGATAAAGTACGGCAAACACCAGATTTTTCATCTAGGAAAGTGCAAGCTTTAACTATTCTTATTGCCAAAGCTTTGGTTCTGTCAGCTATACTAATATTTTGATTCATATCTTTTACTCCTAATTCATAATTGCGAATTGCGAATTGCGAATTGATTCTTGGCAGTGGTAGTTGGTAATATCTGCGTGGATTGGAATTCCTGGTTGTTCATGGCGCAATTTTGATTGAGAATAAGGGAAGATTTCGACAAATTGCTGGACTCGGAATTTGTGGGATAGACCTGCGGCTGATATTCCGTGGTGGCAGAGTCCGCCGATGCCGGAGAAAAGAGAAAGGACTGATTTCATAAGGCGATCGCACTCCTGACCAATTCATCAGGTACTTCAAAAATCCCCAACTGCCCAATGTAAGGAATCGGTGTAATCTCGCGCGGATTCTCCAGCTTCCAGTGGTATTGCTCAGGCATCCCCCAACCAGATGCAACTTGTGAAAATTGGCAGTCAACTATTGTGACAATACCGATGACTTGGCCGCGACGTAAAGAGATTAACTCTGGGATTACTACCCCCATGCTTTGACAAAATTCTTTTGCCTCAAAGTACTCTTTTTTGGTGCAGGTTTTTGCTGCGTGAATCAGAATGTCGCCGCGATAATTGATAGGCCAGCCTCGGTTTTCAATATTCTTTAGAGCATAAATAATTGCCCATGCCCAAGGTTGACGAACAGATAGTGCTTTCATGCGGATGCTCCAAAAAATAAATCTAATTATTTAAATTGGAATTCTGATATTTTCCTAGTAATGTAATAGTTAATTTGATTACTATTAGCTTGAGATGAGAGAAAAGGGCTTTTTAAGGAATAAAGGCATTCTCACGTTTATAACGAGGTATTTAAACATGAGAATGTATACTAATTCAAGATTTATGTAAAATCTTTAATCTTACCATTTACTATAGCAGTAAAGTTGTTGTGAAGCCCGACTATAAGCCACATATAATAACTTATTACGCATCACATTATCTCGGCAGCCAAAGATATTTGATGTATCAACAAAGCAATTAGTAAATGTTCCCCCTTGAGCTTGATGTACAGTAATTGCATAACCATATTGCAATCGATTCATCAAGCTACCTTTAACTAATAAATTGTAAGTCTCTAAGAACTCGTAATATTCTCGCCAAGCATAGCTTCTTTGATTTGCAGCTAACTTAAATATTTCTTTCTTGGCATTATTCACTGCATATTTAATTAAATCCCAAGAATCTGGGTGAATTATTGATAGAGATGCTTCTTTGCCCAGATCATTCTTGATTTCAATCCGATAAGTTTTAAACGGACTATGCACTAGATGATGTCTACTACCAGAGTATTCTTTAAAATCTCTTACTTCGCATTCAGCACAAGAATGCATAAAAATTTCTTTTTGCTCCCCAGAGTCAGCATTTAAGAAAATAGGTTCTTTAGCAAAGAGAATTTCTCCAATCTCTATTGGTTCAGCACCCGGATAAAGTGCAGATCGAATTTGCTGATTCAAATTGTTAACTTGATTATTAGCCCATGCCAAAATCTTGGCTGAGGAGCGAGAAAATTTATAAGCATCGATAGCTGCTGCTATCCAAGTATCAAATTGCATTTTCTCAATATTTCCCTCACTCTGTAATCGTGGTGGAAATTGAGAATTTAAATTTTGGCGGAGTGCAGTTACATAAGTAGCAATTGCCCCTTCGTATCTCATGACTTGCGTTAATTCCATTCCCAAAGGCAACTGAAAGACCGGCGAAGAATCAACATTATCTTCAATAGGTGGCAATTGTGCTGGATCTCCCATAAAAATAGTAGGAATCCGCGAAGGAATTAATTTAAAAAGTTCTTGCCCTAACATGGAAGCTTCATCAACTATTACTAAGTCAAATTCGTGATAATAAGGTTCTCTAGAGTAAGTATTTGGTTTAAGTTGCTGCTTTCCGTTTTCATCATATTCTCCTCCAGGCATAACATGAAGTAAGCTGTGAAGAGTTGAGATATGTACAGTAAGATTTGCCTGTTGAGCCATTGCATCCAATACATGTCTTGCTTTATGCGTTGGAGCGCACAAAGCAACTCTTAAACCAACATTTTTATTTTTATCTAAGTCTCGTGTTTTGAAGCAATCCTGAAACGATTGAATTACTCGCTGTACTAAAAACGTTTTTCCTGTACCTGCATAACCTCGCAATACAAACGGCATATCAGGGTTAGAACCATACCAGTCATGGATTAAATCAAACGCTTGCATCTGATCTAAAGATAATCCTTCCCGATGCTTACTTTTGCTCCAGCCAAAGTTAATAATTGTTACTGGTTTCAATGTATTTGTCTCCTAAAATGAATTCTTTCATGTAAGATATTTTACTCAAAAATACGATACTTTTTTGAATCTTGCAGTTAATTAGTTCAAGCTTTTTTATTGTTCAGCTATATGTTCAATACTGAGATTTAGCTAAGTTTTTAAACTGTCCAAATCGTTCATCAAATAATCTTATTGACAGTCGTCTTGCTACTAAACCGACTTTTCAAAACTGAAACTTAAAAAATGCTTTTTTGGATGGTGTGTTTATCGTAGTAATCTTCAACTATTGGCTCTGACGGTGTTATTTATGTTTCCAACAAAGGCGATCGCCCAAACCAAGGACAAGTTTTAAGAATTGAAGTTGTGTCAAGGGTGAGCAAACCAAGTACGCTTCTAGGGTTTGGCGCATTGGCTGTTCATTCGCTTAAGGGGCGCAAGAGAACTGCTACAAAACAAAACTAAAGCAATTTTTTAGCTTTTACCCCATCCAGCACATCCGATTATGAGCAGATGCTGCCACTTGTCCAAATATTTGAGGTTCATTGATAACCCGACTACTCTGTTTATCACACCAGTATAAGAGCGATATGGCTGGAGATAGCCCGTACAGATAATCAAACTCCACCTCCTGTAGAGTTGATTACTTGCCCAGTTACCCATTGTGCGTCATCTGTTACTAGCCAACCAATTAAACGGGCTGCATCTTCAGGTTGCCCCCATCGCCCTTGAGGGTTGGCTCTTAAAACTGACTCATAAAGTTCACTACTGGCATAGCCTGTATCTGTTGCTCCTGGATTTATGGCATTGACCGTGATCCCGCGCCCTATTAGATAAGCTGATAACGAAAGTGTCAGTTGATGTAATGCACCTTTGGATGCAATGTATGATAGTTCCTCTGGCATGGGATTGAGATGCTGCCCAGAGGTGAGAAGAACCACTCGACCACCAGAACAACCACTATGTTGAGCAGCAAATGCTTGCACCAATAATAACGTTCCTCGCACATTTACTTGCAAATGTGTATCAATTTCGGCTGCGGTCAGTTGTTCTAAATTTCCCATTGTGCTGTAAGCATGATTCGCAATCAAAATATCGATGTGTCCAAATGTTTGAACCGCAGTACCCATAATTTGACCTGGTACAGCAGGATCGAGAAAATTTCCTTGGGCGTGTGCAATCCGAGTACCATGCTTTTGAAGCAGAGCAATCAATGCAGAAATTCCATCAGGATCGGCTCCCCAGGCTTGAGTAGCATCATAGGGTGAATAAGAGTGAATGAAAACGTCTGCACCCAACATTGCTAATTGTTGCGCGATTGCAAATCCAATTCCTTTACGCCGACTTACGCCTGTAACTAGGGCAACACGACCTTTCAACACTGCTTCAGGCACAACAAGAAAACCTCTATACTATTTGGACATACTACTAATGTAACTTTTAATGTTTCAGAACTCTCAAAGCACTGCCTGAATCTTAAGGGAGCAAACATCATCAGGTGGAAAAACTGATAAACATACTCCCCCTTAGGGGGCGAACCCAACGATTTAAGTAGTTCAGTTTTAATAAATTGGACTTAACCACTATGGAGCGATAGCTCTCCTGGAGCAATTATTAGGCGTAAGCTTTGTGAAGGTATTACCTATACCGCAAAAAGCCAATCGCAAACAACAGATTTACACCCGCTTCCAAACTTAACCCAAATTTGCCACTGCCCCAAGTATCTATTCCAGTAAGGCTCACCATCAGCAACACCAATAGCCTCGCCAACTTGGGAGACTTTTCTTTTGGGTTAGCAAGTTACCAAGGATAAAGTCGAGCCGAGAAGAAACAGTTCTTTGGCGAATGCATAATTCCTCAATCAACCTCTGTTAAATACAACAGTGTTGACTCAATAACACTCCTAAACCGAAACCACAAACGGAAGTGAGTCTCAAAATTAGCCCAGTAAAGTATGCCGAAAGCATCACCCTTGAAGCAAGTTTTTTGTGCCCAAAAACAGCACTCAACGCAAAATTGAGAACTGAAGTTACTAAAAAAATTGATTTAGGTAGGTAAAAAATTATGGCAAATATCATTGGAACCAAGGGCAATGATACCTTAGTGGGTAGTTACGACGCGGACACGATTAACGGTCTTGCAGGCAACGATACCATTACAGGGAACCAGGGCAAGGACACCCTGACTGGTGGAGGCGGTAACGATCAATTTGTTTACAGCGACTACTATGGCGACGGTACTGATATTATTACTGATTTCGGTGGCGTTGGCAAAGGAACAAACCAGACTTCCGGAGTCATTGCGGAAGTAGACACCCTAAATTTCCAGAACAAGTACTTGTTGAATGCCCAAAATTTGCTGCTGACCGAGAACGGCAGCAATTTGGAAATCACCTTTGAAGGAATAGGTGCTGCTAAGAGTCTGCCTGTGATCAAAGTCATCCTGCAAAAGTTCAAATTAGAAAACTTGCAGAATCAGAAATCTTCTGGTGCAACACCAGGGATCAGCAATATTCTGTTTGATGGGGAAGCTACTATCACCAACAGCTTTAATGTCTTTAGTGCTAACTCCACAGATACTAGCCTGAGCATGAAAAATACGGTGACTTTTCTCAATGAGCTATCTAATAAGATTACGGGTTTTGACGACTCAGATGATGTAGTCAATGGTCAGGGGGGTAATGACTCCCTCGACGGCAAAAGTGGCAACGACTTGCTCAGAGGTGGTAAGGGAAATGATACCCTCATCGGTGGTGTAGGCAATGACACTCTCAACGGTGGTACTGGGAACGACCTATTGCAGGGAGGTGTGGGCAATGACACCCTCAACGGTGGTACTGGGAACGACCTATTGCAGGGAGGTGTGGGCAATGACACTCTTGACGGTGGTACTGGTGATGACACTCTTGACGGTGGTACTGGTGATGATCGCTTGGATGTTGGTTCTTTAAGTCTTGATTCTTTAGCAGGCGCTCAGTTGCTTAATGGGGACTACGGCAACGATACTCTCTCTGCCTCAGGCTACGACGACTATTATGACAACGTTTATGTAATTGGTAATAACACCCTCAACGGTGGCGCTGGTGACGATTACTTGATTGTTAGCTTTTCAAAAGCCAATAACCTGCTTAATGGTGGTGATGGTAACGATACCTTCTCTTTCTCTAAGAACTACAGTAGCAATGATACGGTAGATGGAGGTATTGGTGATGATTTGTTATCCTATGACACTTATTATTACGACATTACCGGAGGAATCACAACGAATTTCAATCCTACTACTAACATTGGCTCAATTAGGCTGGGCACGAACCGAATTAGCTACAAAAATATCGAACGATTAAATATTACAGGTACATCCAACGATGACTTGATTGTAGGGAGCAACGGCAATGATACGCTTTCTGGAGGCGTTAGTGGCAATGATACAGTAGATGGGGGTTTGGGTGAGGATTTGTTGGTCTATAACTCCGGGACTAGTAAGGGAATCACAACGACATTTAATGCTACTACTAATACTGGCTCGATTACATCTGGCACGAATCGGGTTAATTACAAAAATATCGAGCGATTAAATATTACAGGTACATCTAACGATGACTTGATTGTAGGGAACAATGGCAATGATACGCTCTCCACGGGTGCTGGTGGCAATGATAGGGTAGATGGGGGTTTGGGTGAGGATTTGTTGGTCTATAATTCCGGGAGTGTTCAGGGAATCACAACGAATTTCAATGCTACTACTAATACTGGCTTAATTACGGATGGCACGAATCAGGTTAGCTACAAAAATATCGAGCGATTAAATATTACAGGTACACAGTCTGATGACTTGATTGTAGGGAACAATGGCAATGATACGATAAACGCGGGTATTAGTGGCAATGATACGGTAGATGGGGGTTTGGGTGACGATTTATTAGTCTATATACCCCGGACTAGTGAGGGAATCACTTCGACATTTGATGCTACCACTAATAGTGGCATGATTACGAATGGCACGCAGGTTAGCTACAAAAATATCGAGCGATTAGAGATCACAGGTACACAGTCCGATGACTTGATTGTAGGGAGCAATGGCAACGATACAATAATAGGAAATATTACTTACACTGTCGGGTTCCGTGATCTTGAAGAGGTTGCGATGATTGCTGGCAATGACACAATAGATGGGGGCGCAGGTGAGGATTTGTTGATTGTCAATGACAGTGGTAATAGTGAGGGTAAGGGAATCATTTCAAATTTTAATGCCAGCACTAATACTGGCTCGATTACGAATGGCACTAGTCGAATTAGCTATAAGTCTATCGAACGATTGGATATCACAGGTACACAGTACGATGACTTGATTGCGGGGAGCAATGGCAATGATACCCTCAAGGGTGGTTTTGGCAATGATACCCTCACTGGTAGCAAAGGTAATGATAGCCTAATTGGAGGAGCTGGTACTGACACTTTTGCTTTCAAGAATTTCAATGAAGGTGTTGATCGTCTTGATGACTTCAACACGACTAATGAACTAATTCAGGTGACGGCTGCTGGTTTTGGTGGCGGATTATCATCAGGTACACTTGAGACAAATAAGTTTGCCATCGGAGCATCTGCAACTACTAATACTCAGCGATTTATTTTTAACAGCACTACAGGTGGATTGTTCTTTGACCTTGATGGTAGTGCCTCTAGGTTTACTCAGGTACAATTTGCACAATTAGATGCTGAGGTGGCACTAACCGAAAAGAATTTTGTGGTTGTTTAATCGGAGTTAACGTTCTGCCATCACCAAGCAGTACGATTTGCGAGGTGCTATTTTTAGCATCTCGCAAACGATAGTACTCAATGCAAGTCATTTTGGTAAGTGATAGGCATTCTTGTGCTGTACAAGATATTGCCACGCTTCGGCAAACATTTACCGCAGGCATCGCCAAATCTAAATCTGAAGCCATACCGAATAGCCTAACTGATGAATTAATCTCAAACTTCAGCATCATAGCCAACCGCTCATTAATCGTTAGGGCACTGAGTAATTCTTTAATAGTATTGCCCATTTCTTGGCTTGAGCGATTCTTCGAGAACACCGCACATCGCAGAAAATTTTGGTGTATCAAATGTATCTTAAGTTGCTCCCGATGTGATAGCATACCTTCAACAATTTTAGATAGCATACCTAATCCATGAATCAAGTTCGACTCCCTAAAGTTAGCGTTGCCGTGATTGGTTTGGTAGTTGCAAGCGTATTTCATGCTACTCCAGTGCTGGGAGCTATTCTAACTAGACAAGAATTTTCAGGTGATTTTACTTTAGTCGATGCTACTAGCCCATTCCTTACGAACTCTTTGCCAGAAAAAAGCGAATATTCGGGATTCGTGGTTTACTCAGAGTCCGGGACTTTAAGCGATTGGGAGCTATCCGTCAACAATCTAGACCTAAATTTGAAGAGAGTCCCTACTAATGGCGGTAACTTAACCCCAGATGTCGATTTTGAGCTTGATTCTGGGTCGAATTGGAATTTAGTAGTTGATTTTGGCATTGCTTTTGATGCTCCTAGATATACCTTAAAAAGAACTTCAAGCTCTGAAATTACCTTGACAGGTGAGGTGGGACGGGCAGGAACATACATCTATCAAGATTCTGCGGCCAATATTACCCTGAGTTCTTCATCTACATCAGTACCAGAACCCACTTAATTTGCAGACTATGAGTCATGTATATAAATTGTTATTGGGATAGTTCAGTATCAGATTATTTACAAAGACTGTTACATAATAATGACCCAGGTTCCGTTCCATAGAGTGTGGTAGCATTTGGTGCCCTAGGTGTCTAATTGGTATGAAAGAGCTTGAAACTCAAGCATAGTAAGAAGTTCCGTATGTTGATCGACTAAAGCTTGTATTGTGCTAACTGGATGACGATGAAGGCGACGTTTTTGTTGGCGAGGAGCTTCAGCCAAAGCTAATCTGCGACGTTGAGTTTTATACTCAGTTATAGGTACTTGCTGAATTTGTGCAAGTAACTGTTGTTCGCTTTCGGCAAGAAATAGAACTTGATATTGCCCAAAATCACGCAATTCGGAAGTTGATTTACGCCCACTAATTCGTCGCTGGTGGCGACGCAAATGGCTAAACATAGCTTCCATTTTCAGGTTATCTGGCGGCAAACCAGGGATATCATAGCAGTGCAATAAGTTAGCCCCGTATTTGTTCCATAGTCGTTGTAACTTTTTCTTGAGAGCAAACTGTGCCGGATTTTGTTTAGGATCAGGCACAAACTGCTGTAATAATTCTTCCATCTCGCATCGAACTTTAAGGCTTGTCAAGGATAAGTTGCTAGGATAGGTAGTATTAATCACATTGTCTTTGATGGGGTGAGAGTATTTGGGGTAATGCAAACAATCAGCAATTCGTCGTAACCAAAGGTTAGCCTGTTCCAAATCCAACGCTACCGAAAGATTGTTGCTTAAAGCTTGGTCAACCCATACTGACAAGACAGACAAGTAATCTGTATCAATTTCCCGGCATGGTAAACTACGTAGTATCGTACCTATTGTTTTTAGTTGCTGGTAGCCTTCAATACCGCCCCACTGAAAAGGTTTGCGACTTGTGCGATTGACACAATCCCTAATCGCAGCGCGAATCTGGGATTCGATTGCTGCTAGCTCTGCGTTTCGTGACAAATAGGGGATTCCTGAAAAAAGGGGAGACTGTCTTGCTGCTTTTCGGAACCTGGGTCTTGGGGTCTTTCTGAGTACTCAGGGACTTTTGGCAGTCCATCTAAATCTGCTTTTAATTGCTGTCTTAGCTTTGTGTCTAATGGCAACACCACTTCACTAAGATTACTTAGAAAGTGTGCCTGACAACGTTGATGGGGTGCATCTGGCCAACTTGAATTCATTGCCGCGATGATTGATTTTTCCCCATCTGAAAGAGTTGCCAGCACAATGTAGCGGCAACTCCTGATATGGTTGCAGCCACTCAATTAACCTTTGTGCCTGTGCCTGGGGTAACTGAATTCCACTTACTGGTGTACCACTTAATACCTCGTACAGCACATATAGCAAGGTTCCATGACATCGAGGGCTGTAACGCATCAATTGCCCAAATTAAACCACCATGTTCAATCGCTGTGGCAGCTAACTTCTCAGCTGTATGTGCAATCGTTCCACCTAACAGTGCTAGAAATTGACGGTATAGTTTACCTACATTCCGCCCATTAATCTCGATTCCACGCTGATTTAAATTTTCCTGAATCTCAATTAATTGTTGATGTTCATTTTCATGTTGCCAACCTATGAATGCAAGCACATCTAAACCATAAGTACTATTGGGCAAACTATACTTGAGTACACCACCAGCGTAATAATGTTTATTAAAGTGTGTACAGGCGAGATTTTTACATTCTTTGCTTTTACCTGCCACAAACACCGCTCCACTCATAGTTTGAACAGTTTTACGCATATGCCAGGCTCTGCGGTTAACTAAATTCTTCCCACAATGGATACACTTATCTAACTCACATTCCACAATTATACGTTGAGCGTCAGGAAAACTCCGTTGTGGGCGATGACGTGGCTTCTTTACTATCACGCTTCTTTTTGCTGCTGCTAGATTCCTTTTTCAGCTTATCTGCTTTGCATACTAATTAGACAATTAGGGATTTGGTGGGGTTTATCCTGGTGTGCAAGATGGCAGTAGAACTATTTCCATCATCCTTTCGTTGCGACTGTAGACATGAATTGGATTTCTCTGAGAATACCATCTCTGAGATGAAAAAGATGAGCATCCTTAAACGAGTTACTTTAGGAGACGGAGGAGATAACGAACACAAAATTGTTTTTTTCAATGGCTTTGCAAGAGAGATTATTTGCCCCAAACTCAGAATCTGCACAATAACCGACTCAGAGTAATTGTTTTGATGGAATAGTGAACTACTTTGACCTACACTGCCACCAACCAATCGCAGACCACAGACGTACACCCGCTCCCAAAGTTAACCCACACCTGCCACTGCCCTAAGCATCCGTTCCAGTAAGGCTCGCCGTCAGCAACGCCGACAGCCTGACCAACTGTGGAGATTAACTCACTGTAGGAAGAGCTAATACTGTCCAAACCCTGCTGCAATTTGAGTTTCAGCCCCTTCCAACCGTGGGTAGCAGGACTTTCGACCTGATTTAATGTTTGGGGAATGTCATGTGATATTGTACCAGTCACTTGTGTTGGGAACTCTATATTATTAATGACTGACACCAACTCACGATTTAATGCTTCATCTCGATTGAGCCATTGCCCGAAAATCGAATCACGCTGATCATCAACAGGCACAAACTGGTAAACGCACTCCCGATTGTCTCGTGAACCAAGCCGACCAACATAGTCCAACTTCAAGTCTATCTTGGCAAGTAACTTCTGAGCGATCGCTATCGGAGTCAGTTTTTCTGAGATACTGACATTCAGGTAATTCTTGATAACGTGCCGATGCTTTACAGCTAGCGCTTTAAACTCTACCATCTTCTCATCAGACCCCCGCAACTGAACGTCTGGCGTAAGAAACTGCAACAGATTTAGATTTTCCAGTAACAACACAGCAGGTAATAACTGCCCCTTATTAAAATCTGGTTTCCAAACTGAATTCTCTCCCGCTTCTAACTGCGCCTTAGCCCGTTTGGTATCACGATTAGTCAGAAACTCTCGCCCCAGCGTCAAATAGTAGTGCATTCTCAGTTGAGGATACCAGCCGTCATCATCTTTCTCGACCAAATCAGGCGTAACTTCAATTTCATAGCGACGGGATAATTCCGCCTTGCGCTGCTGATGTCGTTCAGTTTTCGTTTTCACTCTTTTGTCTTGCAACTTCTTCAATTCAGTTGGGGAAAGTTCATCAGAATCCGCGATCGCGTGACACTCCGCAGCATACAATTCAACAGATGCCGCCTTAACCGACTCGATTACTGCCCCACTCTCATCATCATCAGCATCGGCTGCATCAATAATGGTGTATCCATCCTCGACCAAACCCGCAAGCACAGACTCTCGATAGCGCCGCATCTCAACGTTAATCACAGAACCACGCTTACCCCAAGTCTGCAATGACTCCGGTTGAAAATTCTGGTCAACAAAGCTGTAATCGTCATTATCCGCCGCCGACAACAGCGCAATGTTCGCTTGTGTTGCGACGTGCTGACTTCTGAGCAATCCTCCTATCGTTGTGGAACCATTGCCCACAACGCTCATCCCCCACTCTCTCACCCAGATATGACGATCAACAGTCTCCCTAACCCTTGCCAACATCTGCCGCACAGAGTTAACCGGCTGCACTCCCTGAAAAATCCCCCAAACAGCACTGAAATGCCCTCGAATATCGATGCTGACTCCAGTTTCAAGACTTGGGGAGGCGATAACCAAATCATACTGGGTGAGAATTTCGTTCAGGTGAGCGATACAACCGAAAGCCGCATGAGAGGGGTCAGCAACGGATTCACTGTCAATTCGCAGTATCCGCAGGTGTGGGTATTTCCGGCGAAAACGTTCTTCCAATGCTTGCGTCCCCCATTTGGACTTGGCTTTCTGAGCAGAGCAGCATAGTAGATGATGCCCATCTTTAGAAATCGCCTTGTCGAGTGCGGCGATGAGATTTTTCGGGTTACTGCCAGGGTAGTTGTAACAGTTACCAGCTATGTGCCGATAGTTGTTAACGATGACGAATGGATTAACTCGATATTCACCAGCGAGTGATAAAACATACTTTACATCAGTATCGGAAACATCGGCACTAGACAGGTAAATCTTTCCCTGACTGCTGCCTAAAACATTCTGTACCAGTTGCTTGAGGTTTTTGAGAACGGATACCCGACGCTTCTGCACTTCCGTACCAGAGTTGAGCAAATGCCAGAATACTTGGTCGCACTCGTCAATAATGATGACATCATTTGACCAGTCATTAGGATTGAATCGCGCCTGACTTTCTTGATGCAGTGAATCAACACACACCCCATATCCTAATAATGTGCCTGTTTCATTAGTGCGGACTTCGGTAACATAGTTAACACCAAAGCGATTACACAACGCCTCACCAAGTTGAATCCGATGGGTGATGATTAACACCCTCTGTCCAAGGTCATGTGCTTTCGCCACCTCAGTTGCCAGCCATTCGGTTTTACCAGTGCCTTTGGGGGCTTTGAGGATAATCAGCTTTTCGCCAACGGGTACGAGAAGCTGGCCCAAGAATCTTTGGTTGAGAGCGATTGCTGGCGGATAAGTAAGCAAGGTAAACAGCTTAATCTCCCACAACTCTAGTGCAACGGCTGTGTTGTAGAGTGCGTCAAATGCTGGCTGACCCTTGGCGACGATAAAATCATCAACCCCTTTCTCTGCTCCTAACGGTAAATCAATCACTCGCAGCGAACAGCCTTCGTTTACCAGCAGCCGTCCCATACGACTGATAGCGGTTCTGACTCGTTGGACTGTTTCAGGCTTGTTGTCCTGGTCAAAGCAGATGTTAACAAGTCTCCCCTGTGTTGCGAAATGCTTCAAGTCTGGAATCAGAGAGGGTTTAGCAATGGCAGTACCGTACTCATCAGTAGGTGTGCGGTATCCAGCGTTGACACCGGGGATAGCGATCGCAGCATAACCAGCAGTCAATAAGCAAGCAGCTTTTTTGACACCTTCGACAATTGTGACTGGCACATTGTGTTGCCAAACCCAATGCCAGAAGCCGCCAGGGTGCTGTAGGTCAAATTCTGTAATGGGAATGCCGCTACGATTGGAGACTTTCACCCAGATGCGATTCGGTACTAAAAGGAAGAAAGCGCGTGTCTCTTCTCTGAATGGGTGTTCATACTTGATCAATTTGTGGATTTTCTGGCGATCTCTTCGGGGATGGTCGGGTTTGAAGCAGCCCCACATCATCAGGGCGTAGTTGTTGAGGGGGTCAACGCCATTGCACCACCAGCCGCCTAGCTCAATGTGCTGGTATTTCTTCAAATCCCTGTCTCTGAGTCGTCCATCGTTACGACGGGAGATTTTGGGACTGTAGAGCAGATATTCGTAGGGTAACGTCCCGTAGAGCGATCGCACATTCAGATGAAAAATTTCTTTGTCAACTCCACTGCCTTGCCATTCTTGTAAGTGTTTTGCTTGAGAGTCAGATTCGATTATATGCATATTCCCTCTGTTTTTTGACGCATGGAAATGGAGCGGCACTTGAGTGTGTGCCGCCAGTTCAAACTTTTTGCGATGCTTATAGCTGGCTATGAAGTAGTCACTAAGCCAGCTAGAGTGTTATCTCTGTGCCCCGGTATGTGGTCGGAAAGTCAGATTAATACGGGTGCTAACCACTTTGCTGGTTTTCGGAACCTGATGCAGATGAGTAGACTGGCAACCTGGGTGCATTACCAGCAAACTGCCGTGTTCCAACCAAAAATCCGTTGGCCTGCCATTTCTCGGTTTGATTTGGAATTTGCGACATGAACCCAAGCTGACTGATGCAATCGCTGGTTTAGATCCCATCGATGGTTCATTGTCAGCGTGCCAGCCGATACTGTCCTGTCCACTGCGGTACTTATTTCCAATGACGATACGGAATTTGTAGCCAGTCAGCGCAATGATAGAATCCCGCAAGTTAGCCAGATTGTCTGTCCAAGTTAAGGGTTTCAAAAACACGCTGTTGGAATAAAGGTAATCACATCCGGCATCACCATAAATGCATTCAAGGCGAGGGACGGGCATTGTTTTACCCGCGATCCTGATTTGATTCTGTTGCCACTCCAGTTTCAAGCAGTGTTGGTAGAGTGAGTTTGCAAGTTCTTGACTTAAGAAATCGGGATAATAAGTGACTGGTAAAATTGGGGTAGATTCCTGAAACAAATTGAGTTGTTGCATGGTAGTTTTGTCCAACTAAAGAACGTGTAGCGAAGACAATTACTGTTAGTTAATTTTGTTCGGCTTTAAAAACCTCAACCAAAATACTTTCTGGATACAAACCGACTTTTCCAAAACGTGGATCATGAATGCGTTCTATCTCTATTCCTTTTTTTCGACACAATGCACTGGCTTTTCGACCTTTCGTACCTGCTTCTTTTACCGATATTTCTAAACCTTGAAGACTGGCAAATCCAACAACACTATATTTGTGGCCGCATGGTGTATTCACCCTATCTTGCTCAACTTCAACAGCTTTGAGTCTCGCCAGGATTTGAGTTTGTTGCTGTTGTTGCTCCAATAAATATTGTTCTTGCTGTGCCATCTGTTGGGCTATTGCAGCGAGTAACTGTATTTGTGTCATGACGGTTTCGGAAGGATTGGCGGGTTTAGTCCAGCCCAGTAAATCTTGAATCCAAGCCCGGACACCGATACCTTCAAAAGCTTCACAGGCTAATTTTGCTTGTGTGGTACATCTCTTGCCAGCTTCATAACCGTAATAATGAAGTATGGTTGCTACAGCGACATCGGGAATACCGGACTCAGACCATGATTTAATCTCAGCACATTCAAAGCCTTTGTAGATAAGCCTTTCAACCAGTTTAGAGCGAGAAATGTCAGCAGCAGTTTTGAGGCTTCTAAGCAATCCAGCATCATTAACATTTGCTAATCTGGCTGCTGCCCGAATACTGGCCTTGCCCTGACCATTAGCGTCGATTTGAATCTCTTGTTTTATTTGTTCGATGATTTCGGCAATTTCAATTTGTGACATAACTTTTTTTTCGTTGCGTGATTAGAGAGAATTAAACATTTACCCGCACCAAACTTTTCTCACCAACTAATGAGAAACGATTCAATATAGTTGGTGTCTTAATTAACGTTGGCGACACCAATTCAACAAGGTAAAACCAAGAATCATGCACCAGCCCAATCCCCAGAATTAGCCGTTGCTTTGTTCCTTTATCGTGAGAACAGAGCATCACTCTTTCGCCCAAAACAAAAGCAGGTTTTTGCACAGTGATGCTTTCTAACTCTCCAGTCCCGATGATTTGATTTTGTGTAGCGTGGAGTATTTCATTACGGCAGTCAATTGAATAAATCCAGCACTCATGCTTCCATTGCATACCGCAACAGTAACCAAATGTTCTCGTGGTTCTCAGGTATACTCTCTCCAGTAAATTCACCTCAACGGGTGGAATTGTTCGACCCCAAGGCGGGGAAAGATACCAACTCGTTTTCAGTGCGTTAATGTGGTCAATCATGCACGTCTCCCCAATAAGTAATTAATTGCTTCAACATCAAGAGCAGCAATACGTTTTTTAATGGATTGTGGTGGATTTTCAAAAAACTGTTTGAGATGAGAAATTCTGACTTGATAATGTCTGGCAGAACGCTTAGTAGCTTTGAGCCATCCTCTTCCTACCCATCTAGATACAGTTGAGAAATTCAATTGAAGAACTTGGGCAATTTCCTTGCAGCTATAATTGTCAAGTGTGGGACGGGCTGAATAACCTAAACTATTTAACTTGAGTCCAATTGCAACTGGTGTACGCTGGTATCCTTTTCGTTTCAAGCTTTTGGCGATTTGCTCTTTGGTATAAAGATCAGCCATCACCTCGATAATTGCTAGTTCTTCATCAGTCCATTTTGGATTCGGATGATTACGTTTCATATTTATGCAGATTTAGTAGAAGAGTGTTCTGAGATAATTTGAGCGCTGATCGATTCAAAGTCCACTTGACAAAGATTCAAATCAATCAGCATCTCACCACTGTTGTAGAGGTCTGTAATGTGCTGCTTGATTGCCGACTCTGACAGTCCATCAGGAATATTTAAGTGCGCTTCACTTGTGATTTTATCGACTACTGTAACGATGACTCTCATGGGTAATTCCTATTTGATTAATTGAGGATTCAGAAGTAAAAATATTCTGAATCCTGACTTCTGATTTACATTGCTCCAGCTTTTGTAGCTTGCAACTGTTGCATCCATGCGCTGATTGCTGTTAATTCATCCGCACCGCTAGCAACAGCATTAACAACAAGATTTTGATAGTCACATTCAGCATGATTGCGATACTCGCACTTGTCTGCTGCCCAAGCCAAACACATTGTTTTTACTAATTCATTAATCTTGCTAATATGAAGTAGACTTGGGCGGTCAACATCCTGAAATTCCAACCACTCTTTGACTAAATCAAGCGGATAATCAAGCAAAGTACGAATATTTTTTACTCGCAAGTCTTGTGGGTGTACTGGTTGAGGAACTACACTAAGTTTTGTTGGAGTCAGTGGGGGTTCGGGAATCGAGTTTGAAGTTGCACCCAATAAAGATTGGATGTCACGAATGATAGTTGCCCAATTCAAATCTCTACTCCATTCTCTGTAAATCTTGGTTTTACTTGCAGCATCGTAAAGATTACAGAAAACTGTGTTTTCGTCGCCAGCATTAGCAACAATAATCAGTGGTTTAGAGAAATCTTGGACTAATGAGGCAGCGAGAAGGAAGCTTTTGGCGAAGTTGGTTTCAACACCAGTTCTTATGACGTAAAGCTCATCAGCACTCACGACAATATCCAGTTTAAGATTGTCCCTGCCTTTGAATTCTTTAGTTGTCAATCGCAGTTCTGACAAGTACCCAGTTAACGCCCTTTGAGGAACTGGGATTTTCTTATCCTGGCTGATATTGAACTTGTACCAGACATAAGATTCACCGTCTACTTCCCCTTGATTGACAAATAAATAGATGGGTTCGGGAGGGTTGCATAAACCTAGTTTAATTTCAGTAATCATTCTCATCTCGGTTAAGTTTCATTGATTGGTGTTTCGTGTGCAATAATGAGAATCCTGTAGCGGGAGAAAAACTTCCGTGCGTTCATCTAAAGTGATGGCATTGTTTTAGGTGAACGCTTTTGTATTAGACAGAAGTTTCTCGATTGCGCTCTAACTCCCATTGCAAATAAGTTAGGGCGGTGCTAGCATCAGCAATGTTTAAATCTGGTTGATATCCCTCGTCCAACATTTGTTTGTAGTCTGAGTGCCAAGCAATAAGGGATATCAGGGTTTGGGCTTGTTCAACTAACTGGTGGAGATGCGGATTAGACATTTCAATGCCGAGCCTTGAACATAAATCCTCTGCCTTAACACCAAAAGTCCCTGGCTCAATCTCCGTCTCTAACTCCTCAAGCAGAGATTGAAAATTCGGGTGTTCATCGTTGATTTCAACCTCAATCAAATCTGCACTGCGTTTAACGACGGTTGCCCAATCTGGCAGAGTAGCTGAAATAGTTTTCGCGTAAAGTTTCATAATTATTTCCTCTTGGATTAATAACCTAAAAATCCTCGGCAATTTCCAACAAAAAACCGCGTCCCGTGTTCTGTACTTGCACCAGTTCTTTATCCAGCAGAGTTTGAATTACTGAATCAGAGAATTGGAATTGCAGACGATGCAGTGGAACACAACCACCGCAAAGCCGAATCGAACGCAGCAAATGGTTTGCTCTACGGTCAAAGGTGTTATCAATCGTTTTAGGCATTTGTGAAACCCCCGGTTAAGACGGTTAACTGTCGGTTGAGAATGCTTATTTGCTGTTGGTAAAAATCAATTTCAGCAGTGATTTGCTGGAATTTAAAAGGAACTTACTGAGGTTTTTCCCAAAAGTGATAGTTATATTTGGAACTGGTAAGTCATTGGAAATTTATTGGATTAGAGGAAGTAGGCATAAAAGCCTACTTTTTTCCTACGCCGCTACTAATTGACTGTTGGCAAATACTGTCTGATACTCCAGCAGCCTGCGCCATTCGCTTGCACTAAGTTCGTCAAATGCTCTATCCAAGAGTTCGTCGCAAGATACCGACGATACTTCGATCACAGATAGCGATTGCACTGCCGACTCCACTGAATCACACACTACCTTCTGCTGATGAGATGAAGAAGCCTGAATCAACCACCAGCCGCCGTCAGTGCATCCCACTTCACCCAGTTTCACATCGTTGTTGTAAATTCCATCGTCCAGGATTTCAAACCCAAACTTTTCGCATTCGTTAAAAATCTGCGCCATGATTTCATTACCAGTGGTAGAAGAGGACAAGGAGCAGGGTGCAGGGCGCTGCAACAATTCGCAATTGTCAGTTCGCAATTCGCAATTCTCTAAACTGCGAACTGCGAATTGCGAATTGCGAATTGGACTAACTGCCCCCTGCCCCCCTGCTTCTTCTTGCACAGGTAATAAACCGTCTTTGTAGTGAGTGCAGATGAAGCGATCGCAACGCATTAGAGTGTTGGCACGGAATACTTCTTTGTCGTTGACCATGACAACCCAGCGTTGGGTTAAATGGTTGTCGTCATGGCTGATGCTGGCTATCAGTTGATTACCAGCGTAATATTCGTGATGGTCAAACGAGATTTCGACTATTCTGAGTGGTTCGGGAGCTATGGTTTGGGCTTGGTCAGCGATGTAGTTGTCGAGTTCGGCTTGGGCGAGGGCTTGGTTGTCGGGGGCAGCAGGGGTGAGCTTCTGAATCTTGCTTGCTTGATAATTAGCGATCGCAGTAATCCAAGAATCCTTACAGCGTTTATCGCTTACTTCGACTGTGCAGGCAATTTCGCTGTAGATTTGCTTGAGCCGTGCAATGGATTTCAGTTGCAGCTGTTGTTGGCTGTAGATTTGGTATGTCATGATAAGTAAACTCCTTGAATTTAGGAGTAGAGAAGCGCTTCGGATTGGTAGTCAGGGGCGCTTTCTCTACAATTTAATACTATCAAATTTTTTATAGTATTGCAATATTTACACTATATATTTTTGGGGTATAATAGCTGTAGTAGTATAGAGGTTATGCCTATGCGAAATAAAATCAAGCAATTTTTAGAGAGTCGAGGGCTGTCAGCTTATCGAATGATTCAAGATGCCAAAATTTCTGATACAACAGGGTACAAGTTGGCAGCAGATCCAACCTATATTCCCTCCTCTAAAATTCTGGAAGCTCTTTGCGAGACTTACAGAATTCAACCAGGAGAGATAATAGAGTGGTTCCCGGCAGAGGAGAAAGGCAAAGATGATTAATCCTCAAACCATTAATCCTTTGTTGCTACCTTCAGTGGCCCTTGATGAGCGATCTCAGCTACCTAGCCAGCCCTGTATTTATTTCGCAATTGACTATCAAGGCATAATTCAGTACATAGGAAGATCAGTTAATCCACGACTACGGTGGAACGCCAATAAATTTTGGCAAATCACTGGATTGTCCAGAGCGACTGCTTTTAGGCTCTGGAGAGATAGAGATATTTATCCTGATAGAACAACAGTTGAAGTTATTTGTAAAAAGCTAAACGCTCAACCTGGTGATTTCTTAACTTACATGGAGGACATTGATGAGGCTTAAACGGCTCAGTGTAAAGCCTCATGCTTTGCCATTATTGGCTTAAGTGTAAATTTAGGAAGTTACAGTCTGATGATTTATTTTGCTGCTATCGAGCCTTTTATCCTCCACTCTGTCTTCTTTGTGGAACGATCTCAGGGATCTATTACATTCAAAATCTACCTGGCAATTGACTTTGAGAAAATAGCATTGAACTAGAAAGGTGGAATTATGCCTGAACCACCTTTTAGACGCAAAAAAGCCACTTCTCCCGCATCTACCGATTCAACTTCAGCAGCTAATGTAAACGAGGATATCTCCCAGCAAGAAAATCCAGGTTCAGCAACGATTACAGTTACTGCTGTTGAAGTAACAGAGTTGACCGAGCAGGAGCAGAGCGATCGCCTGCACTTGGAGCGTAAGGTAGAACGAGCCTTCTTTGAAGCAGGGAAGGCATTGACTGAGTTACGCGATCGCAGATTATATTGTTCCACGCACAAAACTTTTGAAGATTATTGCCGCGATCGCTTTGGTTTTAGCCGCAGACAGCCCTACCATTTAATAGAAGCTGCGATTATTTTTGATAATTTGGTGGAAAAATGTGAACGGAACGTTCACATTTTGCCGACTAATGAGTGGCAAATCAGGCCACTGACCAAGCTTGACCCGGACATTCAGCCCGAAGCATGGGAGCAAGCTGTAGAGTCTGCCAACGGGAAAGTACCCTCACACCGGATCGTCAAAGATGTTGTGCAGCGCATAATGGAGCGAACCCAAGTACCCAACACTTACCAGTTAGGCGAAGTGTGCCAAATTCTTGCTAAGGATAATCCCGAACTCAGGGGTAAGGGTGGGTGCTGGGGGATAGTCAACCATGTGGGTGAATTTAGCTGCACCGTCAGAACCTGGGATGGAGAGTACACCATTGGGTTGCAACACCTGAAGTCTTACGATTACTTGCCTGCTGAATGTGAGCAGATGCAGTTAATCAGCGATCGCCTTGCGCTAATATATTCCGATTCGCTGGAGGATACAGTCAAAAGTCTGTTGCAGTTGTTGGGGAAGGTGAATCGGCCTTATCTTACTGCTGTGGAAGAGAAATTATTGACGCTTCTGGAGTCGGAGTATGGGAGAATACCCTGAACAATTTTGGCAATTTGGCATCCAATGTTTTTGGGTTGCAGTTTCAATGGAGTTAGCAACACAACGGGACAGTGAAGAAGTTGTACGAGGGAAAAGATAAAACTTCCCGCTTCTTGACATCCAGCTATGCCAGTTGTTTAGTTGAGTGCTGTAGAACCCCTCTACATGATTTATATAGCGCTCAACAGAGTTCAGTTCCCACTCTACAACTGGCTAGAAATGAACAAAACCAAATCGAACCTCAGAAGATAAAAAATGTGGATAGCTGGATTGCTGTATAGTTTTGGTTATGCCAGATTATCATCTCAAGAGTTGCTCTATGATTACTCTACCTGGTATTTTTATCCAAAACAAAATATACGAAAGTCCCAATTCTCTAGTGTACCGGGGCATCAGAGACGATGGAGTAGGAATCGTCGTAAAAATGTTAAAGCTTGATTATCCCTCTCCCCAAGAACTAACCCGCTACAGACAGGAATATAAAATTACCCGCTCCCTAAATCTGGAAGGAGTTATCAAGGCATACAGCCAGCAGGACTATCAACGGACTCTGGTGATTATCTTAGAAGACTTTGGGGGAGAGTCCCTAGAGCAATGGATGCACAAGCGCCCAGATATATTCTGCCCCATGCCTTTATCCACTTTTCTTGGTCTTGCGATCGCTGTTTGCGATATTCTGGGCAGAATCCATGCAGCTAATGTAATTCATAAAGATATCAACCCTGGAAACATAGTCTTTAATCTGGATACTGGCGTTGTCAAAATTATTGATTTTGGGATTGCGACCCAATTTAACCGCACAAATCCGACGTTCAAAAGTCCCCATGTGTTAGAAGGCACGCTAGCCTATCTGTCGCCAGAGCAAACCGGGCGAATGAACCGGATGCTCGACTATCGCACCGATTTCTACTCGCTGGGCGTAACCTTCTACGAACTGTTAACTGGACAGCTACCGTTCCCCACTCAAGACATCCTGGAGCTAGTTCATTGCCATATTGCCAAACCGCCGATTCCTGTGCATGAATTGAACGCCACGATTCCCAAACCCATTTCAGGGATAATTTTGAAGTTGATGGCGAAAAATGCGGAGGATCGCTATCAAAGTGCCTGGGGCATCAAAGCGGATCTAGAACGCTGCACCGGGCAACTGGCAGAAATGGGTCAGATCAACGCCATGTCGTTGGGACTGCAAGATGTTTCAGAACAGTTTTGCATTCCTGAGAAACTGTATGGACGAGAAGCCCAGACTAAAGCATTATTGGCGGCGTTTGACAGAGTGGCTAGAAAAGAGACGTTTGGCGAAATTTGTCAACTAGAGTCAGGCATAGAAAATGCTCAATTCAATGTCGAACTCATGCTCGTTGCTGGTTACGCTGGCGTTGGCAAAACAGCATTGGTGCAAGAACTCTATAAACCGATCACAGCAAAGCACGGCTATTTCATATCGGGTAAATTTGACCAATTCAGGCGCAATATTCCCTACAGCGCGATCGCCCATGCCCTGCAAAAGTTGGTGCAGCAACTTCTGGGGGAATCGGATGAGCAAGTGCAACAGTGGCGATCGCGTCTGCTCACTGCTCTGGGCAGCAACGGGCAAATCATCATTGATGTCATCCCCGAAGTTGAGTTAATCATTGGCAAACAGTCGCCTACACCCGAAGTTGGAGCAACAGAAGCACAGAATCGCTTCAATCTCACGTTTCAAAGATTTGTGCGGGCGTTTTGTGCAAAAGAGCATCCCCTAGTCATTTTCTTAGACGATTTACAGTGGATCGATTCTGCGACTTTGAAGTTAATCGAACTCATTTTACTTGATGAGCAAATCCAGTATCTGTTTTTGATCGGAGCCTACCGAGATAACGAACTGACTCCAACGCATCCGTTGGTCTTAACGCTAGAGAGCCTGCGAAACCAGGGAGCAGCGCTTCAAGAAATCACCCTGACCCCCTTAACGCCCGAACCATTGACTCAATTGGTGGCTGAGACATTACATCGCAATCCTGATACCGTTCGTTCCTTAACCCAAGTCGTGTTGCGTAAAACCGAGGGCAACCCTTTCTTTGTTGGTGAATTTTTGAAGCTGCTGCATAGCGAAAACCTATTAACCTTTGATGCCCAACAGTTGAGTTGGCAGTGGAACTTAACTGAGATTGAAGCTCAAGATATCACCGATAATGTGGTGGAGTTGCTGCTACGTCAGTTGCAAAAATTACCGTCAGCAACACAGCAAGTTCTCTCCATCGCTGCTTGTATTGGGTCTGAGTTTGATTTAGAAACGTTAGCGATTGTTTGCGAAAAATCACCGAAAGCAATTTTCCAGGATCTACTAGCAGTAATACAAGCGGGATTAATTCAACCTCTGTCTGAATTAGACAAAGACTTGTTAGTTCAAGAGTATAAGTTCTTGCATGACCGGGTGCAGCAAGCTGCATACGCCTTAATCGATGAGTCGCACAAACAAGTTGTTCATCTCCAAATCGGTCGTAATTTACTAGAAAAGACCTTATCAAAGCGGTTATCAGAGAGGCTGTTTGAGATTGTTGAGCACCTAAATCATGCGATTGAGCTTGTAACCGATCAAGCAGAACGCCATGAAATTGCCAAATTAAATTTAATCGCAGGTCAGAAAGCAAAGGCAGCGATCGCCTATAGTATGACTCAGAACTATTTAGCCGCAGGGAGAGCATGGCTGGTAGTTTCTAGCTGGAAAACAGACTATGACCTGACATTAGATTTATATCTAGAAACAACAGAAGTTGCGTATTTGTGTGGCGATTTTGAGCAGGTAGAATCCTGGGTCGCGATCGTTCTGCAAGAAGCTAAAACGGTTCTCGACATCGTAAACTTTTATGATGTCAAAATTCAAACCGACACAGCGCAGGGTCAGCCATTGAAAGCAATCAATACTGCGTTGCAAGTTTTACAGCAATTGGGGATCAGTTTTCCCGAAAAGCCAAGTCAGTCGGATATTCAGCTTGAACTAGACACAATCACATCCCGATTCAGTGAGAAGCTGCTCGAGGACTTTATTCATCTGCCGGAAATGACCGAGCCGGAAAAGTTGGCGGCGATGCGGATTCTATCAAGTATAACGGTTGCTGCCCATATGGCTGCTCCCGATCTGATGCCTCTACTTGCATCTAAACAGGTCAACCTGTCAATCCAGTATGGCAACGCGTTTGTGTCACCCTTTGTGTATGCCACCTTTGGGTTAATTCTTTGTGGAATGGTCGGAAACATAGAGGTTGGCTACCAATTTGGACAGCTTGCTCTCAGGCAGTTGTCACAGCCTCATACCCATTCACTCAGAGCTAGAACATTACTGTTCGTAAATGTCTTCATCATCCACTGGAAAGAACATATTAGAGAATCACTGGAGCCATTACTAGAAGGCTATCAAAGTGGACTAGAAACTGGGGACTTAGAGTTTGCTGCATATTGCGCTCACGGTTACTGCTTCCACTCCTTTGTCGTCGGAAAGGAACTCGTGGAACTTGAACGCGAGATGAGGATATACAGTGAAGCAATCCGTGAAATCAAACAGAAAACAGCACTAACCTTGAATCAACTATTTCACCAGTCTGTCTTAAATTTGATGGGATGCTCGGTCAATCCATGTCGTCTAATTGGCGAATCTTACAATGAGGAGAATAGACCGCCACATTATGAAATAAATGGAAACTTAATCTTTAAAATACATTTCAACAAACTTTTCCTATGCTATCTATTTTCTGAGTACTCTCAGGCAATTGAAAACTCAACCCTAGCGGCAAGTCATTTGAGCGAAGTAATAGCGGCTCCCTCGGAGCATTTGTACTACCTCTATGACTCTCTGGCAAGACTGGCTACATACCCCGGAAGCAGCGCTCAAGCTCAGTCGGAAATCCTCAAAAAAGTTGCTGTTAACCAGGAGAAAATGAAGCTATGGGCAGATCATGCCCCCATGAATTATTTGCACAAATATCATCTAGTTGAGGCAGAGAGAGCACGGGTCTTGGGTCAGTTGCTTGAAGCAGAAAAATTCTATGAACAAGCGATTCAAGGAGCCAGAGAAAATGAATATATTCAAGAAGAGGCGTTAGCATACGAATTAGCTGCAAAACATTATCTAGCGCGAGGTCTGGAAAAATTTGCCCAGATCTACATGAAAGAAGCTCACTACTGCTACGATCGCTGGGGCGCAACCGCTAAAGTTAAAGACTTAGAAACTCGCTATCCACAGTTCTTTCCTCAGTCGCCTAGAGCCGCTCCCACATCAATTCCTATTACTGCTGAAACTATCACTAATCCCTTCCATACTGCTTTCGATTTAGCAGCAGTAATGAAAGCTTCACAGGCGATTTCTCGTGAAATTGAACTGAAGCAATTGCTGCGATCACTGATGCAAACTGTAATTGAGAATGCTGGCGCACAAACCGGATATTTGATCTTAGAAAGCTCAGGAGAATGGTTGATTGAAGCAGCTTGTGAACTCAATACCGATGAGAATGCTTGTGCGACTAAGGTGTTACAGTCTATTCCAATTGCCGATCAATTGCCAGAATCAATCATTCAATATGTGATTCGGACTCTGAAGCCTGTCACCTTAAATGATGCGACTCGTGAAGGTGCTTTTATTAATGAGCCATACATTCAACAGAACCAGCCTCAATCTATTTTCTGTTTGCCGCTGCTGAATCAAGCCAAGCTGGTCGGTGTATTGTATTTAGAAAATCGGTTAGCAGTTGGAGTATTTACACCAGAGCGATCGCAGGTCTTGCAGCTATTATCGACTCAAGCAGCGATCGCCATCGAAAATGCCAACCTTTACTCAGAACTGCGGGCTAAGGAAAGCAAGATCACCCAGTTCCTTGAAGCGATTCCGGTGGGAATTGCAATCGTGGATGCGACGGGTTGCCCTTACTATACCAACCAATGCGGCAATCAACTCCTGGGCAAAGAAACTGATACTTCCATAGCACCGGAGCAGATATCAGAGGCTTATCAGCTTTATGTAGCGGGAACGGATCAAATCTATCCAGCAGAGAACTTGCCTACTGTGCGGGCATTAAGGGGCGAACGCATCAGGACTGAAGATATAGAAATTCGTCGAGATCATGTCACAATTCTACTTGAGGCACGGGGAACACCAGTTTTTGATCAACAGGGCAATATCACTTATGCGATCGCTACCTTTGAGGACATTACAGAGCGCAAACAAGCCCAGAAACTCCTAGCCGACTACAACTGCACTTTAGAGCAACAGGTCGCAGAACGAACTGCTGCGTTACGACAAAGTGAAGCCAAGTTTCGAGCTATCTTTGAAAACTCGCAGGTCGGCATCTTCCGAACCCGCCTCTCGGATGGATTAATTCTCGAAGCCAATCAACGCTTTGCCGATCTGTATGGCTTTGACTCACCCCAAGAGATGATTGGGCTTGAGCATACTGTAAACTACTATGTCAATCCCAACGTTCGCCAACAAGCCATTGAGATGATGAAGCGCGATGGGGAAGTGCGAAGCTTTGAAGTCCAGATACAAAAACGAGATGGGACATTGCTTTGGGGACTTTTCTCTTCTCGTCTGAATGTTGCTGATGAATGTGTAGAAGGAGTGGTTGCAGATATTAGCGATCGCGTCTCAGCAGAAGCCGCGCTGCAAGCCTCTGAAGCAGAACTGCGGGCACTCGTTTCAGCCATTCCCGATCCGCTGTTTGTCCTTACTGCCCAAGGGCGACTGGTCGAAGCAGTTGAAGTGAAACCGAATCAGTTGTATCGACCTATTGAGGAGCAGATTGGTCAAACACTGCACCAGATTTTTGAAAAAGAACAAGCCGATGAATTCCTGGGTTACGTTCGGCAAGTACTGAGAACCCAACAAATGCTCACAGTTGAGTACAGCTTGCAGATAGCTGAACAAGAAGCCTGGTTTTCGGCTCGCATTGCCCCAATCAGCCTCGATCAGGTAATTTGGCTAACGCGAGATATTACGGCGCACAAGCAAGCAGAAGCAGCCTCAATTTTGGAAGAACGTAACCGCATGGCGCGTGAAATTCACGACACACTCGCTCAGGCGTTTACAGGTATTCTGGCTCAGGTAGGTGCTGCAAACCAGGTGCTCACGGATGATGTAGAAGCAACTGGGGCACATCTAGACCTGATCAAAGAATTGGCGCGAACTGGACTGACTGAAGCACGGCGATCGGTCGTCGCGCTCCGTCCTCAGCTTTTGGAGTCGGGCAGTTTACAGAGCGCTCTCCATCGTCTCGTCGCTCAAATCAGAACTGCCGCAATGGATACCACTTTATATTATGAGACTGAGGGTACAGTGTATTCTCTACCGACTGAAGTCGAGAGTAACCTACTGCGGATGGGGCAGGAGGCATTAACCAATGCGATTAGACACGCCAATGCTGACGAAATTCGAGTGCAGCTAGTATACGATCGCGATCAGGTTTGCTTGCGCGTGAAAGACAATGGACAGGGCTTTGGAGTTGGAAGTATTTCAGCCTCTGAGGGTTTTGGCTTACTAGGCATGAGCGAACGAGCAGAGCGCATCGGTGCACAACTCACGATTGGGAGTCAACCTGGAGAAGGAACAGAAATTATTGTCACCATCGCTCGGGAGGCATCACAATGAGCCAAGCCATTCGGGTTCTCATTGCAGACGATCATGCTATTTTTCGGCAAGGATTAGCCACCATTATTAACCGTGACCCAGATATGCAGGTGATTGCCCAAGCCGAAAATGGGGAACAAGCGATCGCTTTATTTCGGGAACACCAACCGGATGTCACGCTCATGGATCTGCGAATGCCTGAAGTGGAAGGAGTTGCCGCCATCGGTGCAATTTGTGCGATTGTTAAATCTGCTCGGATTATTGTACTGACCACGTATGATAGTGACGAAGATATTTATCGGGGATTGCAGGCAGGCGCAAAAGGATATCTGTTGAAAGAAACTGAACCTGACGAGCTTCTGAATGCTATTCGTACCGTTCACCGGGGTCAGAAGTATATTCCGCCCGATGTGGGAGCAAAGTTGGTACAGCGCCTCAGCAATCCAGAACTGAGTGAACGAGAACTAGAAGTACTCGGCTCACTGGCGCAGGGAATGAGCAATGCCGATATTGCGGCTGCTTTGAGTATTGGTGAAGGTACTGTTAAATCCCATGTTAATCGGATTTTGAATAAGTTAGATGTGAGCGATCGCACCCAAGCTGTGATTGTTGCCGTTAAGCGCGGCATTGTAAGTTTGTAGGATGTACTTTCGATCAAATTCGGATTCTAACTTAAGTTAGAGCCTACCTTCTATCTTAAGAAGGAGCGGCTGCTCCATCAAATTACAGCCTAAAAATGTTAACTCACTGTAGACGACAACTAAAAGCCAATTGCTTATATTGAATTCATGTGGATTGAGCAAGTGAATCACAAGGTTCCATGCTTGATACAGATGTAGAAAGATGATCGACGACCATAGTTCTAGTTCTTTAGTTGTGCCAGCTTCAACCCAAGATCACAGTCAAGGTGTGCTAAGTGCCGCCGTGGTATTAGTGATGTATGGGGATTATCAATGTCCTAGAAGTGCAGCCGTTTACAAGCTGATTAAAATCATTCGGCAAGAGCTTACGGTTTCTTTTGGAGAGGATTATTTATGTTTTATCTTCCGCCATTTTCCACAGATCCAGATTCATCCCCAGGCGCAATGGGCAGCCCAAGCAGCCGTTGCTGCCGCCGCCCAAGGACAGTTTTTGTTAATGAGCGATACTTTATTTGACCATCAACAAAGGTTGGAGAACGGTTATCTTGTCGAGTACGCCAATGATTTAGGGCTTGACATTCCTCAATTTCTCAAAGAGTTGTCTAAACAAGGGTATGTCGATCGCATCAATGAAGATATCGAAGGCGCAATAGAGAGTGGAGTGACGACTACCCCAGCTCTGTTTATCAATGGAATTCGGTATACCGAGCGCTGGAACACGACGGAGTTAATGGCTGCCATGATTGCTGCAAATCATTAAGTTCCCCGATCTTTGCTCTCAATTCATATGTGACTTGTCTGTAAGTGCTGTAAGCTATCAAATTTTGATAGCTAGATTTTGCCTGCCTGTTTCGTTGAACAAAACTGCCGCTTTTTGAACCATGCCAAAAATTACCATGCCAACAACTGAATTCTTTCGTATTGATTTAGTCAATTACAAATCAGTATTTCATTGAGGATAATTCTATGCCGCATTTATTAGTACAAGGCAAGAATAATTCTGGGCATGAAGGTACACCTCAGACTGGTTCTCTTCGCGACTCCTCAGTTAATCATGCCCTGATTGCGATCGCGCAAGAAGTCACTGAGTTGCTCAGACAAGCTTACCCGATACAAACTGACGAAATTGAAACAGGAGAAGCAGAATGATACTGCAAGATAAAGTGGCGTTAGTCACCGGAGGCACATCGGGCATTGGTAGAGCTACCGCGATCGCTTATGCCCAACAACAAGCAAAGGTGGTGGTGGTGGGTCGTCGAATGGATGAAGGTGAAGAAACTGTTCGATTGATTAAGGAAGCTGGCAAAGAGGCGATTTTTGTGCAAGCAGATGTTACAAAAGAAGCCGATGTTGAAGCAATGGTTGATAAAGCGGTGAGTGTTTTTGGTCGGTTAGATATTGCCTTTAATAATGCAGGAACTATCGGCGAAAACCCCTCATTGATTGAGCAAACAGAAGCGGAATATGATCGCACTATGAACGTCAATGTCAAAGGCGTTTGGTTGTCAATGAAACATGAAATTACTCAGATGTTGAAACAGGGAAGTGGTGCGATCGTCAATATGGCATCTGCAAATGGAGTCGTTGCATTTCCTACCTTCCCCCTCTACACCGCGAGTAAAAGCGCGGTAATCGGTTTAACAAAAGCTGCTGCGCTCCAATATGCCAAAGCGGGTATTCGCATCAATGTCGTTGCACCAGCGGTAATTGAAACAGATATGTTTGAAGCAGCGGCAGGTGGGCAGGATGAAGTCAAAGCTTACATGGCAGGACTTCACCCGATCGGACGGATTGGAACACCGCTTGAAGTTGCAAATGCAGTTCTGTTTTTATCATCTGACCTGGCATCGTTCACAACAGGTACAACATTGATGGTAGATGGTGGGTATGTAGCGCAGTAGCGTCCGGTGAGCTTGGTCGTTAGGCAGCGAGGGTGAAGAATGAAAAGAGAGTTAGCGATAAATTTTTTGTTCTCGTTTGTGGGCGGCGCAATGGTATGGGCCTTGTCACCATTTTTATCCGGGCAGGTCGAACCGTGGGATGCGAAAGGTTTTTATTATTCCGCAGCACTTCTTATTGTTGGCCTTATCGTTGGACTTGCTCGGCCTAAACATGTTTGGTCGCACTATGCCGGTATTATTCTTGGTCAACTGACGTATATGCTTTGTTTTCTGCCCGGCGGTTCGTTAATTCCTGTTGGAGTCGCTATTTTAGCGGCTTACTCCACAATCGCTTTAGCAGGAGCAGCAAGTGGGGCCTGGTTTCGTCGCGTCAGCCGGGGTGCGCGGTGATTTTGCTGGCTAACAAGGCGCTGCGGCGAACCCGGCTCTCGCGCTCCGGTTGCAATCCACGCTGTCACCGCGGGCCGGGTCGCTGAGCTTGGGTCGTTATAGACCGTATGAATCTCGATGCTGGTGTGCGTACCTGGCTACCGAAGCAGAATTAAAGCCATCTTAGAGGCGGCAAACGCGGTGATCGCGCTCAGGTAACAATGAAGGATTCTTGTCGTTCTGCGCCGATGATACGCAATGGATGCTTGCCCCATCTTTGAAGTCTGCTTAACGCAGCATTGTTAAGACGGTGCTCGATCTCTGCATAACAATTGTGATGCAACAGACAAAAACACATCATCAATTTACAACAGAGAAAGCTCTCATGCCTTACATTAACGTTGGTCAAGAAAACTCTGCAACCATCGATCTCTACTACGAAGATATTGGGACAGGTCAACCGATTGTACTGATTCATGGATTTCCATTGAACGGACATTCTTGGGAGAAGCAGGTTTTAGTTTTACTGAATGCAGGATATCGAGTAATTACCTACGATCGCCGAGGATTTGGCAACTCCAGTCAGCCCTCATCTGGCTATGACTACGATACCTTCGCCGCCGATTTGAATACACTCATGACCAAGCTTGACTTGCAAAATACCGTGCTGGTCGGTTTTTCAATGGGAACAGGTGAAGTCACACGTTATCTTGGCAAATACGGCTCAGAGCGGGTGCAGAAAGCCGTGCTGATGGCTCCCGTTCCACCGTTTCTGTTAAAGACAGACGACAATCCAGAGTGTGTTGATCAAAGCGTTTTCGATGGTATTATGAAAGCGATTGTTGATGATCGTCCAGCTTATTTCTCTGCCTTTTTCAAAGAGTTCTTCAATGTTGATGTATTGCTTGGCGATTCTCGTTCCGAGAGGCTACGCCAACGCATCAGCAATGAAGCGATTCAAGCCAGTTGGAATGTAGCAGCAGGGGCTTCTGCTAAAGGGACTTTGGACTGTGTACCCTCCTGGCTCACCGATTTCCGCGATGATCTGCCCCACATTGATGTGCCGACTCTGATTATTCATGGAGATAGCGATCGCATTTTGCCGCTTGAGTCCACCGCAGCAAGACTTCCAAAGCTGATTAAAAACAGTCAACTTGTTGTCATCCCTGGCGGGCCGCACGCCATCAACTGGACTCACGCTGATGAGGTCAATCCCCTGTTACTGGACTTTCTTCAGCAGGAATAATCAGCGATCTACCGCATTTCTGGCTTGCGAAAAAACTTTGTGATTCACCCCGTTGAGTCAGGCTCAAATGATACACATATTTGTCTAGTTCTGAAGAGGCAATTCTATGACTGTCCCCACTCAAACGTCTCGAACCGTTGCCGGAGTAATCAACAGCGTTGAGACACTCGAAGGGGCCGGATTTCTTGTACGTCGGCCCTTTCCCAAAAGTAGCTTCTCTGAATTTGACCCGTTTCTCCTCCTCGACGAGTTAGGTCCGATTAATCTAAAGCCGGGTCAGGCAAAAGGTGCACCCGATCATCCGCACCGGGGCTTTGAAATCGTCAGCTATGTCTTGGATGGACGGTTAGAGCACAAAGATTCTGCGGGGCACGCCGGGCTACTAAATCCGGGTGACGTCCAGTGGATGACAGCAGGTGCCGGGGTCGTGCATTCCGAGATGCCAGAGTCAATGTTTACCCAAACTGGTGGACGGCTCCACGGTATTCAACTATGGGTCAATCTGCCACAACGAGACAAAATGATGCCGCCCCGCTATCAGGAAATTCCAGCGGCTCACATTCCGGTAGCTCAAACCGAAGATCGGTCTGTGACGGTGCGGGTGATTACGGGAGAAGCGTTAGGGGCAAAAGCCGTAATTCAGACGCGCACGCCGATAACCTACCTCCACTTCACACTACAACCAGGGGCAACGATGATCCAGCCTGTACCAGAAGAGTACAACGCCTTTGTCTATGTACTGGAGGGGGCTGGGTTGTTTGGGACAGAGCCAGCGCCTGGTGATGATGGGCAGATGGTGCTCTTTTCTCAAGATGGAGAAGATGTGGTGATCTCCAACCCTGCTGATGCTCAGCGTCCTCTAGATATTCTGCTGATTGCAGGTGTACCCCTTAACGAACCAGTCGTGCGCTATGGTCCATTTGTCATGAACACTGAAGCTGAAATCACCCAGGCGATCAACGATTACCAAGAAGGAAGGATGGGACGGATTCATGCTTAACAAACCTCAAGATTGGACTAGTCAACATCAACGCTTGAGTGAGATACGAATCAAACTACTGCATCTGCACAAGCTTTTATTAGAGACTGAGCGTCTTACCTATGAGCAAGTTCGAGGGCAGGTTTCTAGAGGTGAATTGCTACAACTGGTGATTAGTCATAAGCAGTTTGCCTGGTTGCATCGACTCTCAGAATTGATTATCCAAATCGATGAGTTGCGTCATGCCGATGAACCTGTTACATCAGAGGCAATTGAAGCGATTGACAGTGACATTCGGACACTGCTCAGCCCCGACGAATCGGGCGATGAGTTTGCCATGAAGTATAACACGGCGCTTCAACGCCACCCCGATGTCGTGTTAGCTCATGCAGATGTCATGATGTTGCTGACCTCTGACAGTATTTAACCCGCTTAACCACAGTCTGGAATTGCTTCAAGAACAGCTTTTGAGGATCTGCCGGAAGATTGGTTATGTCCAGTCTGTGGCGCGAAGAATGTAAAAAAACTGTGTGATTCACCCCGTTGAGTCAGACTCACACGCTAGGGCGTGTCTGAAAAGTAAACATTGAATAGAGACTTATAGCGATGTCTAAAAATCCAAAAATCGGACTAGAAGGACTGCTTCGTCCAGAAGATAGCATTCTAGTACTGATTGACCAACAGCCCTATCAATTCACCAACTTGGACAGCCATGAACAAACCCACGATGATCATTAACAATGTTATTGGTCTTGCCAAATCGGCAAAAGTGTTCAATGTACTAACAATTCTTACTATCTTATGAAACAGAACTAAGATTGTATCTTCGTCCACAACGTCAACTAAAAATGGATCGTACAAAAATGAGTATTCAGCAATTAATCACGCCTGAAAAGCACAACTTAGGTGGGTTTACTGTACAGCGCATCTTACCGAATGAAACCCTAAAAATGGTTGGACCTTTCATCTTCTTTGATCACTTAGGCCCAGCTATTTTCCCGGCTGGAAAAGGCGTCGATGTTAGACCCCATCCACACATCAATTTGGCAACGGTTACCTATTTGTTTGAAGGAAGCCTTCTGCATAGAGATAGTCTAGGTACAGTACAAGAGATTTTTCCGGGCGAGGTGAACTGGATGACAGCGGGCAAAGGTATTGTTCATTCTGAGCGATCGCCCGAGAGCTTTAGAGAGAAAGAATCTACTCTTCACGGCATTCAGACCTGGATTGCCCTCCCCGAAATCGCTGAAGAGGTTGAACCCAGCTTTTCACATTATCCGGCGACTGATTTACCGAGGTGGACTCAAACAGGCACCAGCGCGACCTTGATCGCCGGTAGCTACCAGTCTCACCAATCACCAGTTAAAACCTACTCTGCCACTCTTTACCTAGCGCTTGTTTTCACGGAGGGTAGTCAATTTCAGCTAGCGCCAATAGAGGGTTTAGAAAGGGCAGTTTATAGCGTCACATCCGGCCTATTCTTAAATGGAAAGCCTTTAGAGCCATATCGTCTAGCCGTTTTAGCGCCGGATGAATCAGTAGATATCCGTGCAGGGGCTGAGGCAAAAGCAATGATTATCGGCGGGGCACCAGTGGGCGATCGCACAAAGTACTGGAACTTTGTGTCGAGCCGCTCAACGCGTATCGAGCAGGCAAAACGAGATTGGCAAGACCGCCGCTTCCCGGCGGTTCCCGGTGAAACTGAATTCATTCCGCTCCCTGATAATTCAGATCATGGTAGTAGCGCGACCCCTCTGAGTTGAAGATGGTTAGGCGTTTTTGCTGAACGAGAGAACGGCAGCTTAACTCGTACCCGCTTGCAGCAGGCGATGCGCGTATGTTTAAGCAAGTCATGAGGATTTCGCCCCATCAGTATGTGATTCAACAGCAAGTAGAGAGGTTTCCTCTACGAAAGCAACACGTAAAAGAGACAGCGGACTTAATCAGCAATAAGAGGAAAAATTTCCTCAACACCTTGTACAGAGAGCACTTTAGCGGATTTTTGATGGTAATAGAAAGCCTTGTAGCAATCCTATTTGATTTGTGAAATAGACATCCTTGTCAGATAAGGCTTTCAGGCCTCTTTCTCTTCAGCAATCATGTCGGATTGCTATACATAGTAAGGCTTTCTACTGTTTTGGATTAAGTCTATTTCATTCGCAAAACGCTTGGGAAATGATATGGAAGTTGGAATTGACAGTTTTGCCTCGGTTAGAACAAGTGAAAATGGTGAAACGGCGGATGCCACGCAGTCCGTCGCCGAACTGCTGGAGAGAATAGAGCAGGCGGATCGTTCCGGCTTGGATATCTTCGGTATCGGCGAGCATCATCGACATGAATTTTTAGATTCGGCAAACGCGGTTATTCTCGCCGCTGCCGCCGCACGCACCGAGCGCATCCGTCTAACCAGCGCGGTTACGGTGTTGAGCGCGGCTGACCCGGTGCGTGTGTTTCAACAATTCGCCACGCTCGATTTGATTTCAAAAGGTCGCGCCGAAATGGTTGTCGGGCGGGGCTCTTTCACCGAAGCCTTTCCGCTATTTGGATTTAGTCTCGGCGATTACAACGAGATTTTCGCTGAAAAGCTCGAACTCTTGCTCAAAATTCGGGACAATGAAACGGTCGATTGGTCGGGCAAATTTCGCCCCGCGCTGGAAAACCAAGCAATTTATCCGCGTCCACTGCAAAAGCCGTTTCCCATCTGGATCGGGGTCGGCGGTACGCCGCAATCTTTCCTCCGCGCCGGAATGCTTGGACTGCCGCTCGTGGTTGCCATTATCGGCGGCGAAACGCATCGCTTTCGCTCGCTCGTAGATTTATACCGCGATGCCGGAGCGCGCGCCGGGTACGCGCCCGAAACACTGAAAGTTTCATTGCATTCAATCGGTTATGTCGCCGACACAACTGAACAAGCCGTTGAAGAATTTTTTCCGGGCTACGCCGAAACCTTCACTAAAATTGGCAGAGAGAGAGGCTGGCCGCCCGTTACGCGCGCCGCTTTTGACGCGCAGCGCGGCGCAACCGGCGCGTTACTGGTCGGCAGTCCCGAAGAAGTGGCAAAGAAAATCCGCCGTCACAGCGAATCGCTCGGCGGCATTTCGAGAGTAACTTTTCAAATGGACAACGCGCAAATGAATCACGCCCAACTGATGCGCTCCATTGAATTGATTGGAATGCAAATGTCGCCTCTCTTAAACAATTAAAATATGCGGGCATGGTTCAACTTAAGTTCCGTTAGGGTAACAAGACAGAGAGACGAGCTGGAACACCGCTTGAAGTTGCAAATGCAGTCCTTTACGCAAATATCAAAGTTTTGCCTCAAAGCTTTGAACAGTTTGGCTTTGGAGTTTTCGGACAAGTCTATTGATGTTAGATGGCGGGTATGTAGCGCAGCAATTCTCATTTTGAAACGAGTTTTCGCTGTTTCAGCACTCCCCAGATTTGTTGCGAATTGTAAACCTCTCTTTTTGCAAGGGTTTCAATGTCATGAAACCTGAAAATGATAATTGCTGGAATTTTGCCTACTAATACGACAACTTAGCAAAACTATTGTAGTCAGTAGATCTACATTGCGATCGCAGACATTGCACTACAAGTAGGTTTTTCTAGCCAAAGTCATTTAACACAACAGTTAAAACGATTTACAGGAATGACACCAAAGCAGGTTCGCTCTTTATCAACAAAATACCATAAGAATTTGAAAGCAGTTGAGCATTAAAACTCAGTACACCTTGAAATGTCAGTTTAAAGGCTCTGGAGGAAGTGTGAGTAATATAACGAATCAGCTACCAGTTGAAGTATCAAGTCTTAATACACCAATGCAAGCAATTTTTGATTATATTGTGATTGGCGCCGGTTCAGCAGGCTGCGTTGTTGCCAACCGTCTTACAGAAGACCCTAATACTAAAGTATTGCTGCTCGAAGCGGGTAGTCCTGATACCAAGCCAGAATTTCAAGTTCCCTCATTGTGGGCTACTACACTCTTAGGCTCGGAAGTAGACTGGGCATACTTAACTGAAGGGGAACCTTACTTAAATAACCGCAAAATTTTATCTTCACGCGGTAAAGTCTTGGGCGGCAGCAGTTCGATTAATGGCATGATTTATATACGAGGCAATGAACGTGACTACAATAGCT
>JAESFO010000439.1_pt1 | contig 37450 bp, 31 predicted proteins | sample 9269421 | NCBI WGS metagenome assembly JAESFO01 (sample SAMN14502839, study PRJNA617101) | algae metagenome | isolation source: Nostoc desertorum CM1-VF14 and co-occurring heterotrophs from rocky... | place: USA: Clark Mountains, San Bernardino, California | collected 2000-06-05 | reverse complement strand
GGAGGAACGCACCGCTGGTGTACCAGTTATCGTGCCAACGGTAAACGCTGGGTAGCCAAGTGCGGAGCGGATAACCGCTGAAAGCATCTAAGTGGGAAGCCCACCTCAAGATGAGTGCTCTCACCACAATAAGTGGGTAAGGTCACGGGAAGAACACCCGTTCTTAGGCGGTAGGTGGAAGTGCAGTAATGTATGTAGCCGAGCCGTGCTAACAGACCGAGGGCTTGACCTCACAACTCATTTGGTTTCGCGTTTCTGTGCAGTCTTCAGGGTTTTGTCATCTCAAAACTCACAATTCAAAATCCAATTTTTGACTTTTGACTTTTGACTTTTGACTTCCCCCAGGGTTTTCCTGGTGTCTATTGCGCGGTGGAACCACACTGAACCCTTCCCGAACTCAGAGGTGAAACGCTGCTGCGGCCACGATAGTTTAGGGGTAGCCCTACGCAAAAATAGCTCGATGCCAGGTCTAATTATATAAACAAAAAGCCTTTCTAAATGTAGTTAGAAAGGCTTTTTGTTTAGCTGATAAGATGGCTTAATATTTAGCGCTTAAGCCTTACAGCGCTTCCGGCTATTAGCCTAACACTACCTCAGATGGTAGTGAGCCACGCTCATTTGATTGTTACCTCGCAAGATCCACTACCGCCAGAAAAATACCCCCAGAATATGGGGGCGATTGATGTGGTTGATGTGCCTAAAAGGACACAATCGAATAATGAGAGTTCGCTATAAGGATTTCTGTATATATGCCCATCTTATAATGAGCTATCGGTGGATGTCTTCGGTGATTACCTTTTCTTCAAAATCGCTTCACAACAACTTTTCAATAACATGGCTATTTACACTGTCTATGAAGAAACGCCAGCTTCAGATACAGTAGCCCCTACATCTGGTTTTACCTCCTTCACTTTTTTTTCAAAAATCTGGATTCCCGCGTCAATAATTTCAAACCCGTTCTCTGTGCGTTGGCCAAGCTTGCCCGATACAGCCCCAGCCCAGTCTGCAAATTCTGAGGCGCTAGTTTCAGCCTTCCGCCAACTTTTTGCATTAACTTGAGCGGTGAAGACTATGCCGTTCTGATCAGTGAACTCGATTGCAACTTTCTTATTCTCTCCTGGTGTAGCTGTTGGTAGTTCGCCACTAAATTTTATTGTCACTTCGCTTTTGACTTCCATACCTTACCCCTGGCTCATCATCAATGAACTTTTTTTCGCTCTTGATTTTATCAGGGCTTCGGAAAAACTTCGCATACTAAACATTATTTAACTCGCAAGGCATTTATAAGGTATTTACAAGGATTTTTTTAAAAATGGCATTTGTAAGGTAAACCAATGGCATTTCAATGGTATTCCAATGGCAAATATAAGGATTTATTTGCACCTTCAACACTGAAAATCACCGTTTTTTACAAAATGCCTCTTTTTTGCCAAAAATAAGGTAAAACAATGGCATCTCCAAGGTATTTACAAGGTAAACATAAGGTAATAAGAAGGATTTCGACCCCAAAAACCTCATTTACCACCCTGATTTATTCCCCAAAAATTCCTGACCAAAACTTACGCACAGTACGCCAAAAAGTTTGGCCAGTTTTTTGAGCCAAAACTAAAAAACTTTGAACCAACGTCAAAAAATAATACTCAATAACTACTTTTGTAGTATCAGAACTGCACTCCACTTGTGAGTTATACCAAAGCTATGCTGCAAACACCGCTTATTACATAGGCTTTATGTAGATTACTAGTATTAAAATAGTAGTCCTAAACACTTTGCCCAAGTGGTAGCTGTTGGGTAGCTCAACTGGTGACACATAGCTACCAGTTGAGTAGTAAAAAAGCGAATTTTTGAAAATTTGATGATTCCCCAACTGGTAGCTGTTGAGTAGCCCTACTGCTACCAGTTGAGCATAAGACTTTTTGCAAAAAATTCTGGCGTAATGCTTACTGACTATGACTTACAGCAAATTTTGAGCGCCTGTTGAATTCTCAATAACTTCAAAATTATTGAGAATTAATAATACACTTGTGTTGCAAAGATAATTCAAAAACTGCTCAATCGAGTAATTGCTTAAGCAAGTGAATCTGTAATTCCAACTGTGAGATAGAGTAAATCACAGCAGTCTTAAGAGTGTCGCTGTCAGCACCAATACGCTTCATGACAAAAGGCCCCCAGCACATTCTCAAAGTACTCAAAACAATTTTAGTCAAACCTCTGCCCGACATTTTACGCTCTCGCTCTCGTAAAAATTGCAGCAACTGGCCATCGCTACTGTCGTGACTACGCTTAATCGAAAGCACTTCTAAATCAGGTTGCTCCATGTCCTGTATTCCTACCGAATTAGAGGGGTTTATAAGTAAGCCATCGTGTTGATTGATACCAATTTTCAATGACTGTCAAAATGCGCCGTAAACCACCCCTAAATACCCCTTTAGTGTACCAAATGACAGTCGTTTGACAGTCATTACCCGAAAACCCGATGACTGTCAAACGACTGTCATAATACCCCCTAGAGGTGCTTTTGGGCGTATTTTCGCACCAGGCAGTAAGGGCGATTTCTCCCCCAAAAGTGGATTTCAGGGTTTTGTATAAGTGATACCATACTCACTATGGTTTCATGCCCTGCGGGTGGCTGCGCCATCTCTCGCTGCGCTCGTGACATGAAACCGCCGTTCGCCCAAAGGGGTTTTTTCGTACTACAAAAGTACTGCATTTGTCGCATAAATCTTTTATGTCGCCACTAACAATTCTCAGGATTGAGAAACTAAAAACATTCGGCAACGTTGCCGGAAGTGATGACCATGTTACCAGGAATAGAGAAACACCCAACGCAGATCCAACTAGAGAGAATGTCCGGTTGATTGGGGGAGAAGACTCACGCGCACTCGAAGAGATAGTCAAAGAAAAAATCTCTACGCTCAAGTATCGCCCTCGGCATGATGCAGTCTTATGCACCGAAATGTTTCTCTCGGCATCGCCTGAATATTTCCGTCCCGTTGATCCATCTCTTTCTGGGCAGTGGTCTGATTCACTGATGCAGCAGTGGGCAATCGCATCTCGTGACTGGCTAGCTCAAAACTATGGATCAAAGTGCGTCAGGGCAGAACTTCACCTAGATGAAAGTACCCCACACATCCACGCCTACATCGTGCCAGTGAACGATAAAACCGGGAGAGTCAGTCATGACGCGATGTTTGGCGGTAGAGGTGGGCAGGGAAGAATTAAGTTATCCAAACTCCAAGACAGTTATGCTGCTGCACTCGCTCCTTTGGGCATTGAACGAGGAGTCAAGGGCAGTAAGGCAACCCACACCAAAGTAAAGGAGTATTACCAAGCTGTTAATAGTGAACCACTCACCGCAGTCATTACAAATAATCAATTAGCGCCAACGCCTTTTGAATCAGCTACAAATTACGTTGCCCGGATTCAGAATGATCACCAATTCCATGTCCTCAACCACCAACTGGCTGACCGGGCTTTCATGCAAGAGCGATTGGAGAGGGCGGAGCAACGGGCTAGGGCCAGCGAGAAGGAACGACAACGGCTAGAAGAAATTGTGCGCGAGCTGGAATTGAAAACCCAACAACTGCGCGACTTGCCCTTAGAGGATGTGGCTTGGGAGTTGGGGCTACACCACGAGGAAGGAAAATGGAAGGGTCACGGACACATTATTAATATAGATGGGCCCAAATTCTACGACTTTGCCCCCGAACAGCAGAAAGGCTCAGGTGGGGCGATTGACTTGGTGATGCACGTCAACCAGTGCAATCTACGGCAGGCGGTCGTCTGGTTGCATGAGCGCTTTGGTGAGTCGGGGGCTATTGGAGCAGCGATCGCCAAAGCTAAATTTGATGGCAATTCTTGCGGTTGTGAAACTGCTTGATGAGAATGCCCGATAGCATATCCAGTTGAGAAAGACGATACTACAGTTATCAAAGCCAATAAAACTTTTTCTGAAATCATAATACTCCAATTCCAGGTGAACCCTTGTGTTGTTTGAGCTTGATTGCTATTAGGGCTTGTTGATTTCTTTGTCTTTTTAGTATTCATGGCGGATTAGACTAACAAAATTCATATTTCTAATCTCGCTCTAAAAGTCTGAAAACCTGACTAAGTAATGATTTTGTTGCAACTATCTTATGTTTTCTCTATGACTACGCTATGCCTTAGTTTTGATTATGTAAATAACTTATTTTGAAAAACTCTAGCTAGATTATGACTATTTCTAACCAATGCAGAAAAAGGAAGAAAATAACTTATGTAGCTTCTCTACAAGGTATAGAGAAAGCTGAAAATGCTCTGAAAAGATTAGGAAGCGAGTCAAAAAGTAAGTTTGCAGAAGTTCAATTGTTATCTCGTAGTACAGTTACAAAATTCTTTCATCGCCAACCAATTCAGCTAGATTCCTTTAAACGAATATGTGAAACACTGAAATTAAACTGGAAAGAAATTGTGGAAATATCAGATGTCAAAATATTAAATAATGAACAAGTACATGAAGTAAAAAAAACTGCTGACTTTGATTCAAATTATGATGAAGAGAGAAAGAAAGCGGAGACACTTAACCGCCAAGTCAAAGTTAGAGATAAAGAAAGTGAAAAAATTATAGTTGAAATTAAGTTAAAAGGTGATATAAATTCACTTAAAAGTCGAGAAATTTTAGAATTAATTTTAAAGCAATATTCAGGAGATACTATAGAAATTACTGATATTAAAGAAGGCAGTATAAAATTAATCGTGAAAGGTTCTCGAAAGGATATCGAGCGGCTTATTTCTCAGATAGAGTCAGGGAAACTAAATGAAGTAGACAGTTTTCCTATAGAAGATATTCAGACTTTGGGCGAAAGTGGCGAAAGTTCAGATGATAAAAGTATAAAACTTGATAAAAAATGGGAGCTTTTAAAAGAAATAAGCTTTCAACCAACTAAGTACAGAAACTTGAGTAGTGCTGATTTAAGTGATGCCGATCTTCGTCGTGCTTATCTAAAAGGTGCTGACTTGCGTGGCACTGACTTGAGTAATGCTGACTTGAGTAATGCTGACTTGAGTAATGCTGACTTGAGTAGTGCCAGCATGAATGATGCCGATTTAAGTGATGCTGACTTAAGTGGTGCTAACTTGAGTGGTACCGACTTGACTGGTGCTAACTTGAGTGGCACTAACTTGAGATATGCCAAAGTTGATGATACAACAAGACTTGACGATAAATGGCGTTTGGTCTGGGAAATTGTTAATCAAGGATCTGCATGGCAAAACTTAAGGCATCTGATCTGGGGGATTGTTAATAAGGGATTTGTATGGCAAGACTTAAGCAATGCCGACCTAAGTGGTGCCAACTTGATTGGTATTAATCTAAGTCGTGTAAAACTAATTGGTGCCGACCTGAGTAGTGCTAACTTAATTGGTGCTAAATTGATTGATGCCAACCTGAGTAATGCTAACTTGATTAGTGGCGACTTGAGTGGTATCAACCTAAAGCGTGCCAACCTGATGGATGCCAACCTAAGGGCTGCCAACCTAAGTGATGCCAAACTCAGTGGTACCAATTTGAGTGGTGCCAACCTAAGTGATGCTAACCTCAGTGGTGCTTATATAAGGGGGGCCAACCTGAATAATACCAACCTCAGTGGTGCCGACCTGAGTGATACCGAACTGAATAATTCTAACCTTAATGTTGCCAACCTCAGTGGTGCCAACCTGATTCGTGCCAACCTGATTCGTGCCAACCTCAGTAGTGCCGACTTAAGTCATGCCAACCTCAGTGGTGCCAGCCTGATTCGTGCCAACCTCCGTGGTGCCGACTTAAGTCGCGTCAATCTGAGTAATGCCAACCTCAGTGGTGCCGACTTAATTCATGCCAACCTGAGTAATGCCAACCTGAAAGATGCAAAGCTTATTGGTACCAAGTTGAATACTGCCGACTTAAGTCGTGTCAACCTGAGTAATGCCAACCTCAGTGGTGCCGAATTAAGTCATGCCAACCTGAGTAATGCCAACCTGAAAGATGCAAAACTTATTGGTACCAAGTTGAATACTGCCGACCTAACTCATGCCAATCTGAGGGGTGCTGACCTGAGCGCTGAACGGACTGTTTCCTACAATAATGACATACTGAGTAGTCCTACCGACCTGAGGGGTGCCAACTTGAAAAATGCCAACCTGAACGATGCTAACCTTAGTGTTGCCAACCTGAGCGGTGCCAATCTAAGTGCTGCCAACTTGATTCGTGCCAATCTAAGTGCTGCCAACTTAAGTAATACACAAGTAGAAAACGCCCGATTTGGCTACAATCAGGGAATTTCTGAATCAATGAAACGTGATTTGATTGCACGAGGAGCAATCTTTGAAGACTTTCCAGGCGATCCTCGGAAATTTGCTTATTCTCCAGTAAATCGCTGAAAGTTTTAGCTGCGCTTCATATGCTGTTTAGATACAGCAGTAATAGCACAAACAAGTCAGTCTTACATCAAAATTAGTCAGCCAATTGAAATGATTCCAGTATAATCACCATCGATCACATCATGTTATAGCAACCTTACCTTCAAGTCATGGGGTCATGGAGTTGTAAGCAGTATTTCAGATAATCAACTTGCTCAGTTGTGCATTGCTCGAATACACCTTCTAGGACTAATTGTTGACATTGCTTTAACGCGAATTTCTCACAAACAATAAAAAATTAATTTATATCACTTGATTTAAGACATTTCTTTATACATCATCAATTGAAATTTATGAGGTTAAATAAAGTAAGTACAAATTAGCAATTATCAGGCTAAAACAATTACTCTATTTTTTCTTACTACTGAAATCAAAACGAAGAGATTTAACTACATAACTCAAGTTGCTAGTTACTCCGTCAGAGGGATGACACAGGGGTAGAGAAAAAAGAAAATCCCTCCAAACAGACAATGAGGAGGGAGATATGTTAAATGAAATAGTTACGATCTATTGTGTGATAGATGACCTACTAAAGGCGATTGGACATGATGAGGATATTCGTTGTGAAATGAGTGATGCAGAAATTATCACAACGGCAATAATTGCAGCTATGTACTTTAGTGGTAATCATAGTAAGGCTTGCAGCTACATGAAAGATCATAATTTGATACCACGAATGTTAGAAAAGTCACGATTTAATCGGCGATTGCATCATGTCTCAATGTTAATTAACGATTTATTTCATCAAGTAGGAATGGTACTGAAAGAAATTAGTGAAAATACGGAATATCTTTTAGACTCGTTTCCCGTACCGATATGTGATAACATTCGCATCTTTAATGCCAAGCTCATCCAATCGAAAGAATATCGGGGTTATATAGCATCCAAGAAACGTTATTTTTATGGAGTGAGAGTACAGTTATTAACTACCAAAACAGGTATTCCAGTGGAATTTGTGTTCATGCCAGCCAGTGCAACAGATATACGGGGGTTGAGTGCTTTACCTTTGAATTTACCACCTGGGACTCAGGTTTCTGCCGATTCTGCCTATCTTGATTACACTGTGGAAGATGACTTAATTGAAACTAGTCAAATTTCGATGCAAGTCATGCGAAAAAGCAACTCTAAACGTCAAGATGCACCGTGGACTCAATACATTAAACAGTCTATTCGTCACTACATTGAAACCGTATTTAGCGGAGTTACGAGTTGTTTCCAAAAATCGATTCATGCAGTAACATATGAAGGGTTTTTACTGAAGTTACAAGCTTTTATTTTTGCCTACACTCTCCAACAAGCTTTTATTGACTAAGTTACAAATGTCACTTTCTCTTCAACTAAACTGAATATTCATGATTGCACTTTCGTGGTAGTTGTATTTCGTACAACCGCTTATTTACTGTGCCTACATTTCCCATATTCTCATTTGTATTTTATTACCCGCAACTTGGGTTACATACCGATGCCGAAGCTTACTTTTATTCGACTCTAGTTTTAAGAAAAGCAGATACACAAAAGTGTTATTGGTAGGAGAAATACAACATGGGCGAGGCCAAACGGCGCAAAACGTTAGATCCTAATTATGGAAGAGTTCGTCAGTCTCCCAAAAACAATGTACAAAATGATATATCGCCTCTAGTAAACGCCTTAATTAATTTGCCTAACAATTTATGTTGGGAGCTTTTTACTGCGGGAAACTCTAGCGATTGGTTGGGAGATGAAATCGAGATTCCCATAGACAAAGATACCCAATCAATTATCTCAAGATTGTTCTGCCAGGATCACCTCAGCCCGATTGATGCACAAACTGTTGAAAATATATCTACTGTCTGTTCAGTTCAGAGGCAGAATAATCATGAGATTTGGTGCGACTTATATCGCATACTTTGTCTTGTGGATGAGGAAATTCTCCTCCTCGTTCTAAAAAATAAATCTCTAGAAGAAACAGACTACTCACTGCGCTCAATGATTCTGTTTGAAATGGCTTGCCCATGTATTCTCGATGACGACGAGGAGTTTTGGTCGGATGACACCTCCCCAACCCCCACAGAGATTTCAAACTTTTTATTCGAGCGCCTGTCCAAAGAGAAATACAGTAATACTGAGGTACAACAATTGAAAGCGTTTTGCTCTCGTGTCGGGTCACTATTTTCTCGAAAGTGGGCAGAACACTGGTTTGAACAAGATTTAGAAGCTGACTTTGAAAACGAATTTTAGTGAGCTTTGAAGTTATTTTTCTTCTGTTGACAGATGATAGTCGCTTTACGGCTTTAATAGGGGTAAGATCACCGAAGCTGACGTTTGCCGCCACATAACGGCTAAAACCCTTGCTGTGCAAGAGATTTGATAATAAAAATGCAGTTGCTCACGAAAAAGTCGTATGTAGTACGCTACTGCTGTGCCAATTGACCTTTACTTTATTTGGTGCAGAGTTTTGCAACGTCGTTATAAGGATTTCAGGCTACAAAAATTAGAGGGGTTCAAATGGTACAGCCCTCCATAACCTGTTAAGTCCACTAAATCCGGGAGCCAACGGGTAAAAATAAGATTTTTTTCTAAAAGCTTTGCCTTGTAAAGCTTTTGAGAGTTAAGTGGCGCCAAATGACAGGCTCGCTGATTCCACCCCTAATACATACATCAGGCTGGCTGGCTGGCTGGCTGGCTGGCTAGCTTTAAATCCATTACTGGGGGTTAATGGGTTCATGACTATTTACCTGTGTGATTGACCTGTATGGATCGTCCAGTAAATTTGTTTATCTATTTAATTACCGTTAGTGGACGTCACCGAAAACAGGCATTTTGGGATTTAGGTAGTCCTAACTGCCACATTATTAAGCTTGCCAACGCTTGTTAATGGTACGAAAATCGCAACTATTCCATGAGGCAACTAAGCTGTAGGTAAAGGCTACAACTGGCACAGTATTTTGATAGATTTACAGTTAAGGATTCCGGTTAAGCTAGGGCTTTCTCCTTAGCCAGCCAGTTCTGGAAAATTTGCTCTCGCCCATCGTCACCGTCAACCACACGATAAACTCGCTGGCGTTCGCCCGTGCCATCTCGACCAAGGTATTTGAGTTTCAGCCCTATCTTCTTCAGCAATCGCCTTAAGATAACGATGGGGCTGTCATTGTCATTGAGGGTAATATCCAGAACGGTTTTCACCTGCCACTTCACGCTCAAGGCATTGTTAGCCATCTGTACTAGGTCAGCATCAGTTCCCCGGAATTCGCGTTCGCCCTTGATGAATTGGGGGATGTTGAACAGTTCCAAGGCATGAATTACTAAACCCAGTTGACCGCCGTTAAAGTCTGGTAGCCAAGCACTCTTACAAGCAAGCATCTTTTCACCCAGTTTGCGATCACGGTCAGCGACTTTTGCTCTGCCCAAGGTCAGGTAAAAATGCAGCCTCAGTTGTGGGTAATAACCTTGATCGTCTTTTTTGACGAGTTCCGAGGTAACGTCCACACCGTAACGCTGTTCTAGCTTATATTTGCGCTCAATGTGGCGTTCAGTCGTGGTTTTAGCCCGTTGTTGTTGCAGCGCCTCATATTTGGCAGCAGTCATAAGAGTTGTATCGGCAGCAGTGATATCCTGACATTCGCCGTTGTAAACTTCATTTGTTTGGGCGGTGATTTCGTTGTTTAACTTTTTGCGAATTTTGTTGTCATGGACATCGACAATGTTATGACCTTCGTTGCCTAATTCCTCTAGCACAGTGTCGCGGTAATGAATCATACCCGCATTGATGCGACAGGCCATTTTGCCAAAAACGTTTAAGGCAGTGCGGTTAATGTTGATTTCATCGCCGTCAATGATCAAGGAAGCATTTTGTAGCAGCTTCAAGTTAGCTTGAAAGCGTTTATGCTCACAGGCTAACAGGGATTTGAGGTTAATTGCTCCGTTGCCAATCTTTCCTAAGCCATGACTGGCTACCCAAAGATGACGCGGTATCGCCTCTCGGACACGGGCTAAGGCTTGGCGAGTGGCATTTTCTGGTGCTACTCCCCGGAAGCATCCCCAAACACTGGTAAAATGCCCCCAAATGTCAATGCTGACTCCCGTGCCAATGGATGGGGAGGCCAGCACAATGTCATACTCCAGCAGCACTTTGTTTAATCTCGAGATGCAGTTGTAAGCTTCGTGTTGCGGGTCGGCAATCGTTTCGGAGTCAATGCGAAGGATTTTGCTGTTGGGAAATTGTTTCTTAAACCTCGCCTCTAAGACTTTGGTTCCCCATTTGGATTTAGCTTTTTGGCAATCAACGGCAATAAAGGGTTTACCCCCGGTTTTGATGTGGGCTTCCAGGGCAGCTAACCAATTAACCGGGGTAGTTTGTTTGTAGTGGTAAATGTTCCAGGGTTGACCCTTCCAGTTGTTGACCACCACCCAAGGGGTAACTTGGGTTTCTGCCAGACCCATGACCATTTCCGGCGATAAATCAGATAAGTCAGCATCAGCCAGGATGACTTTACCTCGTCCTGGGGCAAAGGCATTTTTGAACAACTGGGAAAGTTGGTTGAGGACTTCGACCCGATGCTTCTTAACTTCAGTGTTGGCAGAGAGCAAATGCCAGATCACCTGCTCGGACTCGTCAATGATTACTAGCGGTTCTTTCCAGTAAAGAGCGTTAAATCTGGCTTGACCGTTGGGGTGTAAACTGTCTACACACAGCGCAAAACCAAGTAAAATCCCTGTTTCACTGTTTCTGACTTCGGTGATGTAGGGGATGCCTACCCGCTCCGCGATCGCACTTGCTAACTGTACCCTGTGCGATAAGAGGATAACGGGTTGACCGTTAGCGATCGCCTCAGTAACTATCGCGGCAAATGACTCGGTTTTACCAGAACCTTTAGGGGATTTGAGCAAAATCAGTTTAGCGGCTTCAGGGATGGTCAATGCTCCCAGGTAACGCTGATTGAGGACGAGTGCCGCCTCAATTGAGAGTCGGCTGTACTCTTTGACCTGCCATTTTTCTTTTGTCAGTGCTAGTTTTATAATTTCATCAGTAACAGCTGGCCCCCTAGCGGCGATTAAGTCATCAATGCCTTTTTCGGGGTAACTCCACTGTGTCACTAGGACTTGACAGCCGCAGGCAGTTAACAGTTTTGCGGTTTGGCTAATGGCAATATTCACCCGTTGGACTGTTTCTGGCTTGGTGTCGTGGTCAAAGCAGATGATGAATTTACGTCCAAGAGTGGCGAAGTGTTGCAACTCTGGAATTAGGTGTAAATTACCTGTAGGCTGTCCAAATTCATCTTTGGGATTGCGGTAGCCACTGTTTATCCCAGGAAGGGCGATCGCTGCATAGCCCAAAGTAAGCAATGCCCCTGCTTTTTTGGCCCCCTCACAAATCACAACTGGGATGTTGTACTTCCATACCCAATGCCAGAAGCCTAATGCCCTATCTTCATCGCTAATGGGCAAGTCATATCGGACGGCTACACTCTCCCAGGTGTAATCTGGTACTGCCAGGAAGAATGCCCGTGTAGGCACTCGCAACGGATGTTCATACTTGATGAATTTAAGAACTTTGTTCAGGTCGCGCCTGGGGTGGTCGGGTTTCATGCCGCCCCACATCATGGGGCTATAATCGTTGAGCGGGTCAACGCCACTGCACCACCAGTTGAGTCCTTCGATGTGGCGATACTTCTTGAGTACCCCGTCTCTGAGTCGTCCATCGTTACGGCGGGGGACGTTTTGACCATAGAACAGGTAATCGTAGGCGGCATTACCCGATACGGAAATGACGTTTAGCGCAATAATTCCAGGGTCAACAGCACTGGCTAACCATTCATTCCAATGGTGCGCTTCTATGTCAGAGGGACGGGATATGATCTCGTACCTCTGTGTGACTTCAATTTGTTGAAGCCCACAGCTACTATTTTTCACAGCTTTTTCCCTCAAATACGTTGTTTTTCAGTATTTGGAGGGGGTTATCGCGCTGCTACACTTTATATCTACGAGATTTACTATTTTGCTTGTTTAGAATTTTTTTGGTCAAAAATTTTGATAAATTTCTATGCAAAATTTCGCAGTGAAAATATAGAAATTTCCACAGCAGCTCATATAATATGAGTAAGCAGCGCGGATTAAATCTCAGTTTGCCAAGCAGTGGTGGTCAAGCTTCCACACTTTTAGCCACTTTTTGGAAGGTTTGAGATAAGTTCCCGCTCCTGAAAGCTTATAAAATTTAACTTTTGCTACTGGACAAAGCGTTTAACTATTTACGCTTTGTCTTTTTGCTTTTTGGTTTCCTTGTACTCACCTCCGTATCTCATTTAATTAAACAATAGCTAGATCATACAAAACTTCTGTTTGTCTGAAATGTAGCAAGGCTCTAATTTCCCTAGAAATTACTTAATAAAAGTTGATACTGTTGTTATTCCGGTTTTTGCTCCTGTTGCTCATTGTGTTTTCTCCTGCTTTTTCTCCCTAGCGGCAATAGCTTCTTGACATAGCACGACAACCATTTGACTTACTGTTCTAGTTTCATCAGTGGCCAATCCTGCAACTTGCTCATAAACTTCTACGGGGAAAGTTACATTTACTCTTTTACCTTTATACTTTGGCATTTATTAGATAGCTTTAGGCACTATTAGTATCAAATTACCTTATTTAACGTGCCTAAAGTATAAGCAAAATTAGATTCTAGTAGTGCCTACTACTATCTAATAGATGCTATATTAGCATTGTGAGCCAAAAAACGCCACTCAACAAAGGCAATAGAAGCCAGAAAGTGATGCTATGGCTTGTCACCAACTGGATGTGTGGACTTAAGGCGATTCAGTCTTTAAATTCTGCAAAGCCAGAAAAATCAAGACTTTTACCAATCATCAGAACCATGACAACCGTATATTCCAATGCCAAAAATTGGCTAGTTCAGGCAGACTTGTTAGCCAAATCCGGGCTAACTGACCTTATCGCCGGAAAAGACTCAGGTGCAGGGTATGGCAAAGCAATCATCGGTGATTTTTCGATCATGATGCCAGCCGTATACTCACTTGTTCGCAACCGCAACATCATGCACCACGAAACCATCTCAAAAGATGGGGCATGGCTGCGATATGTAGAAGGTTCACGCCTGGACTTAAAAGACGTTCAATTCTTTTGGGGCAGTGCGGCTCTAGCGCAAAGTGACCACACCCTGTTACACGAAGATAAGGCGAAAAAGGCAGAACTGGCACTAGAAAGCATTCTTGCAGACTTAGCAGTTCTTAATATTCCCGATGGGGTCAAACTTTCAATTAGTTTGAGCAATCACAACCCCGAACGCTGGGGCCAAGAGATTAAACGCAGAGTTGAAGGGACTCATACCTTTGAGCATCTGCACCCTGTAACTCGTTCCATTGTCACCAAGACAGTTGAGATTGTAGTCACAGGCATTTACCCCGAAGGATTTGGAAGCATTGCCCACTGCTTATTTGGTGAAGCATCCCTGGTACTAGACCCCTCAGAATTAGCGATCGCACTCGATATCGGTTCATCAACTTGGTTGATTACCGTGTTCAACGGCAGTGGTGCAGTGATTGACCGTCACTTGATTGAAGGTGGAGCGGGTGAACTGCATTCAATGATTGCAGAAGCGCTCGACAAGCGAAACGACCGAGTAAGTCTGCTGTCCAAGGATGTGAAACACTCACCCAGCTTGGTGAACCAGGGCATTCTAGAAGGGACTTTCACTTATGGAGGCAACCACCTCACAGGTAAAAAGTTTGAAACCGAGTACAGCCAATGCCTAGATCAGTGGTGGAGTAACCGGATTGAGAAATTCGCCAACTTTGTGACTGCTGGCAATTATCTAGACCGCGCTAAATACCTTGTCGCCTGGGGTGGGGGTGTTTCACTGCCAGTAGTGGATCAAAACCTAGCCGGTTTAGGCTTTGTGGTCTTGAATAATCCCCAATTCATCAATGCCTTGGGGTTGAAACTATTAACTCAAATATCTTTGGGAGCTTAATCAATGAATTACGAATCTCGGCGTATAACCATCTCCTACCTAGCAGTAATTGAATTGTGCAAGATGTTTGATTTACCTCAAGATGCGCCAACACAGGCATTATCAGCAGGTGTAGAGAAGCTGATTTTTCAACACGGTAATGTCCAATCATCACCCAAACCCGAAACAGTGCAATCTATGCAGCCCAATAAATCAGCACTTAGCGCAATGGTCACTAATTTTAAGGGAGCAGCATGACCAAATCCAGATTAAGAAATACGGTTTTAGGCATTGGTGCAACAGCAGCAGCGTTAGCCCTTGGCTACTTTGGAGTCCAGTACTTCGGCAGAAACAATATGTTTACCATTGCCGCAGCTGTCGGGGGTGGAGGTGCAATCAGCTATGTACTTCAAAGGCCGAGTCAGCCAGAAGCGCCAAGCACTGACCCAGAACCCCAACCCACACCAGTTAAAACCCAAAGGAGGAGAAACAAGTTATGAGCGACCAAGACACCCAAAAGACACAGCCAAGCCTAACAACAACCGAAATTATGACCATCATCCTCGGTTGCGAACAGATTCTTAGGTTCGTGCAAGCATCTCCCAATTACAAGCAAATCGAAGCCTCCGAGCGGTTCAGTACATCGAATGACCTAAAAATAGGTGATGCAGTGCAAGCCTTGATGGAGATTCACGAAGCGATTCTAAATATCGAGTTTTATTCGCAAGTTTGGGGGAGCAAATGTTAGAAACGACAACCTTAGTGCGTAACCATTTGTATGAATTTCGCGGTCAACAACTGCGCTATAGCCATCGGTCTAATTCTCGAATCAATGCACCTTTCATTTTTAACGACTCTAAGGGCAAGCGCAAGGAACTAAGCCAAAACCAAGTGCAGAGGGAGGTTTTTGAACTTGTTGAGTTTTGTGAGAACTGATGATGAAGCGATTGCCCCGACCGACCAAAGTAAGTGCAATCGCGTCACCCGAAAGTGCATCAAGTACACATCGTTACAAGGATCTTAACAGCATGGCACTCGATTATAGAAATCCCAATGATTGGGGACGCTGTTCTTTCACTGATAATGCTTTGAAACTCCAGCAATTTAAGGCTCTTAACCCAACAGCTACAAAGCGCGAAATAAATAGTTTTCTTTGCAGCCTTTACTTACCCCTCACAGGAACCGAATTCCTAGCAACTCATGAAACCATTGATGACCATCCTTATGCAGCAGCATTTGGTCAATTCTTGGGCAACGGTATTGACCCGGATATTGCAAATATTCTGGCATTTGGCTGCAACAGATTTGATTTAATTTCTGAAGATTTTGACGACCCCGTGAGGCAACTGGCAACGAGAATTTATAGCCGATTTGAAGAGATGGGTTACTGGGATAAATTGCCCCAAGAGTCGAGCGATATCGATTATGACTACATCCCTTATTAGGAGATAAAATGGCACGTAATTTTGGAACTGCGAAACTCAAAAACCATATACCCACCACTGCCCCAGGTACTTTAGGGGCAATGGGGAGACTGTTTGATGTGTCGGCTGAAGAGTTCAATAAAGCCTTACACGGAGATCAAACGGTAATCACCAAAATTGCAGACATGGCGCGACTGTCGGATACTGCCAAAGCCAATTTACCCAAGGCTTTGGAGGCATATCGGAAGATTATTGAAACAACTGGCGATGTAAATCAAGCCTACGCTGAATTGGTGCAACTAACCCAGAAGCACGGAACGCAAACCCTGAAAGCTATCAACACCAGTAAGACAGGAGAGCAGCGTTTCAAAAACGAGATGACCGAAATGCAAGCCGAACACGTCAACGCTACCACTGCCGAGGCCACCCGTCACGCGCAGCGCTCATCCTTAATTCAGATATCTGGGGCCACAGCAGACCTGATGGCGATCGCAAAGTATGAAGTTGATTTAATCAAGGCATCCAACAAAGTCCCAGAAGCCCAAGACGCAGCAGATCGCGCTTATGAAACCGCAGTTACTAGCGCACTGTGGACTAATGGCAGTGAAGCGAAAACCGACCGCATACCAAAGCCCAATTACTCGCGCACTGCTGGAATTAGCCGAGTAGGGCAGTGGTTTCGCAACTTCATGGGCATTTAACCCATAGGTAAGTCGAAAGCCAGTTGTTAGCAAAAACTCTGGCTTTTTCTGTTTCACCCAAGGCGAGGTAAACATGAATGAAATTGATTCCCTATTATCGCAGTTCCAAAATACCAGCGAACAGTCTACACCAATGCTCTGGGGTGAAACTACTGAAGAAAAAACGACCCCAGAGAGCGAAGACGGCGAACGGTTAGAGCAGTCTATTCGTGATGTCTTCAGTAACAAACAACTGCTAAACAAAGCACTGGCTACATTCTTGGGCGTATTTACTGCAAACACTGGAGTTAGCCTACTAACGAGTTTGGGAATTGGGGCGATCGCTTCTGGCACTTTAAGCAGCATTGTACTTGGGTTATTTTTCGCCAATACCCTTACCAAAATTCAATACGACGGCAGAATCCATATTGGTAAAGACTTCATGGTGGCGACTGCCCAAACTGCAAGCGTAGGCGCTTCGCTGTGGGTGGCGTTTGATGAATATCGGGCTGTGTCAGGAGCGACCAAGACAGGTAAGACACGGTTCTATGAAGAGGTAAGACACTACGAAGTTAAGCCCAGCCCCCAGACTGAAACACCTTGGTTAATGATCGGGTTGGCAGCATTAGGGTTGTTGTTGATTGCAGCTATGGGCAAGGGGAGAAGCCAATGAAACGTAAGCAGTTTGAGGATTACTTGCGTTCGGGAACAGCCAACAATATTACTGTGGGGGTGCTGGCGGCAATTGGCTTAATTTGTGGGGCAAAGTCATTTACCGGCACTCAGATTAGTTTGGTTGAATATTGCTTCATCCCCTCAACGCTCACCAAGCCGGTTAACCGTCAAAGGTACTGCACTCCCAACAAGCGTTACATAATGCCAGAGTCGGAATTTTATGCTGAAGCTTATGCCCCAGCTAACCCAGAGTTTCAGCGTGATAACTTCCTGCCAACCAAAGCAACCAGATTAAGAATTATTCTACCAAGCAACCCTGATAAACCGCTTTGGGGATTAGCTTCAGTGTTATTCCTTGGTGGAGCCTATGGGTTATCCAAAGCTAGGGAATGGCGATTAATCCAACTAATGCCCTCTGTTCGAGAAGAAATTCGTAGCAATTGGTTAATTGCTAAACTTTGGTACGGGTTAAGGCTCCATAAGGAAGCATATAGCGCACAACTAGATTACGAATTTCACCAATGGTCTGAGAATCGACGGGTAAGAACCGCGCAGTTGTCACAAATGACACCGCAAGAGTTAGCCATCTTTCAGGAGCAAGTGAGATTAAGGGCAGAGGCAGAAGCACGGGTGCAACTACAGCAGGCAACGGGTCAGCCAGCCGCAGCATTGCCGGGGCAGTCGATGCAGGATATTGCCAGGGGTGACGATAAAGTAACCGGGGAACAACCGCAGGCATTACAGCACAATAGCGGTGGAAGTCTTCACCCATCAGAATCTCTTGCCCTAAATACTTTGCAAGCCTTAGCCAGAGCAGATAGTTCCACTGCTTTAGTTGCCGCACCGGGAAGCGGTAAATCAGTCACCCTCAATTATTTGATTGAGAAAATCCTTGCAGATTCCCCCAACGCGGATATTTGGGTAATTAGTGCTAAGAATGATAGTTTCTGTGGTTTGCGAGAGAAAGAAAGGGTAATTGTTTTTGACGGGGAAAACCCAGACCTAGCTAAAGAAGTCATTGACCGCTTTTATCTCAACTACAAACTAAGAAAACAGCTACCAGAATCAAAACGCGAATCCTTACCACCATTGATTCTCATTTTGGATGATTGGTTGGTGATTGCTGACCAATTAAGCAAGCATTACTCCGACTGGAATTATGGGAGTAAATTACTTGATGTTTTACTGATTGGTCGAGAGTTTAATACTAAGTTTATTGCTTCACTACAGTCTTTTAATCTGGCAGCTTTAGGCATTGAAAAGATGGATGCTCAAACGAGGCTTTGTTTGAATTTATTGCTGTTAGGTAACAGGTATATTAAGAACGGAAGGGAGCAAGAATCTTATGGGGTGCTGGAACTGATTTTAAATAGAGGTGACATTATTCCAGGTAAGCAAGAACGGGAGCAAATTAAATCTAAGTACTTGGATATTAAAGCAGTCTCTTCTCAAAACTTACGTCCAGTTATGATTGCTTCTGTTGGTGGTTTTGTTGTGGCATTAATGCCCCTTTTATCTAATAAAGTCAACTCGATTGCTTCGGAGCAGGAATATCTAGATAGAGTATTTGACCTAGAATTTAATTTAACTGCTGCTCACAATCACCACCCGAAACCATTATCTGAGGTGGCTAACAAGATTTATGAATACTTCCAGAATGTCAAGACTAAAACCCCAAAAACATTACGCGATTTGAAGAAAGCAGACAGGTTATCTGGTTATTCAGAGCAAGAATTAATTGATAGTTTAGCTGAATTAGTAGAGAGGGAGAAGATAAATTGTGACGGCAATGATAACTACTCCCTACCTGATTGGTGAAAGTCCTGCCGTGATGCCGTGGTCATAAAAAGGGATGTTTTACAGGCTTTTCTGAGTGTCCACGGCATACGGCACAATCACGGCAATCCATCCCCTGTATAGGTCGTAGCCTACGGCAGCTTCACGGCAAGAAGGACAGTCACGGCAGAAGCATCAATAATAAGTCCGCCAATAAACAGCCATTTATTATTAGAGGATTATCAACATTATGCTGAGAATAGTAATTGTTGAACCAGAAACATTCACGCTCTTAGGTATCAAAGGTGCTATTTCACAATCTCCTGATATAGAAGTAACTGGTGATGCCACCAGTGGAAAGATAGGTTTTCAGCTAATTGAACAGACCAATCCTGATGTTGTGTTAGTTGATTTACTCTTACCCGACATGAGTGGTTTAGAACTGACTAGCTCAATCAAAAGGAAAACTAATAGTAAAGTGGTGATTTTTACTAATCAGACTCATTCCGACTTTATTAAGTCAGCTTTTCGTCATGGGGCTGATTCTTATATGCTCAAAAGTGCTGATATAGAATTGATTGAACTAGCCATCAAAAGAGCTTACTTTGATGAATGCCTGCTTGACCCGAAGCTGGCTAAAAAACTGTTAAAAAACCTTGATAAAAATAGATATATTGACCCTAGTTTTGCTGATAAAAACTTGCTTGACTCTCCCACCGAACGACAAATACAAGTCCTGCGTTTACTGGCTCAGGGTTTAGGTTTTGAACAGATTGCCAAAGAAATGTTTCTCTCTGTTAGTACAGTCAAACATTACGCCAGTGATTTGTACAGTAAATGGCAAGTAAAAAATAGTTATGAGGCGATAAAAAGAGGGGCGATGCTTGGTTATATTGACTATAACTTGATTGTGAATGAATGATGTATTAGTGAGGATAGCGAAAGGTATTAAGTTGGATATTGGTGGGGTTTATTTTTGTACAAAATCTCTATATCCCTAACTAGCCCAATCACTGCTGCAATACCTCCAACGTACCGGAAGAACGTCGGCAGTCATACAGGAGATACAGCCCAACTTTAAGGTAAAGGGTCAACGGTTCAGTTCCGAGGAATTAAAGCGACTGTTTAATGAGTTGGTTGAAAACAGTCTGGCCGTCTGGCTAGATGCAAATACTATTGAAATTAGTGAAAATCAGACAGACGGACAGGACGGACAGAATTAGACAGAATCCTTGTACAACAAGGGACAGACAAGACAGAGCCGGGACAGAAGCCGGACAGGAGACATTAGCCCTCGGATTGTAGCGGGGGTTTTATTATTAGCGCTCACCCAAGGACAATTCCCTGATGTTTACATCTGTAGACACTGTAAACAAATCTGTCTGTGCGCGTTGTAGAAAAAACTTGGTAGTTGCACTTCTGAGGTGCAACATTGAAGCTCAGAACTTGGATGTTGGAGTTAAAAGCTCGACGTTCCGAGTTCTCAACAGCAATCTTGGAGTAAAAAGGTCGAAGTTTCGAGTTTAAAGGTCAGAAATTGGAATTTTGAGAGCGATCACAAAAGCATTTATCTCAAAAACTTGTCTCTTGTCTTTGAAGTGGCATTATTAAGGGTTCGTGAGGTTAACATAGTAAAAATGTTTTCAGCCTCTTGTCGGTGAAAATGCTAAATCAGGATTATGAATGGAAGCGGTTCTGGTGTCCTCGGTCAGGTCGCATTAATCTAGCTGATGGTGGTTATCTTTGCAACCCAGAAGAAAAGTGGGGCAAAATATACAATCCAGATTTAGTAACCTTTGATGCTATCTCCCACTTCTCATGTTTAGCACTCTTGGGTGAGCCAGGAATTGGTAAAAGCTGTGCTTTAGAAGCAGAGAAAAAACAAATTATCAGTAAAATTCAACAGCAAGGTGGTCAGGTACATTCGTTAGATGATATCCGTTCCTATGGAAGTGAAGACAGATTAGTTCGCAGATTATTTGACAGCCCAGAATTTACTCAATGGATAGAAGGCACTCATCAGTTACATATTTTTTTAGATAGTCTTGATGAATGCTTGCTACGAATAGATACATTAGCAACGCTCCTAGTTGACGAGTTCAAACGTTATCAGAATCATATCCAGCGTTTACATCTTCGTATTGCCTGCCGAACCGCTGTTTGGCAACCAGTCCTAGAGGAAGGACTAAAGCAAATTTGGGGTAAAGATAATGTAGGAATTTATGAACTAGCTCCACTTCGCCGTATAGATGTGAGTAAAGCTGCAAAGATTGAAGGCATCGATAATCCTGAAACATTTCTAGAAGAGATTAACAGTAAAAATGTTGTACCTTTGGCTATTAAACCAATTACATTAGAATTTCTGATTAAAACTTATCGTAGCTACAATGGTAAATTTCCTCCTAATCAAAGGTTGCATGAACTTTATCTTGAAGGATGTCTCTGGCTTTGTGAAGAACGGAATCAGAGCCGGATTTCATCGAAATTAAAAGGTAATTTTAAGCGGCAAGAACGTTTAATGGTTGCGGCTAGGATTGCAGCGATCGCGATTTTTGGCAATAAATTTGCTATCTGGACTGGTATTCAGAGCGATGTTCCAGATGATGACGTATTTATTGAGAAGATATGCCAAGGAAGTGAAAGCGTTGAAGGTAGAGAGTTTGAAATCACTGTAGAAGCTGTTGAGGAAGTTTTAGATACTGCTTTATTCTCATCTCGTGGTGAATTAAGTCGTATGGGATGGGCACACCAAACCTATGCTGAATTTCTAGCAGCATGGTACTTGGTTCAGCATCAAACACCTTTGGAGCGGGTAATAAGCCTAATAATTTCATCTGAAGATCCTGAATGTAAATTAATTCCACAGCTTCATGAGACAGTAGCATGGCTAGCTAGTATGAGGACTGATGTATTTCAGGAAATTATCAAGACTGCTCCTGATGTGCTGTTGCGAAGCGACATACCCACAGATGCAAATCTTCAAGCAGTGATCGTTGATAACTTACTGAAACAGTACGAGCAGGGAAAACTATTGTATTCAAGCGGTGATAATTACCTAAGATACGAGAAGCTGAAACATTCTGGGCTGACTGAACAATTACGTCCATATATTCAGGTTTCTAGCAACCAAATTGATGCATCTCGTGCAGCGATAGACATTGCTGAGGCTTGTAAAGTAGATGAACTTCAAGAAGATTTAGTAAACTTAGCACTTGATTCATCTCAATTAATTTACCTCAGAGTTAATGCTGTAAAAGCAATCTGTACACTTGGTAATGCAAGTGCAAAATTGCAATTAAAATCACTGGCTTGTAGACAACTTGCAGAAGATGAGGATGACCAGCTTAAAGGATATGCTTTGAGAGCAATTTGGTCAGATCATCTGCTAGCAGAAGAATTGTTTAATGTTTTAACTCCACGTAAAAAGATAAACTTCACAGGATCGTATCGAGTCTTTCTTGACTTTGAACTCGTACCCAAACTACAGCCATCTGATTTGCTACTTGCTCTTAATTGGGTCGAAAAGCAAGGTCTTAGAGTCTTTGGACATCCATTTGAAAGACTTGGTGATGCCATACTCCTAAAAGCTTGGGAACATTTTGACTTGCCTGATGTAGCAGAAAGTTTCACTAAAGTCGCTCTAATACAGTGGAAAGAACATCAGAAAGTTATCATTTCTGATAATGAACTTCAAGCACAATTTGAATTCTCACTTATTAATGAGCTTAATAAGCGGCATAAACTGATTGAATATGCAGTTGGAATAGTTTCACAATCAGGGGAAGATATATATTTTTTATTGGATTCTTTGACAGAAAATATTCTTATAAAAGAAGATATTTTTTGGATGTTAGGTAAGCTTCAAAATATTGATTCTCAAGAAGAGCGAATTTGGGCAGCACTAATTCACTGGAAATTTAACCGTCAAGATGCGTTCCCTCTTATAGATGCTATCCTTACAGCTATTCAGACTAATAATATCTTGCGTGAAGAATTTGCATATTATGTTTCAATAATTGATTTGACCTCAACGCAGGCTGAAATGATGAAGGCTGAATATCAAATGAAGCAAGAAAACCAAGCTCGTAGACAAAAACCTATTCTAGATCCACCACCTAAAGAACGAGTCCTTTTATTTTTAGAGCAGCTAGAGTCAGGAAATCTATCAGCTTGGTGGCAACTAAATATGGAGATGATGCTTAAGCCAGATAGTCAACATTATGAAAAAGAGCTTGAATCAGATTTAACAAAACTTCCCGGATGGCAAGAAGCTAATATAAAAACTCGTGAAAGAATTATTAAAGGCGCTAAAAAGTACATTCAAGAATATAACCAAGTAGCTTATGACTGGATAGGGACAAATACGTATGATCGCCTAGCATTATCTGGTTGTAAAGCTTTACAGTTGCTTTTACAAGAAACTCCAGAATTTATAGATACTCTATCATCTGAGGTATGGCAAAGATGGGCATCTGTTATTGTCGCCTTTCCTCATAGCAGCACCACCCAACGAGAACATTACTATACGGAATTAGTCAAGCGGGCATACATAAATGCTCCCTCTGAAACCCTGAATACGCTGCTGTCTATTATTAATAAGGAAAATGAGGAACATAGCTATATTTTTATTCTTAATAAATTTGAAAAATGCTGGGATAATCGTTTCCAAGCGGTTCTTCTGGAAAAGGCTAAGGATTCTGCAATTAAATATAAATGTCTGGAACAGTTACTTGAAGAACTTTTAAAGCATGAATCGATTGGAGCTAGAGACTTTGCTCAATCCCTTGTCTCTATTCCCCTACCTTCAGAAGAAGAAGCACACCAGAAAGCTGTAGTTGTAGGTAGGGTATTAATCGAATGTGCAGAACCTAATAGCTGGGTGATTGTTTGGTCAGCTATTCAGCAAGATACAGACTTTGGAAGGAAAGTATTTGAAACAGTCGCTAACCGCTACGTGCATGGTCTTCATTTGAAGCTGACTGAAAAACAGCTAGCGGATTTATACATCTGGCTAGTTTGTCAATATCCTCATGCTGAAGATCCTGATCACAGCAATGAGGTTATTGCTCACAATATGGACAATAGAGAAAGCCTTGCTGGTCTGAGGGACAATGTTTTGACACAACTTAGGGAAACTGGGACATTTCAGGCGTGTATTGAGATTGAGCGCATTGCTGACCAGTTCCCTAAACTAACGTGGCTTAAAAGAACGTTGCTGAACGCCCAGAACGTTATGCGGCGTAAAACTTGGCAACCACTCCAACCAGAGCAAATTCTCCAGATTGTGAGTCATAAGCCCAAAAATCAAAGTACATATATAAATCAGACAGGAGTTTTTATTACTATGCCAGATTCAAACAACCCAATCATTAACTTTAACAACGCTGTAAACGCTGCCAATATCAACAGCACTATCAATGGAGATCAGATTCAACACAATTATGCTCCAGAACAAAATCTTATAGAGGCTTTTGACGAGATTCAGCAAATCGTAAATCGGATAACTCAAAATTATCCCGCTCCAACTGAAGTAGAGAAACAAATTATTGTGGCAGAAGCAGTAGAGCAAGTGAAGCAGAATCCAACTTTGAGGAAGCGCTTGGAATTGGGAGGAAAAGCATTTATATTTGAAGCACTTCAGAAAGCTTCAGATCAGTGGTGGGTCGCTCCATTTGTGAAAGCAATTGAGGCTGGGCTGAAGGGAGAATAAAGAAATTGAGAAAATAAGGCGATCGCTCATCATTGCTAAAAAGTTCCGATTTTAATTGGAGTCGGAACTAAAGAGCGATTTTTATGTGGTGTTCAACCCTTTTGACCCACTGAACCACAATCAAGATGCCTGCCGATATCTCGGCAGGCATCTTGATTGTGCAGAAAAACTGCTCATTTAGTAAATCTGCCTTTTCGCATTTGATAAATTAAAGAACAATCTGGCGTGTGTATACGAGCGAAAATAGCTATGGATGGCTTGCCAAATGATAGGTTAACAAAGAAAGCCTATGGACGCATATTAAAAAATGTGCGAAACCTTAAAAACTGCTCACAAGAGAAATTAGCTCAAGTGTGTTTTTCGTGTCGGAGAACAATAGTAGACATTGAAACCGGAAAAATCGCCCCTAATCCCTCTCTTCGAGTCGAGTTTGCCAGAGCTTTATCTAACCCTATACTTGAATATTTTCCACAGTATTCTATTGGACAATTTTCGCATCGATTGCAAATTAGATTTCAGCATGAAAAAGAAGCAGCTAAATATTTTTTGGATGTTGTTAACCAGAAAGATTTAGATAGTTTTCAAGAGGTCTTTTATCTTTATAAAATGGCATCGCATCAAAAGGATGGTGTATTAATGCTCCTTTTGGATGAGTATCTTCACACGCGGATCATGAATGCCCATCCTGACGAACCTACAAGAATTTTAGTCGAACGATATAGACAAAATTATATAGAATTCTTCAAAATTTGGATTCCCCAACTAAATTTCAATATATCACTAGGACAACACCCAATCCACTTGAATATGTTTCAAGCTATCCTTGAGCAAAACCAATCAAAGCTAACTCAAGCTATTCACTGGCACTTAATTAATTCCCTCAATGATGTTGAACGAATTATCAATGCGTTAGAAACTGATTAAGAAGTTTTGAACTGAGCCACCACTATAACTATCATGTTTGTGCAGATTCTCTTCTCATCTAATCGCTTTTGGACTATTGCTTTCTAGAATTAAAAAAGCGAATCTTATCAATAGTTATGATGAAAAATCAAAATTTACCCAAAGCTTGGGATAGTAAATTGCACTCTTTTTTAGTGTTCATACAAATTGTTTTTTACTTAGTGGCAACATCAAACTACTGTTTACAGATTAAAAGTACTCTAAAAGGTGATGATTCTACGAGAATACAGCCTCAGAAGGTATTTGAACTCTAAAAGTGGATGCAACGCACTGGATTTCGATAGGGATTCGACTTAAAAAAAGCAGACGTATTTATCAATTGATCGCTATTCGCAATAACTTTGCTGTGGTGTGTCTGTTAAATTTATTAATTTCTCTCACTCGGAATCCTTCAACATACCCGTTAACAATTCCGACATCTCCCACAAATCTTTATTCCGGTTATCATCATAAATCATCAACGTTCGCGGATCTGCATGACGGCTCAACTTCTGCACCTTTCTGATATTCCCATCAGTGGCATCGAGTGCTGCCGTAATCGCCGAATGCCTGTCCCTGTGCGATGACATAGTGACTGTTTTGAATCGTTCTAAGATATGCGTGCGAGTCGTCCACCTCTGGGATCACTTCAGAATTAAATATTAGGTATACTATAAAGCTAATCGTGAGTTGTGCCATCTGGCATGATCGCACCAGTGAGCTTTGCATTTTCCAAAATAGCTCCACTTAGGTTTGCGTCTTTTAGATTGGCTTTTTCTAGCTTGGCATAACTCAAATTTGACCCACGCAAGTCTGCTCCAGTTAGGTTAGCAGCAGTCAGGTTAAGTGCATGTAAATGTGTACCACAGAGATTTGCTTTACTCAAATTTGCTCCACTCAGGTTGCCGTAAATGCTGACACCAACTAAATTTACACCACTGAGATTAGCACCGCTAAGATTTGTGGAACCATCAAATTTTGAGTTTTTCAGATTTGCACCACCCAATTCCGCAGCAGTTAAATTAGTGGATTGTAAGTCTGCTTGCATCAGGTTGGCTGTATTGAGGTTAGCAGCAGTTAAGTTAGCACCAGCCAGCTTTATCTCATTCAATTTTGCTCCACTCATATCCGCTTGAATTAGTTTTGTGTGAGAAAGATTTGCCCTAGTTAAATTCGCACCACTTAAGTTAGCTTCACTTAAATTCGCACTTTCCAGGTTTGCTGAGTTGATGTTTGCCCATTTTAAGTTTGCTCCAGTTAAGTTAACTTGTTTTAAATCAGCACCAGCTAAATTAGCATTTGTCAATGATGAACCTGGAGCTATCAAATAGGCATTTTTTTCAGGAATAAAATCTTTAGGAAAGACAGTATTTTCATTGTAAATCGCTTGTTCTAGATTAGCTCCAGTTAGGTTTGCACCTTCAAGGTTGGCTTCCAAAAGATTAGCATTACTCAAATTAGCATTACTCAAGTCAGAACCATTTAGCTTTGCTTTTCTCAAGTTAGCTCCACTTAAGTTGGCTCCGCTTAAGTTGGCTCCGCTTAGATTGATATCATAAATATAAGCTCCACTGAGATTAGCTTTTCTTAGTGTTGCTTTCTCTAGGTTTACCGAGGTTAGCTTTATCTGATCAAGGGATGCACCGTCTAAGTTGGCTTCACTCAACTTTGTACTATATAGGGTTGTATCACTAAGATTTGCTCCAGTCAGGTTTGCTTTACTCAGATTTATGTTGCTGAAATTTTTTCCATTCAAATTTATTCTACTCAGATTCCTCTCACTAAAATCACGTTCTCTAGCATCATATAACCTGAAGAATTCTTCAGAGTTAATAGGTATTTCCTGGACTGACTCCTCGGCTGCATAAATTCTATTGGCTAGCCACATCATTCTCTCAATCTTGAAGTCTTGCTCGTTAAAAGCTCTGCTATTTTGAGCCTGTTCTTCAGCTATATTAATTAGATTATCTTGCTCTGTTTCGGTAAGGCTAGCATTTTCGATAATAGTAGCTGTGTCTGTCAAGACTGATGTTTCTTTTTGCTGCTCAACCCTTTCAAAAAACTTTTTTACTATTTCGTCATCATCAATATTTGCTTTCTCAGTAGTTGCCTTAGTAACATCGTTATTATTTAAATTATCCAAACTGTTGAGCAAACTAGGCGTAGGCGAATGATTAAAGTGCTGTTGCAATTCAGCAACTTGTGCAGTTAACTGCAAGATCGCCTCTTCCATACATTGAATCTGCTGTAACTCAGGTCTGTCTTGGAACTCCTGTTTCAAGGCATCAAAATAGTTTTTTAGCCAGACAATATTTTTCCTTCGCAGATTTTGCTCCGCTTCCAACTGTTCTATCCGTGCAGCTAAAGATGCTAAATCCATTTCTGAGCTAGAGATATTCATCAAATTTATCGTCAACAGTTGTGTAATTGATACTACTGAGTTAACACTCAGTAGTTTTTGTGCAACCCTACATATAAATATTGCCCGGAATCAAGCCCAAAGTAGCAGTCAATGCTCACTACCGCAAAACTTTGACCCCACTGGAATACAAGCTGCTATTGCTTATAACTATCGACATTCCGGTGAATTTCCTTTTGATAGCAATATTGATATCAAAGCCCCACAAAGAGCGATCGGGACTCTTCTGAGTGAGCTTAGGCCAAAACCGCAATATCCAGATTCATACAGCATTATTACTTAGTCAAATCGTCAGCCCTTACACTGTCATCTAATTTAATTTCTCTTCATCACCCAGAAAAATTGTCAATCAACTGACAATAACTCCCCAAACCCCTCTCACCCGAACACTGCAAGATAGTGCGACAATGATCCTTTTCGCACCACTTAGAGTAATAAATACCCCGGAGCGGCTAAGATGGTCAGCAGGGGAGCAGAGGGCAGGACTGTGCAGGGGCGTAAAGGAACAGGGAAATGGAAAGAGAAGCCATTAAGAATCACGATGAATATTTATTCTGAAATCCAAGATGACGAACAGCAAGACAAAATTAATTCAAATCAACCCTCATGCGACTAAACCAGAAGAATATGCAGCGATTACTGCCAACGCCAGAATCAAAATTCAGGCAAGAAAGCGTATCGGTACACGAGACGACGATGGAACAGCAATCATTGAACAATGGTGGGTAGAAACTGATTTACTTGCTTATCTTCCAGCATGGGATCTAGAAGATATCCAGAAAGGGCGCGATTATGCGGTGATTACTCCACAGGCAGATTTTTACCCTTCATGGTGGTATCAACCTTGGGAGTGGCAAGAAAATCAGCGTCAATTGCTCACCCGCGCTAGAAGCTCAATGGATATTCACCCTGATGACTATCAACAGTTAAAAGCTTCTTGCCACAAAATTCGAGAGCAAATCGGAAAAGAATTCTTGATTAGTAAGAATGGACTTACCTGGGGATGGAAAGATTTTAAGATTATTTAGAAATTTCTAGTTGCTCTCTAATCCTGGTTTGAAAATGCCTTGGTTGCAGGTCGTTACAATTAACAACCCATAGCCCTGGCTGATGAATAAAAATTAAACATCTTCTCTCCTCTGCTTAAACCCATGAACCCCATTCACCCGGAAAATCTTAGCGTTCTAGAAAACTCCTTGGCGTTAGCGATCGGTGAGGATTTTTCTCTGGAAAATGACCCCGATGTGATCCAGCAGCTGATTGGTGATAAGCGATCTCTGAACACTAAGCGCGAATACCAAAAAGACCTGAGAGACTTCTTCCTGTTTGTCGTCAAGAAAGAACCCAGCCGGGACTTAGTTCTAGAGTTTCTTCACCTGGAACAACGTCACGCCGTTGCTGTAGTTCTCAAGTACAAGGCACACCTCATTAAGAAAAAACTGGCTGAAGCTACGGTGAATCGTCGCCTTAGTGCTATCAAGTCAATGGTTGAGATGGGGCGACGGCTGGGAGTGTGCAATTTCTCCCTGGATGATGTCAAAGGTGAAAAGGTTGAAACCTACCGTGACACTATGGGCATTCCAGCCGAGGACTATGCCATCGTCATAGCGCTAGTTGACCGCAATACCCTTAAGGGCAAGCGCGATTATGCCATTATGCGGTTACTCTGGGATAATGGCTTGCGTCGTCAGGAGATAGTCAATCTAAATGTGCGTGACTTTAACGCCTTGGAGAAAACTCTTGCAATCTTGGGTAAAGGCAAGGGTAGCCAGAAAGAAATTCTTGACCTATCGGAAAGAACCACCGACGCAATCTCCGGTTGGATCAAAGCCAGTAAGAAAAAACGTAGCAATGACCCGCTTTTCACTGTGCTGGCTTACTACAAGAATGGACAGAGATTAACGGGGGAGGCAATCAGGCGATTGGTGGATGGGCTGTGCAAGCAAGCCGGAATTACTAAGAAGATGTCACCACATCGTGTCCGCCACAGTGCGATTACTACAGTATTGGATTTGAATAATGGCAACTACCGTGCTACCCAGCGCTTTAGCAGACATGCTCAGGTGCAGACGGTGTTGAAATATGATGATAACCGCCAGCGTTTGCAAAAGCAGATGAGCGATTCAATATCAGAACTGATTTAGAAAAGACTTAAAAATTTAGATATTTTCAAATTGAAAATTTTGAGGATTTTTCAGTATAAAATGATTGTCTCCTTTTACTAAATCACCTGTGCAGCGAATTGGTAAACGTTCCTGATAAGCTTTAATGGCTAAGATATAATCATGGTCTGCTAGTTCGGTTTTGATTTCTCGTAATTTATCAAAAACTTCACCTAGTAAAGTAATTTCTCCACTCAGAGAATCAATTGATGGAGTGGCAATTTGCATGACTACACCAAGAAAGGTGAAGTTGGGATAATTGGTAATAAATTCGCTTAATATATCAACTTGGTCACGATTTTCTACAGTCTCTAATGTTTTTAATATATCGCTGATTCTTTCGGCATAATCTCCTAAATTATGTTTGAGAGGTAGCAGGATTTCATATTCAGGAACGGCATCTTTTTTCAATCGCCAAATTTCCCCTGCATCATTATATATACGCCCTGTTTCATGCCAGCCTGTTGCTTGCAAATGTGCCTGTATCACATTAGGGTTAACAGTTTTGAGTATTTGACTGTCTTTAATAGTAACTTTCATGGCAAATCTCCAAAACTAATGCGTTGAATGATGGATTGGAGTGATAGGGGTGTCAACTGATTACTACGGGGTATTTCAATAGTAACATTGGTTAGATTTTCGGTGTCTGGCATTTCGCGCAAGGATACCCAGTAAGCACAATGTCTAATACAAAGTTCATCTTCGGTTTGCTTTAACCAGTCTGTTATCTTTTCTGGAACTAAAACGACTACTAAAATTCGAGGGACAAGAGCATTGATTTTTAAATCATTATAATTTTTGAGATTGAGGGGATATTTAATATAGTTTTCATCCAGAATATCTCTAGCTGTACACTTTAGTTGTAGTTCTAGTCTAGGAGAAAGGATTTTACCTGTACCGCCCCTGCTGACTATGCCTAAATCTACGCTGTCGTTATCGACTTCTGGTCTATATAAAGAATAACCTGCAACGGCAGCGATGGCTCTAATATAGGTGATGCTAAATTGTTCTTTTTGTTGGTTGATATCCATTAAATTACAAATTACAAATCAAGCTAATGCCAACAGCATCGATTGTTACTCAAAGCTTGATGGCAATTCATAAGAATGCGCTAAGAGAACTTTTGCATCATCGACTTCGCCCGTCGCATATTTGCCACTTGTTGCCTGTAATCATTCTTCGTTATCGCTTCAGATAACACTGCACTGAGAAATTCTGGATTTGCCTCACAATACTCAAACATGGCTTCAATCAGAACCTCTCGACAAATGCCGTTCTCTCGACACACCTCTTGTAAGCGTGAGCTTACTCCCTGCTCCAACCGCAGCGTACTCTGCTTTGTTTGCAACGGCTGAAAAGATACAGTAGTCTGATTTTCTGGAGTTTCAGATATCTGACTTTCTTGACTTCTAGATATCGAGGTATCTGGACTTCCAGAACTGAGCGAGGTATCTCGACTTTTGACATTCGGACGATTCCGCTGCTTCAATCGCTCTAGTGCATCACTCATGAGTTAACGCCTCAATAATTTGCTCAAATGGATATTGCAGGTCGGATTGCCCCAAGTCTGACAACAACTTGCCTTGTCGGATTGCACTCTTAAACTTCTCCGACTCGCGGATGCTCGGCAAAATTGGAATGTCGAGAGCAAACTCTCGCATCGCTTCAATATTTTGCCTGCCTTCTAAGGTTTGGGTATTTCCTACCCAGCGATCGCGAAAAGGAACTATCCCTAATACTCTCCCTGTAAATGCCATTAAGTTGGCTTGTTCTGTTAAAAAGCTCAGGGTATCAATTAAGCTGTTGGTTCCCTTAACGTTGGCTTCGACGGGGATGATGACATAATCAGACGTTCCCACCGCCGTTAGGCACAGTTGGGAGCGCGATGGTTGTACGTCAATCAGGACATAATCAAAGATATTGGCTACAGATTTGAGGCGTAGTTTGAGGATAAATGCTCCCGTACCACTGCTACTCAGGAAATCTGAAACCTTAAACAGTCCCCTATCCGCTGGGATCAGAAATAGATTTTCATGGGTGGTAGGGTAGATACCATCTTCTGTTGTCACTTGCCCAGTTAGCACTTCAAATAAGCTGGGCTGGTTTGGGTCTACCTCGTGATTTAAATAAAAAGTCAGATTTGCTTGTGGATCTGCGTCGATAGTCAACACTCGTAAGCCAAGCCGTGCTAGTAGCAGTGAGGTAAAGAAGATAGTGGTTGTTTTCCCCTGTCCACCGGAGAGGGAGATGCATGAGCAGGTTCGCATGGGTTAAATCCCCAATTCGATATAGCAGAGCATACAGATATTAATTCTAACTGTCTAGATATGTAGATATCCAATTAAAAAGATACCTGAGTATCAAGATACCTATAAGTCGAGGTATCTTTAATTGTGTATATTAAGGTGTCTTGGTGGCGGCAAAGGCAGCAGGACGCGATCGCTTCAAGCACAATAACCTACTAGCTGCCTCGACCTGCAACTATAAAAGGCGTAAAAGTAGCTTAATGTACGAAACCGAACCGACTCCCAAGGTTGAGTATGCGTAAAGTTAAATCATTATGCACTTTAACGCCATTGCTAGCCAAGGAAAGAAAATTACAGCAAGGAATGATTAATGCATCGTCAATCCATCTGCGTTGATGATCTACGCTGTTCGGAGAACTAAAGTGAACATAGAATTATTGACCAAACGCACAGAAGCATTGCACAAAAATTTAGCTTCTTTATATCAGACTGCTAGTGTTTTGGCTTGGATTAGCCCAGAGTTACAGCCGCAAGCTTTTCAGGAACTCCTTAGCTCTACAAAGATGGCGCACTTAGCAATGGAAGAACTGCGTCAGCAAAATGAGGAACTAATACAAACACAAAATTTGTTACAAGCAGAACGCGAATACTACCAAGATTTATTCGAGTTGGCACCAGATGGTTATTTAGTAACTAATGCAGAAGGCGTAATCCAAAAAGCAAACGCGGCGGCGGCTAAATTACTCAATGTTTCAAAACAATTTATGGTGGGTAAAGCCATGATTAACTTTATCTCACTAGAAGATCATCAGCACTTTCGCAGCGAACTTAACCAACTATCGCAATCAGACACAGCGAAAGAATTAGTAATACGTTTGCAGCAACGTCATGACGAGTTCTTGAATGCAGCTTTGAGAGTCAAAGTTGTGCGTGATCCGCAGGGTAAAATAAGACATCTATACTGGCTGCTGCGTAACATGACTGAGCAACAGCGAACCGAATCAATAACCATTCAAAATGAGAGCGACATCATCCAAAACCGCCAATTGTATAAATATTCTAAAGGAGAAAATATTTGTCTTGGGACACGAGTAATTTGGTATGTTCATCAGGGGGTAGTCAAACTCAGTACTTTTTGTGAAACGGGCGAAGAAGTTTTGATAGGTTTAGCCAAAGCAGGGATGGTTTTTGGCTCTAGTATGACTGGTTTAAACATTTACCAAGCAACAGCACTGTGTGATGTTGAGTTAGCATCATTTGATGAAGCAGAAATAGCAGCCTCGCCAACGCTAAACCATAGCCTGTTACTAAAAATTAATCGCAGGTTACAGCAAACAGAATGTTTATTACTCAATTGTGGAAGGCTCCATGTACAAGAGCGCTTGCACCATTTATTGAAACTTTTGAAACAGGAAATCGGTGAAACTGTACCGCAGGGAACTCGCTTAAGTGTTCGTTTTACACATGAAGATATCGCTAGTGCCTGCTGTACCACCAGAGTCACAATTACAAGAGTTATGGGCATATTAGAAAAACTTGGACTAATCAGTTTTGATTCCCACAATCACATTATTTTGAAAGATTGATATTAATTAACTAGAGAAAGTTAACCCCACTGAATAATCCAGTATTATCGAGATACATTAGACAAGTGTTCAAGTTATCACTTTGACTGAATGGCTTAAGAGTAAAGTTTGAAAAAAGTGTGTTTATCTCTAAATAAAGTAGTGCTTTCACCCTGAGTAAAGTACGGTTGACCCTACTGCAAGGTGCAAGCTGCCAAATTATATTAAAAGAAGTGTCAAGCAAAGCTAATTTAATGTAATGCGTTGACAGCCAACCGAAAACTAAATGGGTTTTACCTAAAATAAAAGGTAGTGTAACCACCCGGAAGAAAGTACGGTTGACCTCATTTCTAAGAGATAGCTGCCAAATTATATTAAAGAAGTGTCAAGCAAAGCTAATTTAATGTAATACGCTGACAGCCAACCGAAAACTAAATGGGTTTTACCTAAGATAAAAAGTAGTGTAACCACCCGGAAGAAAGTACGGTTGACCCCATCTCTAAGAGATAGCTGCCAGATTATATTAAAGAAGTGTCAAGCAAAGCTAATTTAATGTAATGCGCTGACAGCCAACCGAAAACTAAATGGGTTTTACCTAAGATAAAAAGTAGTGTAACCACCCGGAAGAAAGTACGGTTGACCCCATCTCTAAGAGATAGCTGCCAGATTATATTAGAGAAGTGTCAGTTGAAAACTATTTGACACGCAGAACCTTGAAAAAAAGAATAGTTTGAAAGCCAAAATCAAGCATCTATAATCTCGTCAAAAAGTATTTGGTGGGGACAATTTCAGAATATGAGTCCCTAAAATATAACGAAAGAATTATCAGAATCCAGAACATAAGTTCTGGAGCCAAACAAACTCTAATTCACAATAATTGAGAGTTTGATCCTGGCTCAGGATGAACGCTGGCGGTATGCATAACACATGCAAGTCGAACGAAACCTAAGAAGGTTTAGTGGCGGACGGGTGAGTAACGCGTGAGAATCTGCCAAGAGGTTTGGGACAACAGCTGGAAACGGCTGCTAATACCAAATATGCACAACTGTGAAAGGGGTTTACCCCGCCTCATGATGAGCTCGCGTCTGATTAGCTAGTTGGTGGTGTAAGGGACTACCAAGGCGACGATCAGTAGCTGGTCTGAGAGGACGATCAGCCACACTGGGACTGAGACACGGCCCAGACTCCTACGGGAGGCAGCAGTGAGGAATTTTCCGCAATGGGCGAAAGCCTGACGGAGCAATACCGCGTGAGGGAGGAAGGCTCTTGGGTCGTAAACCTCTTTTCTCAGGGAAGAACACAATGACGGTACCTGAGGAATAAGCATCGGCTAACTCCGTGCCAGCAGCCGCGGTAATACGGAGGATGCAAGCGTTATCCGGAATGATTGGGCGTAAAGCGTCCGCAGGTGGCAATTTAAGTCTGCTGTTAAAGCATCTGGCTTAACCAGATAAAAGCAGTGGAAACTATATAGCTAGAGTGCGGTAGGGGCAGAGGGAATTAAGAGAGTAGCGGTGAAATGCGTAGATACTCTTAAGAACACCAGTGGCGAAAGCGCTCTGCTGGTCCTGCACTGACACTAATGGACGAAAGCTAGGGGAGCAAATGGGATTAGATACCCCAGTAGTCCTAGCCGTAAACGATGGATACTAGATGTTGGGAGAATCGACCCTCCCAGTGTCGTAGCTAACGCGTTAAGTATCCCGCCTGGGGAGTACGTTCGCAAGAATGAAACTCAAAGGAATTGACGGGGACCCGCACAAGCGGTGGAGTATGTGGTTTAATTCGATGCAACGCGAAGAACCTTACCAGGGTTTGACATGTCGCGAATCTTCTTGAAAGAGAAGAGTGCCTTCGGGAACGCGAACACAGGTGGTGCATGGCTGTCGTCAGCTCGTGTCGTGAGATGTTGGGTTAAGTCCCGCAACGAGCGAAACCCTCGTCTTGAGTTGCCAGCAAGTAAAGTTGGGCACTCTCAAGAGACCGCCGATGATAAATCGGAGGAAGGTGGGGATGACGTCAAGTCTTCATGCCCCTTACATCCTGGGCTACACACGTACTACAATGCTGTGGACAAAGGGCAGCAAACCGGCAACGGCAAGCAAATCCCATAAACCACGGCTCAGTTCAGATCGCAGGCTGCAACTCGCCTGCGTGAAGGTGGAATCGCTAGTAATTCCAGATCAGCATTGCTGGAGTGAATTCGTTCCCGGGTCTTGTACACACCGCCCGTCACACCACGGAAGTTGGTTTTGCCCGAAGTCGTTATTTCAACCCATTGTGGAGGGAAACGCCGAAGGTAGGACTGGTGACTGGGGTGAAGTCGTAACAAGGTAGCCGTACCGGAAGGTGTGGCTGGATCACCTCCTTAATAGGGAGACCAAATCAATTAAAAATGAAAGATGAAAAATTAAAAATGAATCGATAGTAATTTTTCATTTTTAATTTCTAATTTTTAATTGATTCATCCCAGGTCGGTCGAGATTGGTGCAAAGGCTTTCAAACATTCACACTTGGTTCCAGTCAAATCCAAGTGTGGTGGAACCAACCATTAACAGGTTCGGTTCTGCCCACTGGTGAGACACCAAGACTTTAGTACATTAGTATTAATGACGAAAGAGCCAGGTATATCGAACTTCGAGGGTAGTGATAACAACTCACATGAAAAAGTTCGGTTTTGCCCACTGATGATCTGCTCTTTTAAACAGTACATTAGTATTATTGGAATTGAACCAAGTACATCAAACTTCTTCAGCACCTTATCTAGTAGAGCTAGAGAGAATGCTGGATGAGTAATCCAGACAGAACCTTGAAAATTACATAGCAACTTGTCAGGTAGAAAGCGTTGATTGTTAATAGTTAACAGTCAATAGCGATCGCAGACACCAATTGTTGATTGTGGTCAAGCTAATAAGGGCTTACGGTGGATACCTTGGCACACAGAGGCGAAGAAGGACGTGATTACCGACGAAATGCTCCGGGGAGTTGGAAGTAAACGAAGATCCGGAGATGTCCGAATGGGGCAACCCCTTGTACAGCCTGTTGAATATATAGACAGGTATGAGCCAACCCAGCGAACTGAAACATCTTAGTAGCTGGAGGAAGAGAAAGAAATTCGATTCCCCTAGTAGCGGCGAGCGAAGCGGGAACAGCCCAAACCAGTTGTTATTACAACTGGGGTTGTGGGACAGCGACATGGAATCTATTAACTAGACGAAGCAGCTAAATACTGCACCAGAGAAGATGAAAGTTCTGTAGTCGAAAGTGAAAGGATACTAGCTGCATCCCAAGTAGCACGGAGAGAGTGGAATCCCGTGTGAATCAGCGAGAACCATCTCGTAAGGCTAAATACTACTCCCGGATTTCTCACAAACTCAGAAAAAAGCGGAGCTTCAAACTGATAAAATGTATATATGGTAAGCATTTGAGCAGTTTTAACCGATGAATCTACCCGCAACGCGATCGCTCCCAAAACAGTTC
>JAESFO010000438.1_pt1 | contig 37717 bp, 32 predicted proteins | sample 9269421 | NCBI WGS metagenome assembly JAESFO01 (sample SAMN14502839, study PRJNA617101) | algae metagenome | isolation source: Nostoc desertorum CM1-VF14 and co-occurring heterotrophs from rocky... | place: USA: Clark Mountains, San Bernardino, California | collected 2000-06-05 | reverse complement strand
GACTGACAAACTCTGATCCAAGTATTACATGGTATCACCGCTATCAGATCCACAAACACCTTGAAACCTTACACAGTAAGGTATTAATTCCTCTTACCTTCAAAAATGAGCGAACGTACAGAAATGAAGTACAGAACCAAGGATTCACAAATCAAATTATTCATCTGCCTCCTGCCTCAAAACCAGTGGCACTGGCGATGGGCAAAGCCCCCCCGGGTAAGGCGATCGCTTCATACTTGCATTCAGCAACGTTGTTTGATTTGGTCAAAGTCTAAATAGCAAATTCTTAAAAAGAAAGGACATCATGACAACTCAAAATGTAACCATTCCAGCCTTGTCCGGGGGCAGTTTTAGCGCCTATCTAGCAGCACCCAGTACTCAGCCTCGTGCAGGAATTGTGCTGATTCAAGAAATTCTTGGGGTCAATAATACTATGCGACAGATTGCCGATGATTATGCTAAGGTAGGCTATTTGGTGATCGTGCCAGATTTATATTGGCGACTGGAACCCAATGTGCAACTTGATGCTGACGATAAGGATCAGTGGGCTAAAGCCGTTGAGCTACTCCAAGCGTTTGATGTCGATAGCGGCGTAGAAGACCTAAAGGCAACCCTGTCTTTTCTACGGCAGTATCCCAGCAGCACAGGCAAGGTCGGCAGTGTGGGCTTTTGTATGGGTGGTAAACTGGCATATTTCATGGCAACACGTACTGATGCGGATGCCAACGTTAGTTACTACGGTGTTGAAATTGACAAGAATTTAGCAGAGGCGACAAAGATTCAGAAACCGCTGATATTGCATCTGAGTGGAAATGACGAGTTTGTGTCACCAAGCGCTCAAGCGACCATTCAGCAAGCATTGAAAGACAACCCCTTGGTAACAATCTATTGCTATGAAGGAGTGAGTCACGGGTTTAGTCGCGTGGGTAGTTCCGCTTATCGCCAAGAAGCCGCAGAATTAGCGGGCGATCGCACATTGGCGTTTTTAAAACAGTATTTAGGGTAGCGGGGCTTAAATGCGATTTGATGCACAACCAGCTGTCAACTTCAACAAATGTACAGATTACGGCAATACCGAGAAAATGGCAGAAGCGATCGCTTCTGGTGTGACATCAGTTTTAGGTACTGAAGTGCAGGTAAAATTTGCTGAAGATGTTACTGAAGATGATGTAATCGCCAGTGATGCTGTCATTGTTGGTTTCCCTGTACACCTCCAACGGTCACAAAGCTTTAGGGTACTGAACTTAAGAAGTGTCCAGTTTAAGCGTTGTTTCAAAAAACGATACCAGTGGTCAACAGTAAAGCAACCCAAGTAAAGTTGCCAAACTTCTTCTAAGGTCGGTATTTCTTCTCCCACCCAAGCCAACCACAAAGGTTTTGATACCCCGGTGGCGGAGCGTCTCCGGCTCCGCTCAAGTTGCCAAGATCATCCAGACGCTCAACTCTGATTAACGTTTCGAGTCCGCTAACTGACCCTTTGAGGAATTATTCTAAATTAGCAGAACGTTGAAACACAACTGAAAGATTATTAGCTGGCATTTGGTAAGTTTGTTTCAAGATGAAATTTTGGGCACTAGCTACTGCTACAACATCATCCAAGTTACGTATACCCCACTCTGGGTTTTGGGCACGTAAAGATTTGTCAAAAGCCGCATTACTCGGTGCTGTATGTTCTCCACCTTGTTTGAAGGGCCCATACAAATAGAGGATGCCTCCTGCTTTTAGAATACGAGCTGCCCCTGCCATTAACCCCAGACAAGCTGACCAAGGTGAAATGTGAATCATATTGATGTTGACGATGGCAATGATTGGCGAGGTATTCAGCCACTGGGTTACTGCCCCCTCCTCCACTGCCCAAACTGGTTCTCTAACATCAAGCTCAAGCGGTGGATAGATATTATTACATTTAAAGTGTTCAGTCCATGCAATAATGCTGGCTCTTCTTTGTGGATCTATATCTGTTGGTAACCACATACAATCTCTAAGTCTGGATGCAAAAAAGACTGCGTGTTCACCAGTACCACTGGCGATTTCTAAAATCGTCCCATTCCCAGGCAATACTTGTGAAAGTACTTCTAGAATTGGTTCACGATTGCGATCGGTTGCTGGTGCGTATTGTCGTGCGTCTTGTAATGTCATCCGTATCGATTTTAAATACCTGATTTCACTCTAACAATTTAGTAGGGGCACGGTATGCCGTGCCCCTACTAAATTGTGATATGATCTGGTACTGCATCTGAGTGGGAACCGCTATATTTTTTGCTGAGATAAATCCATCAAATTTGCCAGCTTGTAAACTACCCGCGCCCCGACATTACCATCCCACTCAGCATCACCAACTTCGCAAATATCAAAGCCAATAATTTTTCTCCCACTATTGACTAATTCCCGGAACAGACAAAATGCTTGCTCTAATTCCAGTCCACCTGGAACAGGAGTACCTGTACTTGGACAGAGTTTTGGATCTAAACCATCTGCATCAAAGCTAATGTAAACAGACTCTGGTAAATGACTAATAATTTCTCGGCATAAATCAATCCAAGTTGTTCCAGAGTAAAGCTTTTGTTTAATGGCTGGGTCATAATAAGCAATAATGCGACTGTCAGATTCGTCAATCATTTGCACTTCATTATGACTAATATCACGCAAACCCACCTGCACTAGCTTGGAAATTTGCGGTATTTTCATTGCATTAAACATAATAGACGCATGAGAAAACTCAAATCCCTCATAGGCATCGCGTAAATCTGCGTGGGCATCAAGGTGCAAAATGCCATAGTTTGCATACTTAGCCGCTAATGCTTGGAAATAACCTAACGGCGAACTATGATCTCCTCCAATAACTGCAACTCGCTTACCCTTGTTAATTGCTTCTTGACAATTTTCAAATAGCCATTGATTTACCTGTTGGCAAACTTGATTAATTTCTGTGAGGACAGGTGTTAAATCTGGTGTATCTGAGAGTTGTTTACCTTGGGCTAATCGCTCAATTATTTGTGCTGCCAAGGCGCGGTAGTATGTATTTTTTTCTAAAATATCTTGGGGAATTTCTACCATGAAAATTCCCTGCTTCCAACCATTAGGGTTATCGAAATCGAATAAATCTAATTGAGTCGAAGCATCGAGAATTCGTTGTGGGCCGTTAGCTGTGCCTGCGCCATAAGAAACAGTGACTTCCCACGGCACACCAAAGACAATCAGGTTTGCAGACTCATAATCGCAGGGCAAACCTAAGAGGTTGCCATTTACTTCACCTATGCCGCTAGGATCGTAGTCTTGTAGTTGATTACTCATCGATTATCTTCTGGATTTACGTGGGTGGATAGACAGCACGCCGCCTAGTGGACATCTGCATTGTAATAAAAATTTTTCACAGACGGTAAACTACAGCGCCTCTATTACTTGAGCAAAATTGCGGGAATACACCTGTTGGCTGTACTCCTGCGACTCTTTGTCTGACGAGGGGGGCGATCGCTTTAATGTTGCCTGTTGGACGTATGCTATCAATGGGCGACGAAGACACTCATATTTCTCGAAGGCTTTGGCTATAGCTTGCAGATCATCCCAGTTATTATTCTCAGCAATTTTAGCAATGAGTGTTGTAACTATTAGTGCATCCTCAAATCCTTGATTAGCTCCTTGAGCCATGAAGGGAGGCATTCCATGTGCTGCATCGCCAACTAACACGATTCGCCCTACGCTCCAAGCTGGTAGAATTTTCGCAGGATCAGCTTCAGTATTGAGATCAGTTGGGTTAGAAACTTGTAGAGAATCCGAAATGGTAGCGCGGTGAATGTAGTATGAACGCTGCTGCATCTTGGCAGGAGGAGATATACGCACTAATTGCTTGAGCGAATCAGGAAAGCCTGCTTTCTCTAACTCCTGGAGAGCTAAGTTAATTAAAGAACTTTCTGACTTTCCTTGCAACGATTCTAAAGGCAAAGCAAGATGTATTATGTACCCAAGTTCACCAGTTGGTCTGCGAAATAACATCATACTGGTGTTATTTATAATAACAGAATTTCCTGATATTCCATCATTAGTGATTGTTACAACTCGTGAGCCTTGAAAAAAATCTTCTTCTAGTTTTGCCCATAGTTCCTTTGCTACCTCAGTTATTTCTCTACAAAATATAGCTGTAAACCCAGAGTATTCAGGTCTGGCAAAATCATGATATTGAGTATCTGTATAAAGCAGCCTACGAACTGTAGAATTCATCCCGTCTGCTGCAACAATTAGTTTAGCTCTAATCGATTTTGTTGCGGTTTCTTGGGTGGCAATATCTGAGTTTTGAGGCTGCATATCATTATCTTTTTGCCCATCTGCCCAATATGCATATGGGTTGGACTCTGTTTGGGTGTCAGATACACAATCTATGCGGACACAACCGTTTTCCGGCTCATTCATAACATTAATACAACGGTGATTAGCTTTAACTCGGTCTTCTGGAAAGAGTTGTCTGAGGGTTGTCTGCAAATTGTACCAAGAAATTGATACTCGACCCTCGCCATAATCTTGAAACCATTCATCAAAACTGAGTGAAATTGACTGAATTATCTTCCCCTGCAAATTTTTGTAAACCCATTGGGGTGGAGCCTTTGGAGGTTGTTGCCCTTGAATAGGTTCAACAGTTTTCTGGCCATTAGACTGCTTGGGATTCAATAAAGCCAGTCCAATATTTTTAACTTCTTCGTAAGCGTTAGAATCTAAATATTTGAGAGATTTTAATCCATTAGGGAGAAGATCCACTGTTTGTCCAACTTGACGAAAGGCGCGAGTTTGATCGATGACAAGGACATTTTCAATACCACGTTTACGTAAGCCAATGGCAGTTGCTAACCCAACAGGACCAGCGCCAACCACTACAACATCGTAGATTTCTTGAGTAGTAGAAGAGGAGATAACAGATGCAGCTAAGTTATCAGCTTTGGTTGATGTGTTTGTATGTATATTAGGACTTGAGTTAGTTTCTGGCATATTTATACACAAGAATTTTGGATATAAGCTGGGCAATATGGAAAGCTATAGCCATCAAATTACATAGGATCACACAATAATATTAAAATCAAATACAAAAATTTAGATATTTTGCCGCGATCGCACCTATTATTTGAAGTAAACATATCCGATGGTTAGAAATCGCGGCTATATAAAGGAAGCCCGCCTACACAGACTCAAGAGATTTGATCTCTTTTATGGTGGTGATTGCAAGGGATGTCTCTGACGGGTTACGCCTACGCCCTTTTTAACGCGACAATTTGAGTTCAGAGGTGGAGCGATCGCTGTTTTTACTCGACAGTTTGTGTAAAAAAACGGAATGGTAAGGCTTTGAGTTCGAGCATAGACGGGCAGGAGCCTGTAATGATAGCACATTGCCTCAATGCAATCCTTGATATAGAGTACATTATTAATTAGCTCAATTTTTACGCTGCGCGTCCAAGCAGCAACTCGTCGTCAGGCATCGCCTCTATAAAACCCAAAATGACTAACGAAGAACTGCTGCAAATTATTGAACAAGCTGTCAGAGATCAGGTGACAGAATTAGACCTTTCTGACAAAGGCTTAACAACGCTGCCACCGGAAATTGTCCAACTCACCAACCTGCAAACCCTCGACCTCAGCAGTAATCAACTGAGCAGTCTGCCACCGGAAATTGTCCAACTCACTAACCTGCAAACTCTCGACCTCCGCTACAATCAACTGAGTAGTCTGCCACCAAAAATTGGACAACTCACCAACCTACAATCACTATTTCTCAATACTAATCAACTGAGTAGTCTGCCACCAGAAATTGGACAACTTACCAACCTACAATCACTATTTCTCAGTACTAATCAACTGAGTAGTCTGCCACCAGAAATTGGACAACTCACCAACCTACAATCACTATTTCTCAGTACTAATCAACTGAGTAGTCTGCCACCAGAAATTGGACAACTCACCAACCTACAATCACTATTTCTCAGTACTAATCAACTGAGTAGTCTGCCACCAGAAATTGGACAACTCACCAACCTGGAAAGGTTCTCTCTCTATAACAATCAACTTAGCAGTCTTTCACTAGAAATTTTTCAACTCATCAATTTGCACTTACTAGATTTAAGTTTCAATCAGATGAGTAGTCTGCCGCCGGAAATTGGACAACTCAGCAACTTGCAATTCCTAGACCTACGAGTTAATCAACTGAGCAGCCTGCCGCAGGAAATGATGCAACTGCTAAACCTAAAAAAGTTGGATCTTCGTAGAAACCCAGTCCCCATTCCACCTGAGATTTTGGGATCTAATAATTTATCTCAAGATCCAGGCGATGTCAATGAAATTCTCGATTTTTATTTCCGGGTGCAAGATGCAGCCGAAACTGAACCCTTCTACGAAGCAAAATTATTGATTGTTGGCGAAGGAGGAGCTGGTAAAACCTCCTTAGCCAAAAAAATCAAAGACGAAACCTACGAGCTTCAACAAGATGAGGAATCAACCGAAGGTATTAAGGTGATCCGGTGTAACTTTACACAATCCAATGGCAAAGATTTTCGCATCAATATCTGGGACTTTGGCGGTCAGGAAATCTACCATCAAACCCATCAGTTTTTCCTCAGCAAGCGATCTCTCTATGCTTTAGTTGCCGATACTCGCAAAGAAAACACTGATTTCTATTACTGGCTGAAGGTTGTCGAACTCTTGAGCGACAAAAGTCCAGTTTTTATCGTCAAAAACGAAAAACAAGACCGTCAGTGCGAAGTCGATGGAGGCCAGTTACGAGGGGAATTTGACAACCTCAAGGAAATTCTGCCAACGAATTTAGATACTAATCGCGGTTTAGCCCACATTAAAGACGCTATTCAGCTATACATAAGCAATCTTGACCATGTTGGTACACCTCTACCAAAACTCTGGGTAAGAGTCAGAGCTGCTCTAGAGAACGATTCGCGAAATTATATTAGCGTTGAAGAATACTTTACCCTTTGCCGAGTCAATAATTTAACTGACCGTAAAGATATGCTGCGCTTGAGTAACTATTTACATGACCTCGGTGTTTGCCTCCACTTTCAAGACGATTCTACACTCAAACACTACGTCATCCTCAAACCAGAATGGGGAACCACTGCCGTCTACAAAGTTTTGGATAATCAAACTGTCAAGCAAAATCTAGGTTGTTTTACCATAAACGACCTCAAAAATATTTGGCAAGATGGCGAATATGCAGATATGCAAGATGAACTCCTGCAATTAATGATGCGGTTCAAGCTTTGCTACGAAATTCCTGATCGCCGTGACACGTATATTGCGCCTCAATTGCTCTCCATTGAAAAAGCTGATTATAACTGGGACGATCACAACAATCTCATCCTCCGCTACACTTATACATTCATGCCCAAAGGTATCCTCACTCGCTTTATTGTCGAGACGCACCGTTGGATTGAACAGCAAAAACTCGTTTGGAAAAACGGTGTTGTTCTCAACAAAGATCAAACTCGTGCTGAAATCATTGAAAACTACAATCAACGGGAAATTAAAATCCGTGTATCCGGAAACCGTACAAAAGAATTGATGGCTGTCATCACCCATGAACTGGAAAAAATCCACAACTCTTACGAACATTTACAATATCAAACTTTAGTTCCGTGTAATTGCGAGACTTGCAAAAATTTGCCCACACCTTATTCTTATTCTCTAGACAAACTCAACAAACGCTTGAGCGATCGCCGTTACCAGATTGAGTGCGAAAACAGCTATGAAATGGTAGATATCCGCAGGTTAATCGATGATGTTATAAATCAAGAATATCTACAATCTGATTATCCTAAAACAATTGCAACTATAATAAATAATTACATTGAAGAGCGTGGTGACGAATTATCAAATGAAGTAAAAATTGAAGAAGAAAACGATGATCTAAATAGGAATAATAGTTTGTGGGGAAAAATCAAAGTTTTTTTTGAAAAATAGTTTTTTTAATTACAATCTTTTTTTAAATGTATTGAAATGGTTAGAAAAATAGTAAAAAAAATATCAACCCAAGAAACTATATATGAAAAATGTTATGTCATTTTACCTAAAGAGTTTGACACTTTGGGTATGTTAGTATCAAATCATATTACTTCTAATCGTAACATTAACATTAATAGTGAAAATTATAGCTATCAAACTTTAGACAAAAAAAGCTTACAGGATATAAATGCTAAATTACAAAATCCTTGCATTTTGCTATTAGGACTTTTTGAAACAATAAGTGCAGAGAACTGTTACAAGTTAGGTTTAGCACATGCATACAAGAGGTACGTAATATTAATAAATTTAAATCACTCTAATGAACTTTGTATATCAATACCTTCGTATATTAAATATAATTTGATGATACGTCCTAACTTTACGGAAAAAAATGGTATATCAGCTTTTCTTTCAAAACTTGATGAAATAATTTATAGCCTATTGCAAGAAGATATATCACATATATTATATCGAGAAGCACTGGAAATATGTGAATACATCGCAAAGGAAAAAAATTGTAATATAATTAAAGTTGAGAAAGAAAAATTTATTAGTTATTTAAATGAAATAAAAACTAAATTGGACTTAAACAATTATCATAGTTTATATCATATTTTATTTAATATAATTATTAAGAACCGAGAAGAAATACTGAGATTATTGTGCTATGACAACTCATCTTCTCATTTAAGATTAGACAATAAATTCAGTGATTCAACTGTAAAAAAGCAGAATATTATACAATCATCCAATAGCCTCAAAAAACAAGAACAACGCCAAGTACAAGAAATTAAGCACAATCAGAAAGGTAAAAAGATGACTATTAATCCATCAAAAATAGAATTTGAGAAGGAAATCTTCATCTCATATGCTTGGGATGGAGAAAGTGAGCAATTTGTCAAGAAACTAGATGAAACTTTTCAGGCTAAAGGAATCACAATAATCCGCGATAAACGCGATTTGGGTTACAAAGGATTAATTAAAGCCTTTATGGAACGGATTGGACGCGGTAAATGTGCGATCGCGGTTATTAGTGACAAGTATTTAAAATCTCCTAATTGCATGTTTGAGCTAGTGCAAATTGCTAAAAATGGTAAATTTTATGATCGTATTTTCCCTATTGTATTAGAGGATGCCCAAATTTATAAACCTGTTGCAAGACTTAAATATATTAAGCATTGGGAAGAAGAAATTAAAGAATTAGACGAAGCTATGAAAGGGGTTTCTGGAGCTAATTTACAGGGTATTCGTGAAGAAATTGACCAGTACAACGAGATTCGCAACAGGATCGCGGAACTCACTAACCTGCTAACAGATATGAACACGCTCACCCCTAATATTCACAGCGAATCAGGATTTGAAGAATTGCTAAATGCGATCGCAGCCCGTTTAGATGAGTAAAACTAGGCTATGAATGAGTGTCAAAAATAATTTCAGTTTTTTGGCAATCACCTTTAAGCACGTTAAACTAAGCAATTGGAGTTAAGAATCGATTTATATGCGTTTACCAATTGCAATTAGTGCCATTTTAGTGGCATCTTTAGGTTTGAGTACACCTGTAATATCTCAACCTCCTATACAGGTAGCCCAAAAACCAGCGTCTAATAGTTTCGCCTTAGAACAATTTAAGATTAATTACCGATTATGGAAACAGAAAAAAATCTTTAACTATCGCTATGAATTTACTAGAAGTTGCAATTGTGTCCCCAAAGCCACAGAACCAGCAATTATTGAAGTACGTAACGGAGCCACAACTTCTATTACTTATAAATCTGCTAAAATTCCGGTAGATAAAGCATTATTCCAAAAATATAATACAATTCCTAAGCTCTTTAATATCATTAGAAATGCGTTCATTCAAAGAGCAGCAAACGTGACTGTACAATATGACCCAATACTTGGCTATCCCACTCAAATCAGCATTGATTATGATAAAGAAAGAACTGATGATACTATATTCTTTACAATTAGTAATCTGCAACAGATCGAGTAAATATAGCTGACGATAGTATGCATATAATAGAAAATTCCTAACTTTTGGAAAAAGGCTTCTTTAGTCATTTGATATCTAAAATTTGGAGCAGCAAAATCAAAAATATCTAAATATAACAACCTGCTCTTAAGAGGCTGTTTGAAAAGTTTTTTGCTGTGACTTCAGGCACTTTTAGATCCCCCTTAATCCCGCTTAAAAAAGGTGAACCTGAATAAAAGTCTCCTTTCTAAGGTAGATTTAGAGGGATCTAAAACTTGAAACTGAGTCGTGAAGTTTTCTTAGGGGTGATTTATCGAATTGTCAAAAACAGCATCATCAATTTCTGATAAATTCACCGAAACGCTGCTAAGATTTGAAATTTTATGAGAAAAATTATTATTGGGGTGATGGGCCCTGGAAAAAGTGCGACAGCAAATGATTTGCAAAATGCTTATACACTAGGTCAATTTATTGCCAAACAAGGATGGATTTTACTCACAGGTGGTAAAAATGTAGGTGTAATGGATACAGTCAGTAAAGGTGCAAAATCTGGTGACGGCTTAACTATTGGGATTCTTCCCAGTGATAATCAAGAGGGTATTTCCTCTTCAGTGGATATTGCTATTCTCACAGACATGGGGAATGCTAGAAATAATATTAATGTTCTCAGTAGTGATGTGGTGATTGCCTGCGGTATGGGTGCAGGAACTGCTTCAGAAATTGCCTTAGCTTTGAAAGCAAATAAGCAAGTAATTGTGTTGACTAACGATGAAGAAAGTAAAGTTTTCTTCAAAAAGTTATCGCCAGAAAATGTTTATATTGCGGAGAGTGTGGATCAGGCGATCGCTACTGCTAAAACAATCTTATACTGATTAGTCATTTGTAATGTTTAAATCCAGTTAGTTAAGCTGATTGAATTGGCTCTCTAGAGCGCATCGAGTAATAACCCATACTTCTCTTCTTAGCCTGCGTCCGAAGCGTAGCTATGCCGCAGGCTTTACGACAACACCCAGTAAAAGTGCCCAATTCAAAGCGTCAGTGTTTCCCAATCTAAATCTGATGCCACTCGAGCAAGTTTATCCAAATCGGTTAGGTTATCTAAATAGGGCAAGCAGCCTAAAACTGGCGTGTTAGTAAGTGATTGAATCAATCGCTGTGGTGTCCAATCGGCTATTTCTGCATCGGTTCGGGGTTGTACACAGTTCAGAACAATGCCTTTGAGATTGACACGTGATTGTCTGGCTAATGCTACATTCGCCACTGCTTGAGCGATCGCACCCAATCTAACTGGCACTACCAATACCGTTGGTAAACGCCATTCTCCTGCTAAATCAGCTACGGTTAATTCCTCAGTTACTGGCGAACCTAAACCTCCCAAGGCTTCTATAAGTACAAAATCACGTTGCGATCGCAGTTTAGACAAAGCTTGCCAAACTACTGCTAAATCTACTTGGCGATTTTCCCGCGCTGCTGCTATGGGAGGCGCTAAAGGTGCTTGAAAGTACAAAGGTGTAATTTCTTCTGAGGATTGTTCTAATGCAAATAGCTTTTCATACCACTCGCGATCGCCAATCCCAGATTGAATCGGTTTCATAATTCCCCAGCTACGCTGCGGGTAATATTTTTGCCAATAGGCTGCTAACGCTGTTGTTAAAACAGTTTTGCCAGCTTCGGTATCAGTTCCAGTAATCAGTAGTGTGTTTAACATTAATTTCTTTGGCCAGAAAATGGTTGTGTTCCATCAGCCGGCGGAAAAGTTGGCGTTTCACTAGTTGTCGGAATTGGAAAGGGTGTCTCTGTCGGAATTGGCAAGGGTGTTTCTGTTGGAATTGGAAAAGGTGTCTCTGTCGGAATTGGCAGTGGTGTCTCTGTTGGAATTGGAAAAGGTGTCTCTGTTGGAACTGGAAAGGGTGTTTCTGTTGGAACTGGAAAGGGTGTCTCTATCGGAATTGGTGGAGGTGTTTCTGTTGGAATTAGCAGGGGTGTTTCTGTCGGAATTGGTTTGACTGGATTTTCTAATGCAACATTGAGATTGTAATTGCTTTCGGTAACTCCTGAAACCAGTGTTAACTCAATACTGTACCTACCAGTAGCCAGCAACGTGCCTTCATAAGATGTTACTTGCTGTCTATTATTATCAATTGGTTGTTGATTGGGACTGAAGACTGTTAGTAAAACGCTGCTTCCAGGGTCAAGAAACGCAGTTAACTTGTCACCTTCCTCCCCAAAAAAAGTATACCGGATGATTTGATTTGTTTTGAGGGTATCTGTAACCATGGCCGGGTTAGTTGTTCTTAGATTAAGCCGCCTAGTAGATACAATAGGTTCTTCATTGATGGGTGTAGGTGTAGACGTGAATGTAGTACCACCAGAAATAACTGGTGAAGGGAAGTTTTGTGGAAGCGTCTCATCTGATGTTTTCGACTGGCTGCGGATCGAACTTACCAGCGCCCAAGAACCAAATCCCGCAATGATTATTACAGCAGTAGCAATTGCCGCGATCGCTAATGGATTATCCAACAGTGAATTAGGGGAACTCGGTGGAATCACAGGATCGGGTTGTTTTTTGGGCGAAGCTGCTGGTGGTACTGAGTCAGGACGGCGACCAACAGCCATTGTCTGTAAGTTAGACGCGTTCAGGGGAGGAAGACTAACTTGCTCTAAAGGTTGTAATGCTTGAGATACAGTAGCAGCACTTTGATAGCGATCGCTTGGTATATGATTCAACATTCGATTCAACACCATAGCAAATCGCGGATTAACTGTTACCCACCGCTGCCAATTCCAAGTTAGTTGGTTTTCGTCAAATAGATCGCTTGGCTCTTTACCAGTAAGTAAAACAATTGCTGTTACTGCTAATGCATACAAGTCACTACTAGGATAAGCTCCCCCTGTTTGCATTTGTTCGCTAGGAGAGTAGCCTAATTTTCCCACAGTGGTTTCTGGCATTGCACTCTCTGGCGATCGCAAACGTGTTGCTAGTTCCTTTACCACCCCAAAGTCAATTAACACGGGTTTAGCGTCACTATCTCGCAAAATAATATTTTCTGGCGAGATATCCCGGTGAATAATCCCTCGACTGTGAATATGCCCTAAAACAGGCAATAACAACTGGATCAACTTTAATACTTCAGCCTCTGTGAAGGTTCGACCTACAGCTAGCCGTTCATCCAACAGAGTTCGGTAGGTTTGACCTGCAACGTAATCTTCCACCAAAAATAAACGTTGGTCTTGCTCAAATCTTTCCCGGAATTTCGGTACTTGTGGATGTTCGATTTGATATAAAATGGCAGCTTCTCGGTGAAAAAGCTCTTTTGCCTTCTCCCAAGCCAAAGCTTCGGTTGCTGTTGAAATCAATTCCTTGATCGCGCAAAGTTCATTAAAGCGCCTCTGGTCTTCTGCCAGATAGGTTCTACCAAATCCTCCTTGTCCGAGAATTTGAATTATGCGATAACGGTTTTGCAAGACAGTGCCAACTGTAATGGGTGGTTGCATGAGCGAATGATGAGTGTAGTAGCAACTGAGGAGGAAGTCACCCACAAAGATCAACTCCGAGAGGCGACACAGTTACATGCAGCGATATTCTACCTTACCTAAAGGGTATACCCCCAGTTAGGAGTATACGCAAAGTTATGCTTTAAATGCTTTATGCAACTCTCTTAACTGTCCACTGCAATATTGGCTGTCTGGGGCGCAACACCTAAATAAGCAGGGGAGCAGGTGGTCACTGAGCGTTTTGACCTGACTTGTCCTGAGCGTGTTTGAAGCTTTTTCCCTGCCCCATGCCCCATGTCCCCTGCCTCTTGTGGATTAAAACTTAAAATTAAATCTGCTAGTTTATTTATTGTTAGTATCATAGAATATAATAGGATACATAATGCACACTTAGCCCAAAACATTCTCCTGTCTAAGAACAAACTTCAATATCACTTAAGTTATAAATGCTTTACTGTCAGTTAGAAATGAGGTATTTAGAAGAAGCAATCTATCACACCAATCTTTGAGAGATTGGGGTTATTTACCTCAACCTAAAAAATTTCAACTATAAACCTAGTGGATGGACTAAATGTCCGTTAAGCTATCAATAGTTTGCTTGCCAAGAAAATTAGACAGTTAGCGAATGATAATTTTATGGGAAGATGTTTAAATTTTGTATGGAAGCTTTAACAAAACTCACAGATGTTTTTTTAGGCGATTTCTCGGTTAAATCTATTAAATATCCAATGATAATATTGCTATGAATGCACATAGAGGATCTGCTGTGCTCAGTTCTGCAACTTTCAAAGTGCAACCATCTGCAACAGGGTTGACCGATAATCATCGCCTGCGGCTGTTTTCTGGCTCTGCCAATATACAACTGTCTCAAGAAGTCGCTCGTTATGTGGGCATGGACTTGGGGCCAATGATTCGCAAAAGATTTGCGGATGGAGAACTTTATGTTCAAATCCAAGAGTCGATTCGAGGTTGTGATGTCTATTTAATCCAGCCATGTTGTCAACCCGTGAACGATCATTTGATGGAATTATTGATTATGGTTGATGCTTGTCGTAGAGCTTCTGCGCGACAGGTAACGGCAGTAATTCCCTACTATGGTTATGCTCGTGCCGATCGCAAAACGGCAGGACGAGAGTCAATAACAGCCAAGCTAGTTGCTAACTTGATCACCGAAGCAGGTGCTAACCGCGTTCTAGCAATGGATTTGCACTCGGCTCAAATTCAAGGTTATTTCGATATACCTTTTGATCATGTTTATGGTTCGCCAGTATTGCTAGATTATCTAGCAAGCAAAGAACTGCCCGATCTTGTGGTTGTTTCCCCCGATGTTGGCGGTGTAGCGCGAGCCAGAGCATTTGCAAAAAAACTGAATGATGCCCCACTGGCAATTATTGACAAACGTCGTCATGCTCATAATGTCGCCGAAGTTTTAAATATCATCGGTGATGTTAAAGGTAAAACAGCAGTGTTGGTGGATGACATGATCGACACTGGGGGCACGATCGCAGAAGGAGCACGGTTACTGCGTGAAGAAGGAGCACGTCAGGTATACGCCTGTGCAACTCATGCAGTATTCTCCCCACCAGCGATGGAGCGTTTGTCAAGTGGTTTGTTTGAGGAAGTCATTGTCACCAATACGATCCCCATACCAGAAAACAATCGTTTTCCACAATTAGTGGTGCTGTCAGTAGCTAATCTCTTAGGAGAGACTATCTGGCGGATTCATGAAGATACTTCAGTCAGTAGTATGTTCCGCTAGACTGCCATTCACGTTATAGGCATTAATTACCCACACTGCACCCGATCAAGAGGGCAGTGTGGGCTTTTAGTTATGGTGGTATCCAACTAAAATGGATCGCCATGTGCAGTAGTAAAATAAATGCAGCACTACCAAATTAGAATACTTTGATTCAGTTTGGACAATTTGGCTAAAGAAGATAAAAGGATGGTTACAACTCCTAAAAAAGTGATTTCACTTTTACCTCTGGAAAATGGCGATCGCTGATCTCGCTACGAATTTGAGCGCCGCTATCAGGCAATGCCGAATTTAAGAAAAGCTGAACTGGTTGAAGGAGTTGTGTATATCACGGCATTGCCATTGAGAATTAAAAGTCATGGCGAATAACCTCTAAACTCTAGTTAATTTAGTTTGTAGCTCTTTTTTTGTTAAAGTGCTATAAGCTCCAAACAATCCCAGAGTAATCAGAGGAACGATAGAATTACTTTCGGGAACAGAAACTGGAGCGGCAATTTGTTTTAAATTTAAATTTCCTTCAAGTGTAAGTGCAGAATCAAAATGACTACCACCCATTGTAAAGCCAAATGTCTGACCAGCAGAAATATTGCTAAAAGTAAAACTACCAGATTCACTAAATCCAGCAGATGGGGAACTACAGCAGTTACTCGGCCCAGCGCTGTATAAAGTTGTGTTTGGATTAAAAGTATTGAGGAAGGCTGTTACATTGAAGTAAGAATGGAAACCTTTATAGTTCCAGTCAAAACCATAATCACCGTCAGCATTTGCTACTGTCGAAATTGTCCAAGTATTTGTATCAAAACCTTCTGTCCCAGGTAGATTATAACTTAAATTATATTCATTTTGATTGACTTGTTGGGTATTAGTTGTTCCTAATCCAGATATTGTCCAATTAACTGGAGTGAAAGTACTAGCAAGACAGTTAGGTGCAATACCTAATGTTAAAGCTGTAGTACAAGCGATTACCTTACTTATAGTCTTCATAGTTAATAGTGAAAAATTACTGCGTTGATGTAATAAACTAACATTACCTCTGACAACCGTTTATTAGCAGCACACATATCACAAAACTTAACCTCTTATGGTAAATAAACTATGGTTATCTATCGTCAATATTATTTAGCAATGGTATAGACTTACATAGTGATATGCGATTAAAAGCGCCTGAAGCATCTCTCAGGGTTAATTGCCATGTTTTATCAGTACCTTTAATGTTAATAAAATAACTTTAGGCTGATATATGTGTTTTAGCGATGGCTACGCCCGCCGCAGGCATCGCTGGTTTTTGATCTGACTTCACAAAATCGCGTTGCTCCCGCTAAGTCTGTTACCCAAGTATAAAGCGGGTTTTGCTCCTGAATTCTAAATTGTGAATTCTGCTGTAACTTTTAATTAAACCTATTCTCCACTTCCCCACTCCCTCACCGATACAGCCAAACTCGGAGTAGCGAAAGTAGTTGCTCTGTATCTACAGGTTTGGTGATGTAGTCAGAGGCTCCAGCTTCGATGCACTTTTCGCGATCGCCTGGCATGGCTTTAGCAGTTAAAGCAATTATTGGTAAGGAGCGAAACTGTGGTTGCTGACGGATGGCGCGGGTGGTTTCGTAACCATCCATTTTCGGCATCATGATGTCCATCAAAACTATATTAATGTCAGGATTACTTTGCAGTACGTCTATGCCATCTCTGCCATTTTCGGCAAACAGCACCTGCATTTGATAGCTTTCTAAAAAGCTGGTAAGGGCAAAAATATTTCGTAGGTCATCATCCACAATCAAAATTGTCCGATTAGCCAGCACCGGGTCAGTTTGGTGTAGTTGCTCTAGTATTTGCCGCTTTGGTGGGGGCAAATTTGCTTGCACGCGATGCAAAAATAGCGCAGTTTCGTCTAACAATCGCTCTGGCGATCGCACATTTTTAATGATAATTGTCTCTGCTAGCCCCCGCAGTTGGGTTTCTTCTTGTCGGCTGAGTTCTTTGCCGGTGTAAACAATGATTGGCAGTTTTAAAAGCCTGGGTTCTTGCTTTATTTGCTCAATTAGTGTAAAGCCGCTCATATCAGGCAGACCGAGATCCAATACCATACAATCAAAATGATGCGATCGCAAAATCGAGAGGGCTTCTGCTCCCGTACCCACTGCTGTACTTTGGACATCACCATTACCAATCAGTTCGATAATACTTTGGGCTTGTACGGGGTCATCTTCTACGATTAAGAGATTTTTTACCTGACGCTCAATAAAGCCTTTAATCTCAGTCAATACTTGAGTTAGTGCTTCTGGAGACACAGGTTTTTGGAGATAAGTAATCGCTCCTAGCTGTAATCCCCGTTGCTGTCTTTCATCCACAGAAAGTATATGTACTGGGATGTGTCTAGTATCTGGCTTATGTTTGAGACGATCCAACACCGTCCACCCATCCATCTCTGGCATATGGATATCTAGCATAATCGCATTGGGCTTAAACTGTTGCGCTAGTGCTAGCCCTTGTTTACTTTGTAAAGCAACAATGGTTTTAAATCCCTGCTCACGCGCCATATCTAGTAAGATGCGAGCAAATTTATCGTCATCCTCGATAATTAGCAAAATGCGATCGCCCGGTTGAATTATTTCCCGGTCATCTGGGATTTCGTTGGCAAAGGTGGTAAGTACTTTTGCGGTTGCGAAGGTATCCACAGTTGCGGGTCTGTTTTCGACTCTTGGCACTTCTTTTGCGATCGACGCTGTGCGAATAGAGGTGGTAGGCTGAGGGGATAGTGGGCTAAGAATATTTTTACCATTATTTTCTTGCCGCATGGGCAAGTAGAGTGTGAAGGTGCTTCCCTGCCCTGCTTGGCTGACTATTTCAATTTTGCCGCCCAACAATTGAGCCAATTCGCGGCTGATGGATAGACCTAAGCCAGTTCCGCCGTACTTGCGGCTGGTTGTGCCATCTGCCTGCTGAAATGCCTCGAAAATAATCTTATGCTTCTCGACTGGAATGCCTATACCCGTGTCGCTAACTGCAAAAGCAATTATGGGATTATCAACTTCGGCTGCGTCAGTTGCCGTGCTAATTTGCAACTTTACGCCTCCTTGTTCAGTAAACTTAAAGGCGTTAGCTAGGAGATTTTTCAGTACTTGTTGCAGACGCTTGGAGTCGTTATAAATCGTTGGTGGTAACTTCTCATCTCGTTCAATAGTAAAACTAAGTTCTTTATTGTGAGCAACTTGCCGGAAAGTCTGCTCTAGAGATGCCTCCAAATCTGTAAAAGCAATTTGTTCAATATCGAGCAACATAGTACCCGACTCAATTTTTGCCAAATCTAGAATATCATTGATTAACTCCAGCAAATCAGTCCCAGCCGAGTAAATAGTCCGGCTATACTCTACTTGTTTGTCGGTCAAGTTGTTAAGGGAGTTATCTGCTAGGAGCCTTGCTAAAATTAACAGGCTATTTAGCGGTGTCCTTAACTCGTGGGACATATTGGCGAGAAATTCCGATTTATATTTGGAAGACAACGCCAGTTGTTCAGCTTTTTCTTCAAAAGACTGCCTCGCCCGCTCAACTTCCTGGTTCTTGCGGGCAACTTCCCGATTTTGGACTTCTAACAGTTCTGCTTTTTCTTCTAGCTCCTCATTTAATTGCTGTAATTCTTCGTTAGACTGCTTGACAAGAAATTGTGATTCTTCTAACTCGTGCGTCTGTTCTTCCAAGCGTTGATTGCTCTGCTGTAGTTCTTCTTGCTGGTTTTGCAGTTCCTCTGTTAAAGCAACAGACTCTTCAAGTAGTCGCTGAGTTTGCAATTGGGAAGCGATGTTATTTAAAAATACACCAATAATTTCACTAAATTGCTCTAAAAATGTCAGATGCAGCTGACTGAAAGATGCAAAAGAGGCAAGTTCAATTACAGCACTCACCTGCGTCTCAAATAGTATAGGTAAGACAATAATATTTAGCGGTGGAGCTTCCCCTAAACCGGAACTGATACGGATATAGTCGCTAGGAACTTCTGTTAGGAGGATTCTTTGTTTTTCTAGGGCGCATTGTCCCACCAATCCCTCGCCCAAACGAAACTGGTTTGCTAGAGTTTTACGCTCTTTGTAAGCATAACTGCTTAATAATTTCAGTACAGGCTCGTCGTCTATAGAGTCCATGAAATAAAAAACGCCCTGCGATGCCCCAACCAGTGGTGCTAAATTTGACAAAATCAGGCGAGACGCACTTTCTAGATTTCGATGCCCTTGAAGCATCTTGGTAAATTCAGCCAAATTAGACTTTAGCCAGCTTTGCTCATCATTTTTTTTAGTTGTGTTTTGCAGATTAACGATCATCTGGTTGAAGGTACGCGTTAACACGCCGATTTCATCGTGGCGATCGCTATCTGGTAAACTCACAGATAAATCCCCATCCGCCATTTTTTCTGCCAAATCAGAAACTTGCTTCAGAGGTACTGAAATATGTCTGGTCAAGGCGAATCCGATCAAACCTAAGATCAAAGAAAACAAAGGAATACTATAGATAATGCTATTGATCGTTTTTTGACCTGCAACTTTTGCCCTAGTAGAGCGCTGTTGCAGTAGTCTATCCTCCTCAGTTTTCATCGCCTGGATAACTTCCCCGATCTTATCCATCAGCTGCTTATCCTGGTCTGTCAGAACAGCTTTCTGGGATGCTTCTAAGCCCTGGCTTCGCCGTAACTCAATGACACTTTTCATTACAGCTATTCTCTCGATTACGAGTGGCTGTAAAACATCAAGTCGATTTTGTTGGTTGGGGTTATCTGCCGTTAACCTCTTAATTTCATTGACTTTTTGATTTAGTACTTGAATGGCAGCGTTATAAGGTTGTAAATAGCGCTGCTCTCCAGTAATAATGTAACCGCGCTGGCCTGTCTCAGCATTTGTCAGTTGCAAATTGAGGTCTTCAAGCTTACTTAAGACTTGGTAGGTATGGCTTTCTTTACGCGAAGTTTCAATTAGCTCATTGGTGCTTTGGTAGGAGATTAAACCAATAACTGTCAGAGTTGCCAAGCTTAGGGCAAAACTAATTCCAATTTTGGTTCCAATCTTCAAACGTTTCAACATTATTCCAGGCAGTTATTTCAATGATTTATTGCTAAATAATATTCTTTATTTCCTAATATACAAATATACTATTTAACCATTTTATGAAAATATATGGAACAATAGAAATTTTAATATTGAGTTTAACATTAAACCTTGAGATAGTATAACTTCTTTCTAAAGAAGCACCCACAATTATTTTTATTGAACCTTGTGGTGGATAACTAAATCCTTATTATTAGATTATAAATTTAATAATAGGCTTTAACTAAGCAATGGTGGTTTTTATGAGTGCAGTAGTTGACCTAAAAAGACCCAAATTCTGCAAAGGGCAAAAGGTAGAATTTATTGGTGGATTGGGAACTATAATACAATACTTTCATAGCTCTGAATGCTGGTCGTATCTTGTAGAAATGGAAATGGCTTCAGAACCAAAAATGGGTAGGATTGGTTGTGAAACTACAATTTTGCTGTTTGAAACAGATATTATTTTCCCTCAACATGAGCCTGCTGTAGCTTAGATTTGAGCTTGAGATAATCTCAAAAGCAAAAATTGATTGAAGTATACTAACAAATTTAACGATCGCTCAATATTTTTTTGTGATGCTTAAACAACCATGACTGATAATCTTTAACCGTCAACAGTTAACGCCCGTAAAGAGTGTTTATACAATTCAGGACTGTATCAGCTTAATACCTTAACAGTAAGTACAAAACTCTACTAATGAGCTTGCAGCTTCTATAGATCATTCAACCATAATTTTTATAAAAACTATATTTATTGATGTTGAATATAACATCAATTTTATTATACCTAACTATACAGTTTAACCATAACCTGAGTTATATAAAACAGTATTTTGGCGATAAATTAAGACTTTAAAAACAGTTTATATCCATTATAATTATCTCCTTTTTAGGACAAACAATCTACTTTTATTTTCTAAAAATCTTCGTAACTAAGCACAATGCAGTTATGATGTAAAACCCCTGAAGTTTAACTTTGACGTTTAACTAATGCTCATGACGGAAGGTTTTTTAAAGTTAATCCCAGCCTATTGGCTAATAACTTCGCGATCGCTTACACTAGCATTATCTACAGATTGGCTATAGATACGAAAATATTGAATTTTGTTACTCTCTAAAATAGCTCTTGCACCTGCCATATAGATATCAGTACTATTTAGAACTAATAAGTAATTGCCAAGGTTAACTTGATCTTTATAATCTCTAGCTAGATCGTCAGGAATTTCTAAAGTAGTGTAATAATCTTTATAATCGCTGATATCTACCTCAACAAGACTATTGAGCGTGTTTATATCCTTAGCAATCACCAAGACTTGACTCATAGGGAAGCCAGCAGTTCTTAGTTCAGTAAGTGATTTTTCTGTATTTTGGCGTGTAGAAAAAACACCAACTGCTTTTTTATAGCGGCTATTTGGGGTCAAGTATGGCTTATAAATGCTCCACTGTTGAATATCACGGCGATTAAAAATCCTCTTGGCAAGGCGAATCTCTATATCTATGCCGGTTACTATTACCAAATAGTAACCTTTACAAACTAGATCGCTGTAACCCTGCGCTTGCTCTTTAGGAATTCCTAAAGCTAACAACACACTAGGCAAACCACCTGCCACTGCATTAACCTCATCACCTGCTAAAGTGGTAGCGATCGCTGTTGCTTCTGCCCCGGCTAGCATAACTCGTCCTATACTAGGAATTACCGAGAGGACTAAACCAGTTAATAAGCCGCAAGTAATATCGCCTAAAGCATCAGTAGTGATGCCTTCACTAGCATCTTCAGAAGATGTATTGCTAGTGCGCTCTTTAACTTGAACACCAGCAATATCACTTTTTTCTTCTGTATTCCGTGCAATTACAGAAACTTTCTGCATTGGAAAATTAGAAGCGTTTAGTTCCTGAAGTACTAATTGTGTATCGGAACATCCAGCGAAAACTCCTACAGTTGTTCGCTCTTTTTCTAATGTCATTTTATCGGTTTGTTGCGGATTGAAGTGATTCCCATCCTAAGAGTGTGAGCTAATTTGAGGTAATTACACAGCCCGACGAGTCAGTAAACCCCAAAGGAAAATCAGTAGCATAGCACCAAGAACAGCAAATAAAATGCTTCCAAGCGAGAAAGCTCCGGCAGATGCGGCGGCTGCCGAACCACTTCCTAATAAAGCTTGACCCAAATAACCCCCAACTACGGCTCCAAGTATCCCTAATACAATGGTGGAAAGAATACCGCCACCTTGGGTTCCTGGATAAAATAACTTAGCCAATGCACCTGCAATTAAACCCAAAACCAGCCAAGCAATAATGTTACCCATTGTATTTCTCCTTCCTTGAGAATCTTAATTTGTTTGCTTTCGACTATTTCATATTAAAGTTTGTCTACAAAATTCCTGATCTATCTAGAGAACTAATATCAAAAATCTTTAGATATCATTTGAATATTCATTAGGTTGTCTTTGAGGATGAATATCTAAATTTAGTAACAATTTAGATATATATCTCCAGAAATTCAATATGCGTTATTCCGAACCTTTATAGAGAGACAGCACTGCTACGTCTCTACATTCTTTATTCTTTTTCCAAGATGTCTATTTAGTATGGCAATGAGACTGTTTTTTACTTGAACGATATAATCCAAGTTGCGGATGCGCCAATTTTGAGTGCTTCATCATCCTCGGCTCAGACGATGCCTGTAGTTTTTGTTGCCTACGCACATGAAAATTTGACTTTAAGTTAGGGTTGTGGATAACTGAGAGTCAACCCTAGATAGGAGGGTGAATTCAACTTGAGGATTATGTTTATCTTAAAATATCAAGCAAAAAATTCTGTGCATTCAATTGTTGACAGAGAGATAATAAAGATTTGAATTTGAGATTGTATGAAAGTGGTATTAACTGCTCACAACTCAGGAGTGAGAACTATAGAAACAGCTAGTTGATAAAGTTGGCGACGGGGAAGGGAGGTAAATTTTGCTAACTGACGGCTAGCTTGCGATCGCGATATTCCCTGACTAATTAACTGTTTCAATTCGGCTTTCAATTCCTCTTCTGTCAGTTGGGGCTGACTAGCTGGAATTCCCGCCACTACTAATGTATATTCACCTTGGGGTTCTCGTTGGCTGTAGTGAGCGATCGCCTCGGCAATTGTTCCCCGCCAAAATTCCTCATACAATTTAGTTAACTCCCGCCCTAGCACAATTTGGCGATCGCTTCCCCAAACATCTGCTAAGTCTTGCAAAGTATCTCGCAAACGGTGGGGCGATTCGTAAAAAATCAATGTGCGAGATTCTGTTTGCAGAGACTCTAAATGTTCTTGTCTCTGTTGACTTTTCGCTGGGAGAAAGCCTTCAAAGACAAACCGATCCGTTGGTAACCCAGCTGCACTCAATGCTGTAATTGCTGCACTAGCGCCAGGAATGGGAACTACTGAAATTCCCGCCTCAATGCAGGCTTTCACCAGTTCATATCCCGGATCGGAAATTCCTGGCATTCCCGCATCACTCACAAGAGCGATCGCTTTGTTGTTAATTAAATGCTCTAATAATTCTGGAATGCGGCTGGTACGATTGTGTTCGTGATAACTCACCTGGGGTGTCTTAACTTGAAAATGCTGTAGGAGTTTCCCTGTGTGACGCGTGTCTTCCGCAGCAATGATATCCACAGTCTGCAAAATTCGCACAGCCCGAAAGGTTATATCTTCCAGGTTGCCAATTGGTGTGCCGACAACGTAAAGTGTTCCTGGTTTTGGATCGGTTTGCATGAGCAAGAGTTAAAAGTTAGGAATTAGAGACGCAATTAATCGCGTCTGTACAGGAGTTAAAAATAATTTATGCACTTATACGAACATAAATGATAAATGGATAATCTAAAATCCAAAATTCAAAATCTGAAATCGGCTCATGGGTTATTTGTGGGCTTGGTAACCTTGGATTTGATTTACCTTGCTGACTCTGCCCCTAAGAATAATCAGAAAATTGTCGCTACTGACTATATTGTGGCAGCAGGGGGGCCAGCTACAAACGCGGCTGTTACTTTCAGCCATTTAGGAAATCAGGCTACAGTCTTGGGTGTAGTTGGTTCTCACCCAATGACACAGCTAATTCGAGGTGATTTGGCAAATTACAAAGTTGCGATCGCAGACCTTGAGCCTACCACTGATTTAGCACCGCCTGTCTCCTCAATTATTGTCACCCAAAGTACGGGTGAACGCGCTGTAGTTTCCATCAATGCTGTCAAAACTCAAGCTAGCAGCGCATCTATCCCGCCAGATATTTTGCAAAATGTCAATATCGTACTGATTGATGGACATCAGATGGCCGTTAGTTATTCCATAGCCCAAATGGCTAAAGTCAAAAATATCCCAATAGTAATTGATGCTGGGAGTTGGAAGCCTGGATTTGAGCAAATTCTGCCGTTTGTAGATTATGCCGTCTGTTCAGCTAATTTTTATCCCCCCAACTGCCAGACTGGAGAAGATGTTTTTGGTTATCTGAGTGGATTTGACATTCCTCACATTGCGATTACCCACGGGCAAAAACCAATTGAATACTGGAACTGCACCAAAACTGGTATCGTAAATGTACCGCAGATTCAAGCGGTTGATACGTTAGGGGCTGGAGATATTTTCCACGGTGCTTTCTGTCATTACATTTTAAGAGAAAGTTTTACTGATGCACTGGCACTGGCAGCTAATATTGCGGCTGATTCCTGTAAATTATTTGGCACTCGGCGCTGGATGGATTTAAAGTGCTGAGTAGTCAGATTAATAAGGTCAAATTTAATGAAAGACTTAAAAGAAATATTAGCGATCGCTCGTGAGGTAGGTTGGCAAGCAGCAGATATACTGCGATCGTATTATCACGGTACTGCAAAAGACCCTGACTTAGAAGTAAAATATAAACAGAATGAGCCTGTTACCGTTGCAGATGTAGCTGTGAGTCAACACATTTTACAGAAGCTACAAGCAACTTTGGGTAATGAAGATTTTGCCTACATCAGCGAAGAAACCTATCAATCTCCAACTACAGGCGCGCACCCTTCCGCTCCTTGGGTATGGATAATTGATCCTTTGGATGGCACACGAGACTTTATCGAAAAAACTGGAGACTATGCAGTTCACATTGCTTTAGTCAAGGAAACACGCCCAGTGTTGGCAGTAGTGGTAGTACCAGAGGCTCAAAAGTTATATTACGCTACCAAAGGCGGTGGTACATTTGTAGAAACCTGTGATGGTTCTGTTCCTTTACAAGTGTCGTCAGGCAAACGAGTTGAGGATTTAACCTTAGTGGTTAGTCGCTCTCACCGCAACCAACGCTTAGATTACTTGCTACAAAACCTACCCTGTCAAAATCATAAATCTGTAGGTAGTGTAGGCTGCAAAATTTCCACCATTGTCGAGCAACAGGCAGATATCTACATTTCCCTTTCCGGCAAGTCTGCGCCCAAAGACTGGGATATGGCAGCACCAGAACTGATTTTAACAGAAGCTGGCGGTAAATTTACTCACTTCGACGGCACTCCGTTGCAGTATAACACTGGAGATATTAATCAATGGGGAGGTTTGCTAGCTAGTAACGGTGAATATCACGAGATGCTGTGTAAGGAAGCAGAAAGGATTTTAGCGCAGTTTGAGCAGAGTTAAAACCTGAGACATTTTGGGATGAATATTTCTCAATTTGCTTTTAAGACAGTTAGTCATGTTATGATTAGCCCCACTACCGATAATAATCTTTACCCCTAGGTCCACAGCTGAATTTTCAAAACACTCAATAACTGGGCGATCGCTAGTTGATTTCGATTTCCTGTTAAAAGTGTGACTGTGAATAAAATTCACAATCAGACGATATTCAAAGGCTGAAGGCTGTGTTACACTCATGGGCATAAGGATTATTTTCGTTTGAGTAACTCGTTTTGATTTATAAAAAGCGTGTCTCTGAATTTAACCCTCTACACTCTCTGAATTCGGATATTTCTATGTCAATTTACGTCGGAAACCTGTCCTATCAGGTTACAGAAGAGGACCTAAAGCAGGCTTTTGCAGAATACGGAAAAGTAAATCGTGTTCAACTACCCACAGATCGGGAAACAGGCCGGCCTCGTGGGTTCGCTTTTGTGGAAATGGAATCAGACACACAAGAACAAGCTGCCATTGATGCACTTGATGGTGCTGAGTGGATGGGACGTGATTTGAAAGTGAACAAAGCTAAACCTCGTGAGGAAAGAAGCAACTCTTCTCGTGGTAGCTGGGGTGGCGGTAATGCCGGCCGCAACAATAATCGCTACTAAGTCGATTCCTAAAAATTTCACATTTAGTTAAAACAAAAAGAAGCCCCACATCCGATCCGTTCGCGGAGCGTCTCGCAGAGAAGGGCGATGTGGGATTAATTTTTAGGCGATAACGAATTAACCCCCAACCGTTTTAAGCTGTAAGCTTGATAAGGTGGGGGTTGATAGCAAAGTGTCATTTGTAAGTTTGAGTGGATCAATATCTTCATTGTTTTGTCTTCGTGAGCCGAATACAAACCTAGTTTATTTGTATCGCCTCAATACTTCGGGGTAGGCAATTATTTTGATTACCACGACCAACCAAGGGGATTAAGAAAAGATTTCTCACGAATAATAGTCGCAAGAGAGGGGATTTCTCCTGCCTCCTGCCTCCTGCCTTCTGAACTTTGGCTATTAGGTATTGGGCGATTGAGGCACCGATTCCTTTAGATGCCCTGTCACGACTGCAATTTTTCCGTCTAGTTTTTTCATGATGATCTGTATGATTGTTGAGCGGCGAAAAATTCATTTACAACCAGTCAAGACCCTTCTGCCGCCCAGGTTTACCAAATAAGTGCGGTTTGTTAGAAATATTGGTGTTGCTCCGGTTCTCAAAGATTGAGGTCGGACAATCCTGGATGATCATCAGGACGACGACCAAGTATCCAATGATATTTGCGTTAGCGGAGCTTAACGAAGTTATCGCTCTGGTGAATTGGCAGGTCGTTGATGCTGGCAATACGCCATCGCATAAATCCGTGTTCGTCAAACTCCCAATTCTCATTTCCGTAGGAACGGAACCAGTTGCCAGAATCATCACGCCATTCGTAAGCAAACCGGACAGCAATTCGGTTGTCCCGAAAAGCCCAAAGCTCTTTGATCAGACGGTAGTCCAATTCTTTAAGCCACTTGCGTGTCAAGAACTGAACGATCGCCTCACGACCAGATAGAAATTCTGAGCGAGAATAAATTTGATGAAATAGATAACTAAACTATGATTTCAGACTCAAAAACAGTCAACAAATTCTCCTCCAGCGACGTCAAATAAGCCCGATTCAGCTTCCAAAACGACTCCAAAAACCTCTGCACCGATTCGTCCAGCCCACTTGAATACACCCGATTGATGCGATCACCTACGGTGAGCGGTTACGCCATCGCAAATTTGCTGCATCTGTTCGTATTCTTGCGGTAAGTAATCATAAGACTTCAAATGCTTCACCCCAATCGTCAATTCTCCATCCCATAGCCTCACAGTACAACTGAAATTATTAACGGCGGTGACAATCACCCATTGGTGTCAATAGTAATATTCCAATCTTCAATGAATGCATCGGTGAGAGTTGCACCTGTAAAATCAGTGCTGTCTAGTTGAGTTTACACTAGCTTGGCTCTGGATAAATTTGCATCCTGTAAATTGGCTTTGGTTATCTTCTCAAAAATGGATAAAGTCGAGCTTAGGAACAATCTAAATTTTACTTAGTCGTCCATACCAAAACCGAGAATTTAAACTATGCTTGATTTCTCTAAAATTATTGCTTTGGCTTTAACAAGCTTAAGTTTTTACAGTATAGGTGTATCAACGTTATCAAAATCTGCGCTTGCTGGAGAACCGATTATCGATAGAAACTGCCGCCGTCATGAGAGAACACAAAAAGTATTTCAGCAAATACCACCACAAAATCAAGCTAGAATACTGATGACCTCTTTCTTTCAAGTTAATAATCAAAAATACGCTCTACAATTACTAAAATTTCCCAACTCTACAGGTGTTTTGTGTCTTTGGAAACCTAATGCTCGACTACCACAGAGGTTAAAAGACGTGTCAATTATTCAAGACAAGGTAATTGAGAAATTTGAGAAAGAGCCTTCTCGACCAGCAAATTATATAATTACAGTCAAAGGCGAGAAAATGGAAGATATCTTAAAAACTGCTTATCGATTAAACCTAACTAATCCCAATCAACCAAAGGTGACACCGTTAGTCAGAGTTTACAAAAATTAGACGGAAATTTTTGTTTATAGATGTTTATCTACTTTAAGTCAAAATAGTTATGGTAAGTGCAATTCCAGTCTAGCCGATGGTACTAGCGGGTATCCACCAGTGCGATCGCTCACCACTAAAATCTGCCCCCCAAATATCTGTGCCGCGAAAGTTTGCCCCAGCAAGGTTCTTACTTCGAAAAGAACGACCTCTCTTGTTTTCGTACCTTACACAAAAAATGAATAATCTTGAAGCTGGTATTACAAAAGTTAGAAGTCAGCACAAGCCAGCGTATTACAGACGTCATCCGCGAACTTGAGCTTCTTCCTTGGGGAACCACAGGACATGATTGCTGGTAATGGTTGGGTAAGGAAATCTGGGGATAGAGTTGGTAAAGTTTGAGAAAAAGCCGTTGTACCTCATGCAAAAGAAAACTGCTGTAACGTAATCTATAGATATTTTCCTAGAAAGCGCAGAAATAGATTGCGTCTTCATCTACTCTCTGCATTTTGCCCTTCACAGATGCAACGACGCTGTAACCTTGACCTTCATAACTAGGTTGCCAAAATACAATCATGGGTGCTGATTTAGCGTTAGCCTGAAAAGCGCCAATTGGGAAAGGTATCCCTGGTGTACCGTCAAATTTAGGAAATTTAACAGGCTCAGGGCTGCCACCTTGCATATATAACTTTTTCTCCACTGCATTGTAAGCTATCCGAGAATTGATTAATATACTTAAGCGCACTTGGTCTTTACTTTGTTTCTGCATCACAACAATTGCTCCCCCAGCCTTCCAAGCGCGTGCAACTGATGGTTTGCGTTTGTTTACAGGTAACACGCTTGTAGGAACTTCAGATAAATTCAACGCTTGGAAAGTCAACGATTTTGCTTCTTTGGCTAGGTTCGCGGGTAAAAGCCAAACAGGTCCCTCTGCAAAACGTTTAGCTGCGGTAAATGTTGCCATTTTTGTTTTATTACTATCACAACCAAAAGGTTCTTCTTGAGAGCGACGAAATTTTACCTGTTGTTTGATTCCTCCAGCGAGACCAACTAAAGATGTACCGGGTTTGACTTGATCCCATGCATCTGAGAAAAGTGCAACCTGAGCATTCGCATTCACAGGCAGCAAAGGCAAAAATGTGCCGTTTTTGTTTGCTGTAGTTGCAAAACCTAACCATCCTGTGATTGCTGACTGTGGTGGTGTGGTACTGTTTGCTTGAGCTACTGATGCTTGTGGTTGATTGGCGCTCGCCTGTAAGGCTTGATTTTTGGCAAAGGATTTATACAAAACCGAAGCGCCAGGCATTAGTGCTACCAATCCGCTTATAACAAATAGCTTGAGTTTTTTTTGCATTGATTATGAAACATTGTATTGTTAAATTTTTATAGTAAGCAGTCGTCATAAATTGATTTTTTTTGGTTACAGGCTGGCTACGCTGGGAGCATTGTGCTTTGAGCATCCCTGTTTCATTCTTTGTACCCACTCATTTACAATAATATGTTTTTTAGAAAACTCCAGTTTTTCAGATGGATGAGGTTTAGGTAAATTCTCATGCAATTGCAACCGAAACAAGTTCATACAAATAAGCAACGCCTTGAATGCGTGATTTGTCATCATCACATCGATCCAAATGATAAATCTGCATTTTTTACGTTCCCTTGTAATGTTAGAGCCTTTATAGGCGAAAAGTTCCAGGTTTGGAGATGTCGGCACTGCAAGACGATTCATTGTCTAGATGCTGTGGATCTCGGTCCTTACTATGCAAAATACCCTCTTGCTCAAGCTAAATTAACACAGGGATATCGATCTTTGTGTAGCAATGTATATCGTCAGTTGACCAAGCATGGGTTTTCTAAAACTCACTCTTTACTCGATTATGGGTGTGGTGGCAACGGTTTGTTTGTACAATATTTTCGGGAACGCGGCTTTACCAACTCCTACGGTTATGACCCTTATGCATCAGAGGATAGCTTCGGCGATCCGGCTGTTCTTGGGCATGGGCAATTTGATTACATTTTGCTCCATGAGGTTATCGAACACGTTGAAGACCCTAATGCATTATTAAGCCAGTTAAACAGCCTGCTGTCTTCTAAGGGTTATATTCTAATCACTACACCTAACGCCGCTAATATCGACCTAAACCGACCCGACTTACCCGATCATTATAACCCTGTACATGTCCCCTACCACCTTCATATATATACGCATGAAATCCTCGAATTTTTAGGCACTAGTCAGGGATGGGAGCTTGTAGATTTCTACGATCGCAGATATGGCGATACACGCAGGTTCGGCTTTAATGTTCGAGCTTGGAATGCTTACGTAAGTCTCTTTGATGGCTCATTGGACGTTCTTCTTGAGCCGCTCCAAATAGCGAAAGCATTGACCTCTTATAAATTTCTTTTTTACGCTATTTTTGGCTATTGGCTAAGTCTTCATTGTGGGATGGCTATCATGTTCCGCAAAGGCGTTTAATCAAGCTTAGGCGCAGCCCGTCGTAGACATCGCTAGAGTCTCTAAAGTTGAGCTATTAAATACAAAAACTATCAAGCCTCCAGTGATGGCTAAGAAAAATCCTGAAATTCCAGAGAGCAACCACGAAACACAAACTAGAAAACTAGCCCAACCCTTTCGCAGTCCAGCTTTTGCATTGCTAAAATTAGTCCCTCTTAGATTAGCACCCGTAAAATCAGGTGCAAAGTGATTATTACGTTCACGCATAGCCCACCCAATTTCGGGTTGTAAAGTTTGCTGCAAGGGATCTTGATGAACGCCAGTGAAACCAGCAAGTAGTTCTAGAGAATGTTCTTGTCCATCTGGCGTTATGAGCAGGAATGAAGTTTGAGAGAGTCCCAAAGGCGAGCATTCAGGAGAAATGCCATGAGCAATTTGTTTGAAAAATAATGGTTTAGATAATGGCGCGTTGGTCTAGTTCTATGAACTTTGGCCCGGCGATCAAAACTACGATCATCATTAAAATACTCGTTACCATGATGATGCTAACTACGTTAGGATCTTCAAAATTACTTGTAGCTACTAATAATGCGGCGGCAAAATTACGTTGAGCTGTTCCGACTCCTAGCACTCGTTGGGTATCGATACCAGGGCCGCCCAAAAGATAACCGACGCTAAAGGAGAAGACTATGAAAACAGCACAAACTAAAATTGCGCCTGTTTGTAATAAGCTAATGATATCGTTAGTGTGAACTATCAGCCTGACTACCAAACCTAAAAGCAATCCAGCATTAGATAATTTGAACAAAATCGGCTGAATAATGGGGGCGATCGCACTCAATTTTGCTTTGATGAATAACCCAATAATCAATGGGCTAACCATCATTAACAATAAGGGTTTGCCAATATCCCAGGAGTTAATTTGCACACCTTCCACCACTAGGGGCAGTACAATCGGCATATAAAAAATTGTGCCCAGCATTAGTAACATCATTAATCCCACCGAGAAAGCTATATTGCCTTTGACTATGTGGGCAAGTTTAGGTAGTGCTGGAGGCCCTGATGCTACTGCCATGATCAGTAAGCCATCTCTTAGTGGTTCACTTAAATGTACTACTTGCAATAGTAAATATACAAAAAGCGGCACTAGTACAAAATTTGTCAGCAGTGATGAGATAACTAAGCGAGGGTTGCGAAGTGGTTCCCAAATCTGTTGTACGGTGAGACTTAACCCTGCACCCAGCATGGTAAACACAATAAATGTGAAAAGTGCGAGTTTATCGATTAGTGACAAGATTTCGTTCATGATTTTTTTCTCATGCAAAGGAGCGGAGGAGATGAGTGAGATGAGGGGGATGAGCGGGATGAGGAATAAATTACCCCAGTCTCCAGTCCCCAATCCCCAGCCCCTATTACTTCAATTCCAGGGTGACTTGCTGTAAGTTGCCAGTGAATGCAAAGGGTGTTTGGTAAGTATCTACCGCAGGTGTGCCAGTATCTTGACCAACATCAAAGGTTTCATCTAAACCAAATCGGTAGCCTATGGTTTTATCAATGCGACCTTCGGCAACCTGTTGATCGTTGATTGAAAGCTTACCAGTACCACCTGCTCCCGGAGCGCCACCATCATAAGTAAAGTCAAATTTTATTTGGGATTTGCCGATCGCAATTGGTTGGGAAGATTGAATGATTGTGCGATCGCTATTTAACAAGTTGTAAGCAAAGGTGGGTTTACCTTCTTGCAAGAAGAAACTCCAACCCGCGAAACGTCCGCCTTGGGTGACTAAAACGCCTTCAGTACCATCTTTGGCGGTATCCACATCGGCAGTGATGCTAAAGGAGCGATTCTTAATATTGGGAGCGCTACCTTCGGGAATCCCTGCAACAGATGTGTAATAAGTAAACCTATTACGTCCTGTGATTAGGTTGGAACGGATTTTGACATCAAACCGTTGAAGTAAGCGATCATCCAAAGGCAGAACTTTATATTTCTTTGCTTCCTTCAGAAATAGATTTTGTAGTTGCGCTAACTTGTCAGGGTTCTGCTTGGCTAAATCGTTGGCTTCACTGAAGTCTTTGGTAATATCGTATAGTTCCCAATTATCTTGATCGAAGGTGGTTTTGGAAACACGCTCCCAAGGTAAGCGTCCATGACGGGCGGCTGCTACCCAACCTTGATCGTAAATGCCACGATTGCCCAACATTTCAAAATACTGGGTTTTGTGATGGGATGGTACAGCAGGATTATCAAAGCTATAAACAAGGCTAGTACCTTCGATGGGTTGTTGTTTTACACCGTTGACTACCTCTGGTTCTTCAATCCCCACAGCTTCCAGAATTGTAGGCGCAATATCAATTACATGATGGAATTGGCTCCGCAGTCCACCACGATTTTTGATGCGTTCGCCCCAAGCCACAACTAAACCATTGCGGGTTCCACCGAAGTGAGAAGCAATTTGTTTTGTCCATTGGAAGGGGCTATCCACTGCCCAAGCCCAAGCTGCATGAAAATGATTGAAGGTTTTTGGCCCACCTAAATCATCAAAAGCCGCGAGAACTTCTTGAGGACTTTCTGCTACGCCATTAAAAACTTTTAATTCATTAACACTACCTGTTAAGCCGCCTTCAGCACTCGCACCATTATCGCCGGCGATGAAAAATACTAAGGTGTTATCTAATTCACCCAGTTGGTCTATGGCATCAATGATTCTACCAATTTGTGCATCTGTATGGCTGAGGAAACCTGCAAATACTTCCGCCTGACGCGCATAAACTTTCTGCTCGGTGGGAGTAAGGGAATCCCAAGCCGGGAGTTCTGTTGGGCGAGGAGTCAGTTTAGTATCGGCGGGAATTACACCCAAGGCTAGCTGACGAGCAAAGATATCTTCGCGTAATTTATCCCAACCTTGATCGAATTTACCCTTGTACTTGTCGATCCATTCTTTGGGCGCATGGTGTGGGGCATGGGTTGCACCAGTGGCAAAGTAAGTAAAGAAGGGTTTATCAGGAGCGATCGCTTGTTGGGTACGAATCCACTGAATTGCATGGTCTGCTAGATCGGGGGTGAGATGATAATCAGGCCGATTTGGTTTCTGAATATGTTGGGTATTTTCCACCAAAGCTGGACTCCATTGATTGGTATCACCGCCCAGAAATCCATAGAAGTACTCAAAACCTAAACCTGTCGGCCAGTGATCGAATGGGCCTGCTGCACTGGTTTCATAGTCTGGGGTATTGTGCCATTTGCCAAAGGCCGCTGTGTTATATCCATAATCTCGCAATACTTCAGCGATCGTTGCCGCACTTCTAGGTAAAATCGCAGTATAACCTGGATAACCTGTGGCTAACTCCTCAACCACACCTGTATTCACAGAATGGTGATTGCGTCCCGTGAGCAATGCGGCTCTGGTAGGAGAGCAGAGTGCTGTAGTGTGGAATTGGTTATAACGCAATCCCCTTGCTGCTAGACGGTCTAAATTAGGCGTATCGATCAGACCGCCAAAGGTGCTGGTTTGTCCAAAACCGACATCATCAAGCAACACCAGCAACACGTTTGGTGCATTTTCCGGAGCCTTAATGGGTTTGGGAAAGTCTGGTTCGGATTCTTTGTAAGTAATGCCAATTTTGCCTTTAAAAGATGGTTGGGGTAATGGCAATTTGTCGCCGTAGTCCGCCCAAGCAGGTAGAGGTAAGAGGCTAGAAAATATTAGCGTCAGGGCTGTCAAAAAGGCGATCGCTTGAGAAGTTAACTTGAGAGATGCATACAAAGAATCTCTCTTGTGAGGATCAGTCATACAATTTTGGATTTATAGGTAGTGTGCTGGAAGGCAAATTTTTAACTAGGCGAAACCCGATATGAGTAGTTCCCGTATCGGGTGATTCTGACTCCCGCGCCGCCGGACGGAAGCGGCTACAGTAATTGGGAGCGCAGAGATACGATCCCCCCTTGATTACGTGTAGTTCTGATTCATGGGGCTTATTGGGATCAAAGCTTTGATTTAAGGCAATAGGATTAATTTGATCGGATTTGCGATCGCGTTCAACTTGAAAGAAATCAGTAGTCCATTCCCATACATTGCCGGTCATGTCATAGAGTCCATAACCATTGGGTGCAAAAGAACCAACGGGAGCAATGCCCAAGTGACCATCGGCTTTGGTGTTGACAAAGGGAAAAATTCCTTGCCAAGTGTTGGCTTTATGTTCAGAATATTCATTGCCCCAAGCATAGGTTGCACCATCCAAGCCACCACGGGCGGCGTATTCCCATTGTGCTTCGGTGGGTAGAGATTTTCCTGACCATTTGGCGTAGGCTAGGGCATCTTCGTAAGCTATGTGAACAACTGGGTAGTTGGATTTGCTAGCGATGCCTGCGGCGGGCTGCGCCAACGTACTGTCTGGCCCAAATGGATGTTGCCAATTCGCGCCAGTAGTCCAATGCCACCAACTCAGAAAGGAAACTTGCTTAACACCTGGTTTTGCCGTCTCAAACACTAAAGAACCCGGTAATCGCTGCTCATCGGGTAAATTGGGAAACTGTTCTTGAGATAAGGAACGCTCTGCAACTGTTACATATCCTGTAGCTTTGACAAATTTATCAAATTGTGCATTTGTTACCTCATATTTATCAATACAGAAGTTAGTGACCGTTACATCTCCAGGCGATCGCTCTTCCACAAAACTGGAATTATCAGACCCCATTTTGAACGTTCCTCCTGAAATCATCGCCATTCCTTGGGGACAGGGATTGACTGTGGCTGCAAATGCGGTTGTATTGATGAATAAGAGTGCGATCACTATTCCCTGAATGAATATTAGTGTGAGAAAGTAATGTTTTTTTACATCTCTAATATTCTCAATTTTGCTAGTTCTAATTGAATACCTGTAGTTCATCAATAAGATTCAACTTTGCTTCAAACTTATATCATTTTGGTTTTAGATGAAAATTAACTTTTTGTCGTAATTATCAGTAATCTATTTTTTGCATTACATTATTTGTTGTGGGGAAATTCATATTTTAATCAATAAATTTTAAGAAAATTTTTAATGTTTAATACTATGCAGAAACTATTAACTCTAAACCTAGGCTAATTTACAACAAAGATATTCATTTTTGCTAAAATACTAAAAACCGATTAAGTTATCGGTGTTTATCTAATATTGATAAATTACATCTTGTGAAAACATAAGTCAAGCACTATATATATTTAGCTACGAAAAAGCTTAACACCGCCTTAGTCAGATATTGGTGTAGCTACAAAACCAGTTTTGATACCCTTCTTAAACCCAGTTTTTTCGTAAAACTGGAGTACTTCCTTGGTTTGACTTCCACTTAGGAGCATTACTTTGTAACAATTATGACTCCATGCAGATTGTAAAGCATGATGTATCAAGCGCTTTCCCACGCCTTGGCGGCGATAATCGGGATGAGTAATTACATTCTCAATTAGTCCATAGGGACGAGCGCCTCGCGTCAGATTAGGGACGATCGCCAAAATACAAGAGGCGATTAAGTTTCCCTCCCAGTCTGCTACAAAGCAATTAATCTTGCGATCGCTCAATATTTCGTTCCATATTTTTTCAAGAGTTGATGCGTCAGGTAAGGGAGCATCCGTTGGGTTCAGATGTTTGTACAGGTTTAGCAGTGCTGATAATTCATCTTGCTTAACGCTGCGTATTGAAATATCCATAATTAATGTGAGGTTTTAAATTGCTTTGTAAACCCATATTTCAAACTTAGCCTCAGAAGAGAGATGAGTTTTCAAAGAGCCATAATGATTAATACAAAATTCTTCAAATTCATTTATTACTTGATGAAATATATTATTTGATACTCGCCAACATAAACCGTATACTCGTGCTTTGAAAAAAGTTAGTCATGTATTTTAGCTGCTAAGAGCTTGAATTTTATTTATTGCCGTGCAATACTACTCAAGTTAATCATCGAAAAATCAGTCGATAATTAGTATTTTATCAAAAAATGTCTCTATCAGCTTACAAATAAGTCTTTCAGGTATTCTAAAAATTATGCACAGATGAATTCTGCTAGCTGGCATTGCGATTGCCCTTTGTACAAATGATCCTATCCAAATCTGTACTACCATTGGGCGAGAGTATACAATAGCCCATGCCCTCGGTTTTTCTGCACCTGAATTGCTTGGCATAACTCGTAATGCCATCATAGTAACTGTTCGTTCTGCCATTCCTGGTAGAGTTGCCATTGCAATATGCTGTGTTTCGTCATAAAGAATGTGTTCGTAAATTTCATCTGTGAATACCAACACATCCCACTTTTGACAAAGTTCAGCAATTAAATTTAGTTCTTCACAAGTAAATACTTTACCTGTTGGGTTATGAGGTGTGTTAATAATAATAGCCTTTGTGTGTTCATTAAATGCCTGACGTAGTTCTGCTTCGTCAAATGTCCACTCAGGGGGATGCAAGGATAAATAACGAGGAGTTGCACTGGCTAAAATTGCATCGGGGCCATAGTTTTCGTAATACGGTTCAAACACGATAACTTCATCACCAGGGTTCAGAGTAGCCAGCATTACCGCAGCCATTGCTTCTGTTGAACCACAGGTGACAGTTATTTGTCGTTCTGGATCGATGTCTAGACCTAAATAGGGCTTGCTGAAAAAGTCAGAAAGAAGCAATTTCAAGGGTTGACTAGTTGTTCAGCCCCAGTCAATCATAAGTTTTTGTTGACTATAAATTTTACAATGATAAACTGCAATTATATTATT
>JAESFO010000437.1_pt1 | contig 37743 bp, 26 predicted proteins | sample 9269421 | NCBI WGS metagenome assembly JAESFO01 (sample SAMN14502839, study PRJNA617101) | algae metagenome | isolation source: Nostoc desertorum CM1-VF14 and co-occurring heterotrophs from rocky... | place: USA: Clark Mountains, San Bernardino, California | collected 2000-06-05 | reverse complement strand
CTGAACTGTTTTGGGAGCGATCGCGTTGCGGGTAGATTCATCGGTTAAAACTGCTCAAATGCTTACCATATATACATTTTATCAGTTTGAAGCTCCGCTTTTTTCTGAGTTTGTGAGAAATCCGGGTGTACTATGGCTCAACCGATATGAAACACCTCGCTTTTATCCAACTTCGTCACGCTAGTAGGAGCAGAGGCATCTGCAACCCAGTTGGGATGAGTTGATGATGTATTAAAGTCTCTAAAGGAAGGTTGAATACATGGAAGCTTTTCAAAAAGGAGTTGAAGGCGAAATAGTTAAAAGCGAAATAGCAAAGCAAATTTATACAGTTTCACATCTAGCTGGGTCTTTTAAACTCCGTTCTGGAAAAATCTCAGCGTTTTAGTTCGCACCGTCACTGATGCCGCACTCACATTAAATGTTATCGCCCATTCTGATGTGCGTGATTGGTATGCTTTACCAGATGAGAAACAAGACTATAGTTCTGATTTAGACAAGGGTGTAGCCGGATTGAGAATTGCTTACAGTCCCAACTTTGGTTACACTGAGGTTGATGCAGAAGTAGCTGCTTTAGTTAAAGCCGCAGTTGATGTTTTTGCTAAACTCGGTGCGATTGTCGAAGAAGTCGATCCAGGTTTTGTGAATCCTCGCCCTATTTTTCAAACATTTTGGCAAGCTGGTGCAGCTAAGTTGTTGCGTGGCTTTAGTTCAGAACAATAAGCTGTGATTGAAGAAGGTTTACAAGCTATAGCCAAAGAAGGCGATCGCCTCACCTTAGTAGAATATCTCAGCGCCCAAGATGCCCGTGAAGCATTAGGACGTCAAATGCAAATATTTCATCAAAAGTATGACTTATTACTTACTCCCACCTTACCAATAGTTGCTTTTCCTGTTGGACAAAATCGGCCTCAATCATCTATTGATCATCAGCACCGAGATTGGACACCTTTTACATATCCTTTCAACCTTACACAACAACCTGCTGCATCTTTACCTTGTGGCTTCACCAAAAACGGTTTGCCTGTTGGTATACAAATTGTCGCTGCAAAATATAAAGATTTACTGGTATTGCAAGCAGCTAAAGCTTATGAAAATGTTTTTCCTTTCATCATGCCGTTAGGAGCAAGTCATTAGTGCGATGTGATGTGCAAATTCGGCGAGTTCCGGCCGCTTTGTCGGGTCAACAAAGTAGCCAGTACCAGCGATCGCAAAATCGAACTCGAAAACATCATCATTTACCTGAGCGACGATGCGATCGCCTTGATTGTGAGCAGATTTCCACGGTGCGGATAGGTGCAGGTGGAAGTTAGAAAACGCTATTACCCGCTCGATTGCGTCTGGTGGTGGGGTAGAGCCAACTTGATGAAAGCGCCAAGCTTGGAACCACCGATCTGCATCAGGTAGTTGCGGATAGTTATAGTAAGCGCCAGGATAACCTCGGAGGCGATTCACTGGCAGAGATGCGATCGCTGTCCGTCGTGCGAACAGGTGTACTGCCTTAGCACCTGATTCCAATGCCACTCCTGCCGCATCAAAGGCTGAGGCCGTAGCACCCAGCACTGCTACTGTTTTGTCACGCAGATTGTTGAAGTCGATTGTATCGGCTGTATGTGCATATAAGGTGCGTGGCAGAGATGCCAATACAGGCGGTATATTTGGGCCACCAGTGTCAGCTACACCGTTGGCGAAGATAATTTTACGTGTGGTTTCCACCTGAGCGACACCGTTCACTTCCAGGTGCAGACGAAAGAAATCTGCGTCCGGCTCAATCCGCACCAACTTCGTCTGATAGCGAACTGGAATGCCCAGAAAATGCCGATACCAGATGAGGTATTCAGCCCACGCCACTCGTGGAATGCGGTCAATCGCTGCGTATGCCTCAACACCGTGCCGTGCCTCGTACCAAGCTTGAAATGATAGCGCCGGAATGCCCAGCTCTGGCCCTGGTAGGTTTTTCGGTGTGCGTAGCTTTTTCATCCGCGCCCGCGTCAGCCACACGCCAGCATGAACTCCGTCAAGAGCCTCATCGATGACTGTCACGCGGCCAATGCCGGCACGCCGCAGGGCAAATGCAAAGGTGCTGCCACTGCGACTACCGCAGTTGATTTACGCCCACTACTTCGCTTTTGATGACGACGTAAATTGCTGAACAAAGACTCAATTTTGAGATTATCTGGCGGCAAGCCAGGGATATCGTAGCAGTGCAATAAATTAGCACCGTATTTATCCCATAGTTTTTGTAACTTTTTCTTCAAGACAAACTGTGCTGGATTTTGTTGAGGCTCAGGTACAAACTGTTGTAGTAACTCTTCCATATATCACCTCTGAGTAGTTCCCAGTTCTTAACCGTGAATAAAAAAGTAGGCAGTCATGCTGAAGGCAACAACTATGACAAATTTCCGAATTAAGTGGGGTTCAAGTTTACGAGCATAGTGGGCGCTTAAGTAACCACCAAGAGAGCCACCAATTGCCATCAAAATAGCTTGATGCCAAGCAATCACACCTGCAAAAATAAATGGAACGATCGCAATACCATTAATACAACTCCCTAAAAATGTCTTGAAAGCATTCATTTTATGGATACTTTTGATACCTAAAAATGTTAGAGTTGCCAGCATTAAAATCCCTAAACCTGCGCCAAAGAAACCGCCATAGATGACGCTCGCTAGTTGAGCCAGTACCAAATTAAACAACGGTACAGATTCCGGTGAGGTGTTCTGGTTTTGACGCTGCAACCACTTTTTGAACGGTTCGCCAAAGGTAAACACAACTGTTGCTAGCAGTAATAGATAGGGAATCAGCTTTTTAAAGACATCTGGCGATGTATACAACAAGGCTATGGAGCCAATCATGCCACCAACTAAACTGACGCCACATAAAAGTAAAAAATCTCGCCGCTCGATGCCCAAATCTTGACGATATGCTCCAGCACTGACTAGGGAAGCCACCCATATAGCTGTATTATTGGTGGCGTTAGCTGCGATCGGGGCGACACCTGTAAAGATGAGAGTTGGAAAGGTGATAAAGCTCCCACCACCCGCGACAGCATTTAAGCCGCCTGCAATGAAAGCAGTACTAAACAACAGCAAGCTATGGAAAAGTGTTAAAGATGGTGCCATTATTTACGAATTATTAATTTGGAAATATCACTTGGAGAATGGGCAATCCAATCAGCACCATGAGCTTTTAATTCCTTCTCAGTTCCATAGCCATAGGTGACACCAATTGAGGCGATTTGATGGCGCTTGGCTCCAATGATGTCATGTGAGCGTTAGCGAAGCTTAACGAAGTTATCGCCTACCATCACCACAGTAATACTTTACTGGGCTAATTTTGAGACTCACTTCCGTTTGTGGTTTCGGTTTAGGAGTGCTATTGAGTCAACACTGTTGTATTTAACAGAGGTTAATTGAGAAATTATGCATTTGCCGAAGAACCGTTTCTTCTCGGCTCGACTTTATCAAAAATTGAGAAATCAGTTTTCTTGATACGGCAAAAAACCCAATACAAAATACCAATACCCAAAATCCCTCTAAGCGTGGGTGCTTAGAGGGATTTGCATGAAAAAGACAATTGTGTGTTCGTTATCTTCTGAGCCGCTTAAAGTAACAGGAGCAAGGTTTGTTTTAGCCAAAAATGGCGTCTGAATCAATTTCCCACTGATGTTTGAGCAATTCTTGGTAAGTAGCTTCCCTAGCTATCATCTGCTTATAAAGCATCAGCAAAAACAATGCGAGCTTGTTCATGGGACATCTGCTTCCGGCTGGCGATCGCAAGAGAGCGGGCGAAGCAGCGCCATCGCTCAAAAGAAGAGATGGGCAATACGATTATTCCTTTGGGCAACGATTGATGAGCGTCGCGGCGTGATGCTGGAGTTTAAGAATGTGAAGATGATAGTTTGCTCGACTAGTGACAGATGCCCCGCAATGGACTGAATGGATGGCGTGATTTATTGGGAACAGATCGCGATCGCTAAAAGGTCACTTCCTCCCAAGCAAAAAGAATTAACTCTTATCCAGCATCCAGGGATTATTAACTATGGGGGCTGTCTTTGAGCCTCTACTTGACGACAAAGTTAGACGGGTCTTGATCTCGTCGATGCTTAGTGGGAATGGGGGCTGGCTGCCCATCACCCGCAAGGGCTGCGGTTTTCTCCAGGGATTCCCTCAATCGCTTGGCTGCGTAGATGGACATATCTCGCGGTACATTAATGCGATCGCGCAAATATCGGAGAGCGACATCAGAACCCGATGGAGGTATACAGTCTTCACCAGTCATCATGTGCGTTAAAGCACAACGTAGGGCTTGATCAAACAACTTATTATCTAAGGGGTTGACTCGGATAATATTGATGCGGTGTTCGATAGTTCGTTGAAGAGCTTCTATACGGGAGTTTTCCGGTTCTAGATAAGTAACATCTGGTAGCCCAAACCAAGGACCGTTATCCACCCGCGCTTTATTGAGAAGCATCTGGGTTTCGCCATTTTCCCAACAGCCTCCCATCTGGGGCGGTAAATCATGTACGTGGGTGTGAAAGTCGCTCTGGGTTCCGCAGTAGGTAGGTCGGCTTTCCATTGCCGCAAACCATGCACTCAAGCGAGGGTTTTCCGAACGCAGGGAGTAGCCCTTGTAGTAGTAAAGGCTCGCATTCATCCGTTCGAGATATGGCGTAAAAATGACATCGACGATGCCGAAGCTATCCAGAAAGTAAGGGCTTGGGGTGCGACCTAGAGCTGACTCTACCCTAGCCACCACTCCAATAAATTGTTCTCGGTTACGTTGTTCTTGTTGAGAGGAACTGGCTCTAGAGCAAAGCCAAGCGCACCAGGCTCTAAATAAAAGTCGTTCTAATTGACGTAGAGGAATCACTCTAAGGTCTTCCATTCCTTGGCTCAATGGAGCAAAAACCTTTTCCAAAGCGATCAAAATGTCATCGCTTTCCGTAATAATCCGTCCATCTAGCTCGATCGCAGGGAGCATTCCTGATGGTACCTTACGTTTGTACCAACTTTCTTTCTCCCCATAGCAGAACATTGTCACTTTTTCGATGCGGTAGGGGATCTGTTTTTCCTCTAGCCATAACCAAACTTTTTGACAGTAAGGACACCAGGCGTGGTTATCACGGTACAGCGTTACTCGCACATCAGATTCCGGCTGACCAAACAAGCGCAACCTGGCTCTAGCGTTGGTGAAACCATTAACGGTATCTATTTGATAATCCGTGAGGGTTTCTAGTTCTTCCCAGCTTAAGGGTGCGGTAGTCATAGGGTGAGTTGCGTAGGGCAATACTTAGGACAATTCTATACTCTACAATATTTTCAGTTACACCAAGGCATAATTTTACCGATAGGTTCGCCCACTTGAAAAAGAGGTTGGACAATTAAACGCAGATTATTTAAAAAATTCTTCCATCCACATTCATGATTCCATTGTTGATGATTAGAAAAATCAATATGACTAGTTTTTTGCCCCTCAGTCTCAATTTGACGAGATTGATTTAAGGCTAACAAGGCTGGAGAATTCAAACTAATCATCGTGTAAACACAAAAAATAATCTCCCACCACCTCTCAATATGTTGGAAATTTGTGAAACGATAATCTGTCCAGCCTAGTTCTTGTTTACACTGTCGAAAACCATATTCTACCCAGGTTCTTAATCCATATAAGTCGCCTAAAGTCTTTTTCAAATTCCCTTGAATATTCGTCATCACGAAGGAGGTAGAATTTTCGGGCATGGTTTCTGGATCAGTAGTTATTTCCCAGTAAGTTATAGCTCTTTTTTTACCATAAATTATTTCCCTAATGTATCTATTCTCTGATTTTTGATTACTAAATGTTCTGGAAAATTTACACCACTTATTTGCCCTAACACTTTGCCCTGCGGGCAACCAGACTCCATGATTACAACGAAAATGATACCACATAAGCTAAGTTATATTCAGCTATTTTTCTAATAAATTGGCTACTTTCACCATATAAACTATCTGCCAGTACCAGTTCAATCTTAAAGCCTGATTCAATTAACTCTGTAATCATTTCTGACGCTAACTCTATTTTAGTTTTATATTTATCTCCCTCTTTCAGCGTCCCTTTTGATTTAAACACTTTTACCATTAATGGAAAGGTTATATTAGAGTAAACTCCATAAGTATTGGCTGAAACTATCCCGTTATCTATTTTCCCCACACTTCCTAAGTATTGTCTCGCCACATAATCAGTCTTTTTACCTTTTTTCTATCTCCGGTTTCATCTATTACTACTGTAATCGCCTGACCATTCAATGCTTGCTTAAGTTTATTTAATCTTCGTTGTTTTAATTCATCTACTGACCAATCTGAATTCGCTATAAAATGATGTAATGACTGGGCTGAGTTTATACTTACCACCTTCGCTATCTCTGGTAATAATTTTCTTTTTATTGGTGACATTATTCCCAGATGCAAATATTTGAAGCACTCATAATTCTTACTTCTTTAAACAGGTCTTTATACTCTGTACAATATCCATCAGTGATGGCAACTGTTGGGTGAGCATCTCTTGGCAAATGCTTGAGGATCTGTAATTCTACATCCATTGCCCTACTTACCTTTCAGGATTTTATCTGTTCTTTCTTTTATTCAGAATACCCGGAAAGTGACAGAAGAGGGTTAAGTCCGACTGAAGCGTAAGTATTACCAACAAGGACAAAGGGCTATGAGGCTTATTGTATCTGCATCCTAGCCATTTTTGTCCCCCCGTAAGTGTTAAATGATGCGTTTAATGTTTTGGGAGAAATAGTGAACGCAATTGATGAGGTGGAAAGGATCGCGCAGCAGTCAAACAGCATTCAACTGTTTCTGGAGAATGATTAAAGAAGAATTTAGCAATTAAATTCTTACTAAAGAAAAATTGATCCCTCTCTGTGGAATGTAGTACAACCTCTAACGGAAGCTTATTATGTTTTCACTGATATGGATGCTGTTAAAATTACATTCTGGTAATAACAAATGACCAACAATCAACAAATTGCTTACCCTCTAATCGGACAAGAGCATATAGAGCGTGTAGATACAGACAAATTAACCCTGCTCCGTAATCGCCGTCAGCAAAAGCCTCTTGTAATAAATCCGCGTTTGACCGTTCGGATTCTAAATACAATCACGATTGCCTCTATTGCCAGTAGTTGCTTGTTTGGGATAGGTACGCTTTCATGTTGGGGGTTAGAGATTATTGAAGCGAACACAAAAGCAATAACTCTTAGTAAGCAGTATGAATGGCAGGTACGAAAACGTATCTGCTTGGGTTGGATGCTTGTTAGGTTTTCCAGCTTTGTTGCTAGTGCTTCGTTCGGTGAAGAGCCTCAGCGACAAATTAACGAATAGTACGTACCAATTGCCATTCGAGCAAGAATCATTGCTTCATTCATTAAACAAACAACAACATTTTAAATTATGAAACTACCTCAAATGATTGTCACAATAGTGGCAGCTATCACCTTTGGATACATCGGCTCCCAATACTTCACTAAAAATATTATGTATATCATAGGCGGTGGAATAGCTGGGATTGGTGCAGTAGCATATGTTATTCCGGACAAAACCAAACAAAAGCCAACCCCCACACAATCGAAGGAGCCTGTAGGAACTACCCGCCGTTGAGCGCAGTACTCACATGGGAGCAAATGCTCAAAAAATTAATGAATCGTCAAATGCCTGACTCTTAAACTCACGCCGAAATTTTGTCACTAACAGCTTGATGTCTAATTTCTTGCTTTAACGAATCTGCTGCAACTGCTGCAATGGTTTCCCAATCTTCTTGTTTTAATAACAACCCAAGCAGTTCGCGCAGTATCTCTCGATTAGAAATGAATTCTTCGCCATAAAGTTCATTACTTTTCAAAGTAGCAGATCTAAACTGCGAGTTCTGGCAAACGCCAAAAATGCAGTACCAATACCTTTTAATTTTGGTGGACGTTGGATATATGCCTGATTCCAGGGTGCGGTAAGCTAATCGGCATTTAAGCTGCAATATAATTGACATTACCTTTGTTTTTGATTTTCCGATGCCACTTAATGACTAAATCGCCTTGATTCAACAACTTATCTAGCAGTGATTTTAACTCATCTACTGATTGAAATAAGCGATGAGCAATATATTCCTTACATGAGTGCCAGACTAACTCAATAATGTTATAATCAGGGCTGTAAGCAGGCAAGAACTCTAAAACAAAATTTGGAAACTCTTCAGATATTTTAGCTAGAACATCTTTGCGCTTATGAAAACTAGCGTTGCCTAAAATTAAAATAATCTTAGGGCCATACTTGGAGAAAGCTTCCGAGCAATTTCCTTTATTCAGCCATTCTTGTTTAATTAATTCATTTAATTGTTGTAATTGCTCGTAAAAAATATCTGCATTACCTTTTTTCACGAAAAAACATACCCGTTTTCGATCTGATTCTCTAATTGCTCCCATCACATTCACCCGACCACAACGTCGTTGTCCTGGAACATTCTTGCGTTTTCCTTTTTTACCCCAACCTTTGCGACGAATCACACGTAAACTGAACCCACTCTCATCCCAAAACCATACCTGTAAACGCTCCGGCTCTTCTCGTGCTATTGATAAATAAAAAGCCAAGCTTTTCTTTAAACTTGGCCCTTTCTATTGGGTTTTGTTTATCTTCTAGGTCATATTTAGCCCAGATATAACTATACTTTTTTCTTTTTAATATTCTCCTTACCTGAGAACTGCTTAAATCAACGCCTGTCTTTTCGGTTAAATATGTAGCTAATCTTTCTGCTGTCCATTTCCCAAATTCGTAACCTAACTCTGATGGTTCTTGATCAACAGTTTTTAATAATAGTTCAATATATTCAGGCGTAGCTTTTCGGTAATGTTCGTATTGTCTTTTATTATGTAGAGTTTTGAGATTATCTGGGTCTCCGTGCATACACCAATATGCTACTGTTCTAGGCGAACAGCCTAAAAATTTAGAAATTTCGTGTTGCGGCTTTCCATCGTTCTGGAGCAGAATAATGAGAATTCTTTCTCTAACATGCGGTTGGCTACTCTCTTTTAGAGCAACATGAAGCTGTGCGACTTGTTCCGTCGTTAAAAAGTTTTTGGCTGGTGGTGGCATAGTTGCTTTTAAAGAGCTTCATGTTCTTATTATGCAACTTAAGTGCCCATTAGCTTACTACCATTGCCTATGCCGTCATTGATGGAGTCCAAACGAGAGGAGAAAAAGGAAATTACAGTACACAACGTGTAAGATTTAACTCTAATTCTTCTGCTTAACTCTTTGTTACATACTTATAAATTTTCTCCACGACTTACTTATCTTAACGGTTTACTTACTATTTGAGTGTTTCTGCCAAAAGTGGATGCTCCCAACCTCGTTTGCCGTTGTAAACGGTTATTAGATTTTTAAATGCTTTAAACTGACCACATTTCTCTAAAGTTGTCAGGTCAACTATTACTTGTAGAAATGCTTTTCTTCCCAATGGGCAATGACTGAAAACTAGGCTCAATCGCCTGTTGACGAACATGACGAATTAATTTGCGAGTAGGCCATTTAGAGGTATTCAAAAATCTACTTAAAGCACTTTCAGATTTGGATTTACTGTAGTGTGGCAAAGGTTTTCCATTTGCTGCTAGAAACAGCCCTAGCATTGCTTCCAAGTTGTCTCGTTGATAACGGCTAGGCATCAATGCCAGAATCGTATACATTAGGGTATGGGCGTGGGCAAGAATGGTTTCCATATTTCTTGCTGTTATTTATGTTATCTACGCCCTTTTCTCTCATTTTTTACGAACATATAAAAATATCTTTATGCAGATGACATTATTCCCATCTTTATATATGTCTTTTCTATATATCCTGATACTAAGCGTAATTTGTTATACAGTATATAAAGTATAAGTTCCATTTTTAGATGTTACTTTTATTTTCTTTTTCTTGGTTAATACTGATAGTTTTTATCAGGTGCAAGATATGAGATAAGGGCTTGAGATTCTTTTCGCAGATGTCTAATGAGGAGCCTCAATGGGAGCAAGCAACGCGATTTTCTAAAGTCAGGCAAAAAATGAGCGATGCCTACGGCGGGCTACGCCTACGCTAAAATATATAGTTAAGTAAAAACTTATCTTTTTAGGTATGACCTAAACTCTAAAATTGTCAAACCGCTAAACTCTCAGCCATTTCAATACACTTGAGTTCTTGTCATACCAGTACGTCAAGCCGTCCCTAGTAGTAATAAAATCTCCTTTGCTTGCTTTACTTCTGATAGTACTAATGGAATAATTAGTTAATTCACTTATTTCCTTATGAGAAAGCTTTTCAGTTGTGATTGTTTCTGCCAATATTTGTGATTGATTTTGCGATTCATTATTAGGCGTGCTTTGAATATTTATTGTTTTTTGATTTCGATAATCCTGAACAGTCACAAGTTGCCAACTGGAATCTTGTGCAAGTTCCAAAACCCATTGATGATAATCAAACAGGCTTTCCCGATGCCCAACACTGATAAATGTTGTTTTCGTTAATTGTAACTGTTGATATAAACTTCCTTCATTTTTCAAATCCAAAGCACTCGTTGCTTCATCTAATATAGTAAAGCTAGGATGGGTCACTAACAGTCGTGCAAAAGCAAGGCGTTGTTGTTCTCCTACCGATAATATATTTTCCCAAGGGACTTCTGTATCAAAGCCTTCAACTCGACTTAGCAAGTTTTGCAGATTAACTTGTTGCAAAACATCTTGAAGTTCTGCGTCGGTCATTTGACGATTGGTATTAGGATAAAGTAACTGTTCGCGCAAAGTTCCTAAAATGATGTAAGGACGTTGGGGTAAAAACAAGACTTCTTCTAAAGGAGGTCGCACTAGGCGGCCAGTCCCAGCGTTCCACAAACCAGCGATCGCTCTCAATAAAGAACTTTTACCTCGACCACTAGGCCCTACAATTAATAAACCTTCTCCCGGCCGAACAGAAAGCGACAAATTTTCGACAATCACCTGTTCATAATCAGGCGTCTGTAAAGTAACATTCTCAAAAGCGAGTTGCTTCTCTTCTATTGTTTTAATCGTACTGGCATTTTCAGGTTGTTTAGTTACTGCTTCTAGCGCATTCGACAGTTCAACTAAACGCTCAACATAACTAGAAAATCGTCCTGAAGTAGCAAATTCTCTGATTACTTCAGCCATAGCCGTAGCAAACAGATTACAAGCTAAACTGGCTTGGGCAATTTCTCCAAATTCAATTTCACCTTTAATCTGTAAAGGCCCAAATACTATAAATGGAAATATTTGAATAATCGCTTGATATCCTCTGTTAAAAATATCTTGAGTTACTTCCCAATTAATCTTGCGTTTACTACTTTTAATAATGTTGTTTAATCGTCGCAAGATTATATTGAATTCTTGTTTCTCTCCACGGAAAAAAGCTATTGATTCAGCGTGATTACGAACATGATTTACGCTATAATTATAGTCTCCTTCATATTCGAGTTCTTCTTGTTTAATCTTGTTTAATTCTTGAGCTAAATAAACAGCAATAAAATTACCTATTATTGTATAAATAACTAATACAATTGCCACAAAATGAGAGAGAGACCAGAGAATTACTAAAAAAGTTATCATTTCCAGTACTTTCTCTAAGAAAGTAGCCGAAAAAGAAAGAGCATTTCTTGTTAAAGGTTCTATTTCTTGGGTAATTCGTTGATCTGGATTATCAATATCGGATTTAAAGTTGATTTTATAATAAGCACGATTACTCAAATACTTATTTAAAATTCGATCGTTTAACCATTGATACCAATCAAGAGCAATTTTTTTTCTAACAAATCTAGTAAATCCTACTAAAAGCGTTACGCAGAGAAGAGCACCACCATAAAGCCATAATGTATTAATAAATTTATTTAAATCTTGCTCTTCAGTAATGATATCTAGTAAATAGCGGCTAACAAAGCTATTAAATGCAGTTACACCGACGAGCATTATTATTAATAATACTAAGAGAAGAAGCATTCCCCATGTACGGACTACATCTGAAAATGCTCTGCCGTTTGCCTCGGTAGGATACAAGAAAGGCCCGACGATCGCTCTGACATTTCCCCAAAAATCCTTAGCAGGTGAAGAATCATCTTTTGAAGATTTACCAATAAAACTTGTAGCTTGCATCTGTAAAAAAAATTGTTGTAATTTATTAAGTCTGATGGCGAGTCATAAATTAAGATCAGGAGAAAGAAGTCATAACTGATTTTTATATTATATGAATTGAGAAAATATTTTCCTGTGTCTTGAATTCTCTTGAATAGGAAATTGTAAGTTTTCACAACTTCCTATTCAAAGATACCATCTTTCCATAATTCTAAAACTTCTTGAGCAGTAAAATAACGTTCTTTTTCAGTAGCAAGTGATTTGATAACAGAACGCATATTCTCATACTGTTTTCTAGATTGAGGATTGTATAGTTGCTTTTCAAATAGATATTGGAAATTACTAACTCCACTCCATTTGCCAAATACAACATCTATTTTGTTATAAGGAAATATTGCATAGCTTTTGGGGTCACGTAACAAAGCATTGACATGAATACCTGATTCGTGACGTTGTGCAGTTTGAGAGTAAGGAGCTGCGGGGCGAATCCCCATTTGCTCAATGTAATTAGTCACTGCGGCGATCGCATTATAATCGATCCCCTCAACTTCAATACCGAAACGGACTCGCAAACCATTTAATACCTGCTCTATCGCCACATTTCCGGCTCGCTCCCCTAAACCACAAAATGTCCCTGATACTAAAGTTGCTCCCGCCATGAGAGACTGGAGAGTATTTTCTAAAGCCAAGCCCATATCGTTGTGATAATGTACTCCCAATGCTACATCTGCGGTAGATTGGAGCAAGTCATTAACCCAGATATAACTCTTTTCTGGAGTCAGAACCCCCACCGTATCACACAATAGGAAGTGTTCGATATAAGGACTGCATGAGCGAATACATTGGACTAAAAAGTCAAAATCGGCTCTAGAAGCATCCTCAGCCGCAAAATCTACTCTCAAACCAGCGACTTTTGTAGCATAGTGTAGATTTTCAACAATGACATCAAGAGCATCTTGACGAATTTTATTAATTATTTGAGATGAGATATCATCATCAATGGTTTTATCTTGAAATTCGCTCGCGAGGCGAACCTGGGGATTTCGTAAAAACAGCAGGCGATCGGAAACAGCATGGAACAGAATAAGGCGCTTAACTCCGCACTCTTTTGCTCGATCTATGTACTGCTTTCCCATCATCGTATCAGCAGTAATCAATCCATCCCATCCCTCTGAGACTAATGATTTGACTAGCTCTGCTTCTTGTTCGCAAACACTTGGCATGATAGCCAATCCATCAATTCCTGTTTGAGCAATCAGATGAGCAAGTTTGTGTTTAATTGGGTAAGAGAAGAAAATGCCTACTTGTTGTTCTCCATCCCGCAGAGTTTCATCAGAAATTTTAATAGGAAGAGTTTGCATTCTTTTATCCCACTTCAAAATAAAAAAAGCTAGGTTAATAATTGAGAGCAATCGGTTTTTTGGCTTCTTGCATCACCGCTTGTAGTTGTGTTGCTAATACTTTGACATTGGGTTCATAAAGCACTCGTCCATGATTTCCAGGTATATAAATCACCTTGATAGGTTTTTGGGTGTAGGTATGCCATCCCCAATCAGGTAAATCGTAATCAGAAAAAGCTTGGAGTTCTCGCACAACAATTTCATGCACTTCTTGAGCGCGGAATAAAACAATCGGCGCTGAAATTGAATACTTAGGCTGATAATTGGCGTAATTGAGTGTTAGCATTTTCATCACCTGCATATTGGTTTTTAGTAAATCAAGGCTTGAGTGTTCTGGTAGGACGTTATGTTTGTATAAATACTCTGCTGCTAAATCCCAACGGGCTTGGTCATTGTTTTGAGCAGCTAAATCAGCGTATTCCAAACTAAAAGAAACTCCCTTTAAGGCTTCAATCCGTTGGAGTAATTGCCAAATCCAATCAAGCTCTGTTCTATCAATTAAATGCTGAGGGTGAATAACCAATCCAGAGTCTAAGATAGCCAGTAATTCTACCTTTTCACCTTGCTGTTCTAGTTGGGAAGCCATTTCAAAAGCAACAGCACAACCTGATGAGTATCCTGCTAGTATGTATGGACTTTTAGGTTGTTGTTGGCGTAATACCTCAATCAGCTGACTTGCATGAAGTTCTACTGAGTCTGGGAGTAGGCTAAGTCCATCTCTCCCTGGAGTTTCCAGCCCATAAACAGGATGCTCATTTCCTAAATTCGTAGCCAAACCTTGAAAATAGAAGCCATGGCCGTTTGCACCAGGGAGACAAAATAGAGAGGTTGCATTTCCTTGAGGTTGGAGTAACAGTAAATCTGGATGGGACTGTTGTACTCCAATATTACAAATTTGTTCGGCTAGTTGAGCAATAGTCGGGTTCTGAAATAAACTGCTCAAGGCAAGCTGTTGCTCAAAAACCTGTTGAATATTATTGAGTAATTTCACCGCCAATAAAGAATGCCCGCCCAAGTCAAAAAAGTTATCATGAATACCAATTTCTTGACGTTTGAGGACAGCAGACCATAGTTGCACTAGTTTTTGTTCAACTTCGTTGCGTGGGGCTGTATATAAACCTTCAATCTCAAGATTAGGAGCAGGTAAAGCTTTACGATTAATTTTGCCATTAGGAGTTAAAGGTAACTCATCCAATACCACAATCTGAGCAGGAATCATGTAATCAGGTAGGCGTGATTTCATCTGATGTTTTAATTCGATAGACAAATGATTAGTGATTCCCGTTACGTATGCAATTAAACTCTGATTGCTTTCGGTTTTATATAAGATAACAGCAGCTTCTTTAACTAATGGATGTTGTAATAAAATTGATTCAATTTCACCAAGCTCAATTCTAAAACCTCGTAATTTAATTTGCTCGTCAATCCGACCTAAATATCCTAAATTGCCCTCAGTATTCCATCTTGCTAAGTCACCAGTTTTATAAATTCGCTCAGTTTGACCAAATAATTCAATTTTTATAAATTTTTGGCTAGTAGTTTCGGGATGATTGAGATAACCTCTAGCTAAACCAACTCCCGCAACACACAATTCCCCTGGTATTCCTGGCGGTAATGGTTGATTATGTGCATCTAAAATATAAATGCGGAGATTGGGAGAAGGTTTACCAATTGATGGTTTTTTGCCATTGGATTGACAAAGAGCTATCGCTACAATAACAGTACATTCTGTTGGCCCGTAGCAGTTATAAAAACGTCTTCCTGTTCCCCACTGACTAACTAATTCAGCACTACAAGCCTCCCCACCAACACCTATAGATTGTAAATTGCTAAGAGTTGCCTTTGGTAATATAGCTAAAGCTGACGGAGGTAAAAAGCTATGAGTAATTTTGTGTTGGGTTAAAAAATTAACTAAGGCAAGACTAGGTAACAAAGTTTCTTGATTAGCTAGATATAAACAAGCACCTGCGGATAAAGCAGTCGCAATTTCACCGATAGACAAATCGAAACTAAAAGACCCAAATTGAAGCAAACGGCTGTGATTGTGAACTTGAAAAGTTTCAGCCCAACCCAAGGCGAGATTGACAATTGCTTTATGCTCAATCATCACTCCCTTCGGTCGTCCCGTTGAACCGGAGGTGTAGATGACATAAGCTAGATTATCAGGTGTACTTTCAGGACTGGGATTATCGATTAATTCTTCAGCAAAAACTTCCTCATCTAAACAAATGACCTGGTGTTTGAGTTCGGTTAGAGGTAATTGCTTTTTGAGGGGACTTTGGGTTAGTAATACCGATATCCCAGAATCTTCTAACATGAACTTAATCCGTTCTGAGGGATAATTAGGGTCAATAGGTACATAAGCTCCACCAGCTTTGAGAATACCGAGTACACCAATAATCATTTCTAAAGAACGTTCAACAGATATACCAATTAAGGTGTCTGGCTGAATTTGATAATTGTGAATTAAATAATTAGCTAATTGGTTCGCTTTATGATTTAATTGCTGATAAGTTAAAATTTGATACTCAAAAAATACAGCAAGATTATCTGGATTTTTCGTAACTTGTTCTTCAAATAAATCAACTAAAGTTTTATCGTGAGGATAATCTGTTTGAGTTTGATTCCAGCGTTGAAGTTGTAGCAGTTCGGCTGCTGTCATCAAAGGTAGAGTATGAATCGGTTGGTTTGGATTACTAATAATTCCCTTGAGCAGAACTTCAAACTGTTCCGCTATCCGTTGAATAGTAGCTTTTTCAAAAAGGTCGGTGGCGTATTCCCAAGAGCAATTTAACTTGTTGTCATATTCCATCACCATCAGGGTTAAGTCAAACTTAGCGATCGCACCCTTCACCCCCAGCCATTCAATCTCTAACCCTGGTAAACTCAAGTCTGGACTTTCATTATTTTCCAGCGCAAACATGACCTGGAATAATGGGTTATAGCTCATACTGCGTTCTGGTTGTAACTTTTCTACCAGAAACTCAAAGGGTATATCTTGATGAGCGTAAGCATCTAAACAAGTTTGGCGAGTTTGTTGTAGAAACTCGATAAAACTTTGCTCAGAATTAATTTGGTTACACAGTACTAAAATATTGACAAAAAAGCCAATTAACCCTTCTGTTTGACTATGGGTGCGGTTGGCAATGGGAGAACCAATAGATAAATCGTTTTGGCGACTGTAACGAGATAGTAGAATATTCAAAGTAGCCAACAAAGTCATAAATAGGCTTACACCTTGCTGTTGGCTGAAATTTTTAACGGCAGCAGTTAATTCCGGCGTGAGAGAATAGAAAAAGCGATCGCCTCGGTAACTTTGCTGTGCTGGACGAGGATAATCTGTAGGCAATTCGAGTAATGGGGAAGCATCATCCAGTTGATTTTTCCAGTAATTAATCTGGTTTTCTAATACTTCGCCTTGTAACCAGTTTCTTTGCCAAGCTGCATAATCGCTGTATTGAATAGGCAAGGAAGAAAGGTTTGGGCTTTGACCTTGGGTAAAAGCAGTGTAAGCTTGCCGTAACTCACGCACAAATACCCCCATTGACCAGCCATCACTGATAATGTGGTGCATATTTATGAGCAACACAGATTTTTGCTCTTGCAATTGCAGCAGTTTTGCTTTAAACAAAGGGCCAGTATTTAAATCAAAGGGTTCTTGTGCATGAGCATCAATAAAATGCTGAACCACTGGGGACTGAGAAAGAGTTTCTTGATTCCTAGTCCCCAGTCTCCAGTCCTCAGTTCCCAATACTTGGTACATTAAAACTTCGAGTTCGTCTAAATTACGAAGCGCAATTTGGGCTTGTCCGGCAACGATGGGAAAATATATCCTCAGACTCTCGTGCCGACTTAGCAAATAAGCCAAACTAGAACGCAGGGCATCAATATTTAGGTTGCCGTTCAGTTGTAGAGCGATCGGCATATTATAAGTAGCTGATGGCCCTTGGAGTTGTGATAATAGCCAGAGGCGTTGTTGAGCAAAGGAAAGCGGCTTGGGAGAGTCAGCACTTAAAGTAGGAATTTCTTTTGTAACGGCAACTTGCGTCTTAGCTGCTTTCAAGAAAGCTAGAATTTCAGCTTTGCTGGCTTGAATTTCTTGCTTGAGTTCATCTGTGAGGGCATTTTTGCTAGTACGAATCCGTAACTTATCATTTTCAGCCCAAATTTTGCAGCCCATATTCTGCAAACGAAGCATTAAAGAAACTACTGGCTGATTTTGTATCATAGTCATAGTTCAATTTCCTCTTCGTCTGAGTTTAAAGGTTGCATATCTGCGGTAGCTGAATTAACCCAAATGCAGCTATCTATATAACTTGCCAATTCGCTGAGAATAGGAGAATCAAATACTTGACGTAGTGGTATTTCTACATTGAAAGTGTCGCGGATGCGGTAGCACAATTGAGTGGCTAATAAAGAATGTCCCCCCAAGTTGAAGAAGTTATCTTGTCGGGCAATAAATTCATATTTCAGCAGCTTTGCCCATAGTTGAGCTAGTAGTTTTTCTGTCTCTGTTACAGGTAATTCAATATCTTTGGCGACAACTGTTTTACCTGGCGCAGGTAAAGCTTTGCGGTCTACTTTGCCATTTGGTGTTAGTGGCAGTTTTTCTAAAACAATAAAATGGCTAGGAATCATATAATCAGGCAGATTTTTTGCCAGTAAATCTCGCCATTCTTCTAAGATTTCTGGAGCGATTTGATTGACGCGATATTGTAACGGTTGATTAGCGTAATGTTGCCAAGGTTTCAGCCGCCAATTTTCCCTTTGATTAAATCTTGGTATTGTCTTTTGCCCAGGAATATTTTTTTGCAAAATAACATCGTAATAAACAAATTCTGTGGAACTATATTGAATAAAAGACGTATAAGGTAAATCTTGGATTAAAGTTCGGAATGCTTCGGGTTCTATACCTGATTTAACTTGCGATATGGCGGTTTTTAAATCTCCAACATAACCCTCTATTTGAGCAATATTATCTAACAAGGTCATTTCTGAAGTTAAACGTGCGTTCGGAATATCTTTAATCCTTAATAAATCTGCTTGTTGAGTTGTTAAAATTCTCTCGATAGTTTCCAGATTTAACTGTTGTTCTTGCCAATCTAAGCATTGGGGTTCTGCAACAGGAGTATCTGTACCATCCAAATATAAAACCACATCATAACGAAAACGGCTCATTTCCGTATGACTATAACCCCGTTTCAATTGAATTTCTACGTGACTAATCCGAGGAAATTTTTGTTTGAGAGCGATAAATAAATCAGGATCAATTAGTAATTCACCTTCGGTGCGGATGCTTTTTTGAATCTGTTGGCGCAAGCCCTGAATTGATAACTTATCAGAGGCGCGATAAAATTCCACTGCGGTGTGGAAAGCTTCTAATAAATTGAGATTTCGCACATCTCCAATAAAGATTTTCCCCTGGTAAGTCACAGTTTTAATAACCCCTTCGATTACTGATAACAAGTAATCTAAAGAAGGAAAATACTGAATTACAGAGTTTAAAATTACTAAGTCATAAGCATTACTTTCAATGTCATCAAACTCGTGAGCTGCTCTAGTTTTTAAGATAACTTTCTCATGGAAAGACTGATGTTTAAGATGTTGTTCAATATATTGCAATCCGCCTAATGAAAAATCTGTACCGAAATAATGCTGACAATGAGGTGCAACTTTAAACAATAACATCCCTACCCCGCAACCAATTTCCCAAACTCGTTTGGGTGCAAGTTCTAAAATTTGGTCAACGGTTGTATCTCGCCATTCTTGCATTACAGTTTTGGGATAAGGATCTCCCGTATAGCTGTTAATCCAACTAGCTAAATTCAGGGTAGGATCATCTTCTGGGTTTTGTGATTGATAGTACGCATCATTGAAAATTTGCTGCCATAATTCTACTTGTTCACCTTGGAGATAGTTATCCTCTGTTGTTTTGGGGACAATATAGGCAACTAGACGTCGATCGAGATCGGTTCCCGTCCGAGCCAGGACAACTGCTTCCTGGATTTTGGGGTGTTTGAGTAAAGATGCTTCAATTTCACCTAATTCAATGCGGAAACCTCGCAATTTGACTTGGCGATCGATCCGCCCTAAATATTGCAAATTGCCATCCGGTAGCCACCGGGCTAAATCACCAGTTTTATAAATTCGCTCAGTTTTACCAAATAATTCTAATGTGATAAATTTTTCGGCAGTTAAATCGGGACGATTTAAATAGCCCTCTGCCAAACCTGCACCTGCAATGCAGAGTTCCCCAGGAATACCAGGGGGAAGGGGTTGATTGTAGTTATCTAAAATATAGATGCGAGTATTGGCGATCGCCTTTCCTATACTTGGTTCATGCTGGGCATTTTTGCCAACTTTCGTAAATGTCGAGTAAGTTGTATCCTCAGAAGGGCCGTAGAGGTTATAAACTTCTGTGACAGATGTATTTTGATATAAAGCCTGTACCAAACTATTTTTCAATGGTTCGCCAGCTAAATTAATTACTTGCACGCTGCTTGGAATAGCATTCATATTCAGCAGTTCCGCCGCAGCGCTCGGTACAGTATTAATCAAAGTTATCGGTACAGGACTTTTAAGTGCTTGCTCAATGTAGAGTGCATTTTCTACCACAATTACACTACCACCTTGAGCCAAGGGAACGAAAATTTCAAAAATGGAGAGGTCAAAACAAATTGAGGTTGATGCTAAGACACCTGCAAGCTGTTCTGCACTAAAGACTGAATGCGCCCATTTTACAAAGGCTACAGAGTTAGAATGTGCGATCGCAACTCCTTTTGGTTGCCCTGTAGAGCCAGAAGTATAAATTACATAAGCTAAATCATTATAATTACTGTTTGATGTGGGATTCTCTATTGGCTGTTCAATCCATGTTTGTTCATCCAAAAATACTACTTGAGCAGTATTATTGAGCTTTTCTAAGGAAAGTTGTTTTTTCAGCGATTTGGTTGTTAGTAATACAGATGCATTACTATCTTTGAGCATTAAATGAATGCGTTCTTGGGGATAACTCGGATCGATTGGTACATAAGCCCCACCAGCTTTGAGGATAGCAAACATACCGATGAGCATTTCCAGAGAACGATCCATGCAAATCGCCATCAATGGGTTATCGGACAGGCTTTTAACTTGTAATAGATGATTCGCAAGTTGATTGGCTTTTTGATTGAGTTCTTGATAACTCAGGCTTCGATTTGCAAACACCACCGCAATCTTATCGGGCGTTTTTGCTACCTGTTCTTCAAACAAAGTCACCAGAGTATGATGCTGAGGATAATCTGTGTCTGTTTGATTCCAAATTTGCAGTTGTTGGCTTTCTGCTGGGGTAATGATAGGTAGCTGATGAATCGGCTGTTGCGGATTTTGGATAATTGCTGTCAGCAAAATTTCAAAATGTCCCGCCATACGCTTAATTGTTGATGCCTCAAATAAATCTGTGGCATATTCCCACATACAATGTAGTTGCTCGTCCCTTTCGCACAAATCCAGTAATAAATCAAACTTGGCAAATGGGAAACGTTGTTCCAAGTATTGAATATCCAGCCCTGGTAAACTAACATTTACTCCCGCCCCTGCCGCATTTTGCAGCACCATCATCACTTGGAATAATGGATTATGGCTGAGACTGCGTTCTGGTTGCAGTTGTTCTACCAGATACTCAAAGGGAATATCTTGATGAGCATAAGCATCTAAGCAAGTTTGGCGAGTTTGTTGCAGTAAATCAATAAATGCTTGCTCTGGCTTGGTTTTGCTTCGTAATACTAATGTATTGACAAAAAAACCAATTAACCCTTCTGTGTAGCTATGGGTGCGGTTAGCGATGCCAGAACCAATACATAGATCCTCTTGGCGGCTATAACGCGATAGTAAAATATTGAAAGCAGCCAACAGAGTCATAAATAAACTCGCCCCTTGTTGTTGACTCAGGTGTTTGAGTTTCTGAGTCAGTTCTTTACTCAAACAATATTCTTCACGCTCACCTTGGTAACTTTGTTGCGCTGGACGAGGATAATCAGTAGGTAACTCCAGCAAGCGGGACGCATCACTTAATTGTTGTTTCCAATAATTTTCTTGGCTTGATAAACTCTCCCCTTGTAACCAACTGCGCTGCCAAGCTGCATAATCGCTATACTGAATCGGTAACGGTGACAAGTTCGGAGTAGAACCCGTAGCATAAGCAGCATAAGCCTGTTGCCATTCGCGCTTAAACACTCCCATTGACCAGCCATCACTGATAATGTGGTGGATATTAATCAGCAGGATATTTTTCTGCTGGCTCAGTTGCAGTAGTTTAGCTCTGAACAAGGGGTCAATATTTAAGTTAAAGGGTTCTTGAGCATGGGTATTGGCTAACTGTTGTACAGTTTCCGCTTGCGTTTGAGAATCGAGTGCTTGTAAGTCTGTAATTTCCAGCACTTCCATATCTTCTACATCTTTAACTACTACTTGCGGTTACCCCTCCAAAGCAGGGAAATAAGTGCGTAAAGTTGTATGGCGTTCCAGCAAATAGGTTAAACTCTGGCGTAAAGCTTCTACATTTAAATTGCCATCAAGTTGGAGCGCAAAAGGCATATTGTAGGTAGCAGAAGTTCCTTTACCTTCAAGTTGGGCTAAAAACCAGAGCCTTGATTGGGCAAAAGATAGAGTTTTCGGCTCATTTTCTGGCTGGGGTGTTATGGAAGGTAAAGCAACATTTGTAGAGGCTTTATCAATTTCCCGCGCTAACTCAGATAAAACGCTTTGCTCGAATACCTTACGGACGGATAATTCAACGCCAAAACTATCACGAATACGGGCAATTAATTGAGTCGCTAACAGAGAATGCCCCCCCAATTCAAAGAAGTTGTCAGAGCGGCCAACAGACTTAATTTTTAATAAATTTTGCCATATACTAGCTAGTATTTCTTCTATAGGAGTTACTGGTATTTCTAACTCAGTGGAAGCGTCTGTATTTGGTATTGGTAATGCGCGGCGATCTAGTTTACCGTTAGCAGTGAGAGGCAACTGTTCCAAAACCATTATCTGGCTCGGAATCATATAATTTGGCAGCCGATTTTTTAGATATTCTTTAACTTCAATCTCTAAATTGACGGATTTTTTTACCTCTGTAATATAAGCTATTAATCTGGGATTAGTATCAGCTTCATATAAAATTACAACAGCTTTTTTAATTAATGGATGTTGTAATAAAATTGATTCAATTTCACCAAGTTCAATTCTAAAACCTCGTAATTTAATTTGCTCGTCAATCCGACCTAAATATTCTAAATTTCCATCAGCATTCCATCTTGCTAAGTCACCAGTTTTATAAATTCGCTCAGTTTGACCAAATAATTCAATTTTTATAAACTTTTGGCTAGTAGTTTCGGGACGGTTGAGGTTGAGATAGCCTCTAGCTAAACCAACTCCAGCAATACACAATTCCCCTGGTATTCCTGGCGGTAATAGTTGATTATTTTGATCTAGAATATAGATGTGTAAATTAGATATTGGTTTACCAATCGGTGGTTTTTTGCCATTGGGTTTACAAAGATAAATAGCCGCAGTCACAGTAGATTCTGTTGGACCGTAGCAATTGTATAAACTTCTTCCCGTTCCCCATTTACTAACTAATTCAGCAGTACAAACTTCTCCACCCACAGTCATACATTGCAAGTGAGGTAAACTCGCATTTGGTAATACAGATAAAGCTGAAGGCGATAAAAAGCTATGAGTAATTTTGTGTTGTGTTAAAAAGTCAACTAAGCTTTGACTAGGTAACAAAGTTTCTTTGTGGGCTAGATACAAACAAGCACCTGTGACGAAAGTAGTAGCAATTTCAGCCACAGATAAATCAAAACTAAAAGACCCAAACTGAAGCAAACGGCTGTGATTGTGAACTTGAAAAGTTTCAGCCCAGCCCAAGGCGAGATTGACAATTGCTTTATGCTCAATCATCACTCCCTTCGGTCGTCCCGTTGAACCGGAGGTATAGATGACATAAGCTAGATTATCAGGTTTACTTTCAGGACTGGGATTATCGGTTAATTCTTCAGCAAAAACTTCCTCATCTAAACAAATGACCTGGTGTTTGAGTTCGGTTAGAGGTAATTGCTTTTTGAGGGGACTTTGGGTTAGTAATACCGATATCCCAGAATCTTTTAACATGAACTTAATCCGTTCTGAGGGATAATTAGGGTCAATAGGTACATAAGCTCCACCAGCTTTGAGAATACCGAGTACACCAATAATCATTTCTAAAGAACGTTCAACAGATATACCAATTAAGGCCTCTGGGTGAATTTGGTAATTGTGAATTAAATAGTAAGCTAATTGATTAGCTTTCTGATTTAGTTCTTGATAAGTTAAAGTTTGAGACTCAAAAAATACAGCAAGATTATCTGGATTTTTCGTAACTTGTTCTTCAAATAAATCAACTAAAGTTTTATCGTGAGGATAATCTGTTTGAGTTTTATTCCAGCTTTGTAATTTCTGACGCTCATCCTCTGTCAGCAAAGATAAACTATTGATTGGTTGGTTTGGGTTAGCAATAATTTGCTTGAGTAGAACTTGAAAATGTTCCGACATCCGTTGGATAGTTTCAGCCTCAAACAAATCGCTTGCATATTCCCATTCTCCTGTTAAACCTTGAGGCGTTTCCCGGAAAATCAGCGATAAATCAAACAGCGTCGTGGTGTTTTCCCATTCAAAACGGGAAAGAGTTAAGCCAGGAATTTCTAGTTTCTCTGGAGTTCCGCCTTGCAAGCCAAAAGCCACTTGAAATAGAGGATGATGAGAAAGCGATCGCTCTAATCCCAATTCATCAACTAGTTTCTCAAAGGGTAAATCTTGATGGTCATAAGCATCAAGAGTGACTTGCTTTACCCGTTGCAGTAATTCTAAGAAAGTTGGATTTCCTTGCAGCTTGGTACGCAAAGCCAAAGTATTGACGAAAAAGCCAATTAGTGGTTCTATTTCACGACGATTGCGGTTGGCGATCGCAGAACCAACAACAATATCCTGTTGTCTACTGTAGCGCGACAATAACAGCGCAAATGCTCCCAGCATTGTCATAAACAGAGTAGTTCCTGATTCCTGGCTCAAACGCTTCAACTTCTGGGTTAAATCTGCATTTAGTTCTAAAAACTCACTCCGCCCCTTGAAGCTTTGTACTGATGGGCGTGGTTTATCTGTCGGTAATTCTAACAGTGGCAGAACATCTGCTAATTGTTTTTGCCAGTAATTGAGTTGAGTTTGCAGTACCTCTCCTTGTAACCATTGTCTTTGCCAGTGGGCGAAATCAGCATATTGTAGAAGTAATTCGGGTAAAGGAGACGATTCACCATTACAAAAAGCTGTGTAAAGAGCGAACAATTCCCGGCGGAAGATGTCCATTGACCAGCCATCGCAGGCAATATGATGGATAACCAGCAACAGCAGATGGGATTTTTTAGCCAATTGCAACAACTTTACTCGCAGTAAAGGCGGCTTTGATAAATCAAATGGCTGTTGTAACTCTTCTGTTGCTAACTGTGATGCCTTGCTTAACTGGTGTTCTTTTGAAACTTGTCGCCAGTCTAGCACCTGTATCTTCAGTTGCGGATGAGCATGAATTACCTGTATCGGTGACTCATCCACAACAGCAAAGCTAGTACGTAAGACCTCATGACGTTGGATAATTGTGGTGATCGCTTTTTCCAACGCACTAACATCCAGAACTCCGCTAATTTGCCAGAGAAACGGCACATTATAAACACAATTATCGCCTTCTAATTTGTCAATAAACCACAGTCTTTGTTGAGCAAAAGACAGAGGAAGAGACTGTTCCCGCGACACAGGTATAAGAAGAGGCAATTTCTGTTGCTTCTTCAGCTTTTGTAAAACTAATTCTCGTTTTTCAGGTGATAAAGATTCAAGACGTTTTAATAAGTCACTCATAATAATTCGTAATTAAAAACTCTGTCTTGAAAAGTTTCCTACGCCGGGAAAATCGGCTTCGAGGAACTTTTCGCTGGGTACCTCTGCGCGAACTTCGCGCTCCTGTGCGTTTAAACAATCCTCACCAAATTAACTGCTCCCTTACCTCTTCCTCCGATAATTCATCCACCTCCGCCAAAATTCTCGCTAAATCATCATTTTCTACTTGCTTGCTCACTTTTTGCGCTAGTTCAGCAATAGTTGGGTTTTCAAACAAATAACGTAAAGGAAAATCTAAACTAAAAGCTTCTCTTAAACGAGAAACCACTTGAGTAGCTAATAAAGAATGTCCTCCTAACTCAAAAAAGTTATTATGAATCCCCACCTGTTTTAATTTCAAAACTTCCGTCCAAATTGTAGCTAATTCTTGTTCAATTTGTGATCGAGGGGCGACAAAATCAACCTCTATATTTATTTGATAAGTATCGGGGGCAGGCAAAGCGCGGCGATTAATTTTACCATTAGGAGTAAGAGGTAATTTATCAATAAATACGAAAGCAGCAGGAATCATGTAATCTGGTAGCTTTGCCTTGAGGAAGTTTCGTATGGTGCTAGGAGTTGGTGAACTATTCGTTGCTACCAAATAGGCTACTAAGAATTTATTTCCTGGTTTATCTTCCCGCGCAATAACTATCACTTGTTTTATGTCAGGATGTTGAACTAAAATCGCTTCGATTTCTGCTAATTCAACGCGAAAACCGCGAATCTTTACTTGTGTATCAATTCTTCCGATAAATTCAATATTTCCATCAGCTAAACGGCAGACTAAATCTCCACTTTTGTAAAGGATATTTCCCTCAATAAAAGGATTAAAAATAAATTTTTCACTGGTTAATTTTGGTTGATTTAAGTAACCTCTAGCAACACTAGCACCACCTACATAAAGTTCGCCAGTAACACCAATCGGAACTCTGTTTAGATTCTCATCTAGTATGTAAACTGTTCTATCACCGATGGGTTTACCAATAGGGACTGAATAAACATTTGCAGCAAGTTGTTTAGGAATCGGATAACAACAGGTAAATACTGTACATTCCGAAGGGCCGTAAGCATGAATAATTTGGGTTTGAGGCAATAATTCTAAAGCACGACGAAGATGAGGTACAGAAATGGTTTCTCCTCCAAACATTAGTTGTTTCACCCCTGACAACCCTTGTGGCATGGTATCAATCATGAGATTGAATAATGCTGTAGTCAGAAATAGGGTGTTAACTCCTTGTTCTTGAATAATCTGCCTTAGACCTTCTGGTGTTGGAATTTTTTCTGGATAAAGTACACAACGTCCACCATAAAGCAATGGTGCCCAAAATTCTAAGGTGAGTGCATCCCAGGAAATTGATGAATGTTGTAGCCAAAATTGTTCTGCATCTAGTTGAATGTAATCAACTCCAAACATAAAACCAAGAATGCTACGGTGGGGAACTTCTGTACCTTTTGGTGTTCCTGTTGAGCCAGAAGTATAAATGATATAAGCTAAATTTTCTGGATTAACTTCATCGGTTAAATTATCTTGTCTGTGTTGGGCAATAATTTCCCAATCGCTTTCAAGATCCACCACCATTTGATTATTAATTGGTAGTCTATTTTGTAAATGGGTTTGTGTTAACAATACGGGTGATTGTACATCTTCCAGCATGAACGCTAATCTCTCGGCAGGATAAGCTGGATCTAGAGGAACGTAAGCCCCTCCCGCTTTGAGAATAGCAAGTATTCCTATTACCATTTTTAAGGAACGCTCAACGCAAATTCCCACTCGGACTTCAGCTTTAACTCCTAGCGATCGCAAATAATGGGCTAGTTGATTGGCACGGTTATTTAATTCCCGATAAGTTAATTGTTCTTGTTGATATACAACCGCTATGGCATCGGGACTTTTTTCTACCTGTTCTTCAAATAAAACATGAATACATTTATAATTAATAGAATTTGTTTGTTGATGGTTTTCTAGTGTAATTATTTGTTGTTTTTCATCTGTACTGAGTAAAGATAGTTGAGAAATATATTGTTGTAAGTTATCTGCCATCCCTACTAGCAATGTTTGGAAATGTCCAATCATGCGAGTAATTGTTTGTTCGTCAAAGCAGCTAGTATCATAAACAATCCTGCCAGATAATTGTGAGCCAGGATTAATTACTAATGTAATAGGATAATTCGTGTGTTCAAAACAACTAATATGGCTAATCTCTAAAATTCTTTTATTTTCTGGTTTAGCAGAATCCAAAGGATAGTTTTCAAATACTAAAATACTTTCAAAAAGTGGTAATCCGGTCGGGATATCACTTAATTGTTGAATTTCTGCAAGAGAAAAATAAGTATACTGTTCCTGTTCTAGTGCTTGGGTTTGTAATTGCTGAAGCCAAGGTAATAATTCTGTGTTGGCTGTTACTTTTGCCCGGATGGGAAGGGTATTGATAAATAGCCCCACCATCGACTCTACTTGCTCAAGCTGCGGTGGACGACCGGATACAGTTGCACCAAAGACTATATCACTTCCCCCACTATAGCGAGAAATTAATATAGCCCATGCTCCCTGCACCAAATTATTTAAAGTTAAATGGTGCTGTCGCGCCGTAGCTTGCAATTTTTCCGTTACCGTTTGAGATAATTGAAAGCGTTGCTCATTATCTATTCCTCTGTTTCCCGTTCCCTGTTCCTTGTTCCCTATAAGAGTAGGAACTTCAAACCCCTGAAGAGTTTTTCGCCAAAAGTTTTTTGCTTGCCCAATATCCTGTTGCTGTAACCGCTCAATATATTCTCGATAGGGGCGAACTCCTTGGAGGGGTAAATGTTCGCCTCGCTGATTTGCTTCATAAAAAGCCAGAACTTCTTTGAGGATAATCTGCATTGACCAGCCATCAAAGAGGATATGATGATGACTCCAAATAAATTGGTATTTCTGCTCTGTTAGCTGAATGATGGTGAAGCGCATTAGAGGTGCTTGAGCCAAATCAAATCCCTTTTGGCGATCGCTTGACAAAAACTCTTCTAAATGGTTTTGTTGTTCATCAGGTGTTAAATGTCGCCAGTCCATTTGCACCCAAGGAAGATCCACTTGCTTATTCACCATCTGCAAGGGCTTTTCTATCTCTTCCCAATAAAAAGAACTGCGTAAAACTGAGTGTCGTGCTACAACCTGTTCCCAAGCTTTTTGGAAAGCAGAAAAATTTAATTTTCCAGAGAGAATGCAAAGTAACTGCTCAAAATAAACTTCCGATTCTGGTGCATAAAGTGTATGAAACAACATCCCTTGTTGCATCGGCGAAAGTTCATAAAGGTCTTCGATATTTTGCATAATTACCTCTGGATTTAGGGATAGAAAAGGCAGGGGGCAGGGGGGAGATTGTTCCCTTTACTTTTTGACTAGTTCTTCTTGTTGAGTTTGGCTAGGAATTTGTCAAGCTGTTTTTGATTGAGTTTGGCTGCTGAGAAGTCTGAAGGGGTATAGCTTTGAGAGTCTTTTGATTGACAGTGAGTAATTAGGTTTTTTAATGCTTCCATGAATTCCGAAGCTAACGTTTCAATAGTGTTTCGCTGATGGATTTTCTTGCTATAAGCCCAAGTCATCTCTAGCTTTCCTGCACGAATAAAGCCGCTTATTCCTAACAGATGGCTACGTTGATTTAGTAAGCTTTGTTCGGATTTGAATTCTTTAGCCAAACCCAAAACTTCAGATGCTTTCAGCACTTGGTCGAATTGTCCCAGGTAGTTAAAACTAACTTGTGCTACGGGTAAGGACTGTAATTTTTCCCGAATTGTGGTGTTTTGGTGCAAATATCGCAATACACCATAACCGATTCCTCGGTTGGGGATACGCCGTAGTTGTTCTTTGATTGACTTTAAAGCCTCTCCGGGATGCTCAATTTCTCCTAGCTGTAAGCCAACGGGGAATAATGTCGTAAACCAACCGACAGTCCGGGATAAATCTACATCATTAAATAAATCTTCTCTACCATGTCCTTCCAAATCAATTAGTAAAGAACTGTCGCCTGTCCATTGAGTAAAACTTTGTACTAAGGCTGTCAACAATACATCATTAATTTGGGTGTTGTAGGCAGAAGGTACATCTTGTAATAGGGCGCGTGTCTGTTCTTCATTTAAAGCAAGTTTTACAGATGCAGTTGAGGCTACGGTGTTCTTTTCTTTGCCAGATAGATAGTCTACTGGTAAAGCTGTGACTTGAAGACTGGATTGAGTTAGCCAGTAATCCAACTCTTTGACAGACTGTGTTTGGGCATATTCTGTCAGGCGATCGCTCCAATATTGCCAAGAGGTTGTTTTCGCTGGTAATTTAATAGCCTCGCCTCGGCTAATTTGTTGGTAAGCAGTAGCTAAGTCTTCCAATAAAATCCGCCAAGAAACTCCATCGACTGCTAAGTGATGGATGATGAAGAGTAAACAACTTGGTCTATTATGGCCTAATTGAAATAACGCGACTCGTGCGATGCCTGCGGCGGGCGTAGCCATCGCTCCTGTAGATAAATCCAAACTAGCCTGAAGTTCAGCATCTTTAGTTGCGATCGCTGTTTGCTGTTCTGCTGGCGATAGGTGCGACAAATCAAAGATGCTAAATGGTACGGATTCTTGAGTGGGAGCGTTAATTTGCTGCCAGTTTTCCCCTTGTTGCACAAACCGCAAACGCAAAGCATCATGATGCGCTAACAATTGTTGTACTATTTGCTGCAATAGCTCAGGTTGCACATCTGACGGCACTTCTAGCAGTGCTGACTGGTTAAAGTAATTAGATTTGGGTAATTTCTGCTCGAAAAACCAATGTTGAATCGGTGTCAACGCTACAGAACCAGTTACTAACCCTTGTTCAGCGTTGATTTGGCGATTAATACCTGCTACAGTCGCTAACTCAGCAATTGTTTGATATTTAAATAACTGTTTAGCAGCAATTTGAATACCTGCTTGGTTAGCTTTGGAAATTAACTGAATACTGAGAATGGAATCTCCACCCAGTTCAAAAAAATTATCGTGGATGCCAACATTTTCTACTCTTAAAACTTCCGACCAAATCGCCACGAATTTCTCTTCTATCAGTGTGCGAGGAGCAATAAATTTATCTTCGGCACTGCGAGAAAAATCGGGTGTTGGTAGAGCGCGGTAGTCTACCTTTTGGTTGGGAGTCATCGGTATGTTTTCTAGCAGCATAAACGAAGCCGGAATCATGTAATTCGGTAGTTTCTGATTGAGGAAATCGCGTAATTCATTAGTGGTTAGTTGCGATTTTTGGGTTACGACGTAAGCCAAAAGCCGCTTTTGTCCGGGGATGTCTTCATGAGCAATGACAACAGCTTGCAATACTTGTGGGTGTTGTCTCAATACCGCTTCAATTTCGCCCAACTCTATGCGGAAGCCGCGAATCTTCACCTGATTATCAACTCTACCGAGATATTCCAAACGGCCATCGGCGCGAAATTTTACCAAATCCCCAGTTTTGTATAGGCGAGATGATTGGTTCTCGTTTGCTCCCCTGCTTTGTAAAGCATTGGAGATAAATTTTTCGTTTGTTAACTCAGGACGTTGCCAATATCCCCTAGCTAATCCTGCTCCCCCAATATGCAGTTCTCCCGGAACGCCTATTGGTACAGGTTGCAGATATTGGTCTAAAACATAAACCTGAGCATTGCTGATGGGTCGTCCAATGCTAACAGAGGTGGCTGCGGGGCTTAAGCGTTTTAAGGTGGTGACAACCGTTGCTTCTGTCGGCCCGTAAGTATTGAATAATTCCGGTACTGGGGAAAGATGAGCAACACAACTATGCCAATGCTGCACTTTTTCTAGTTGAACTGCTTCACCCCCAATAATTACAGTTCTCAAACCTTCAGAAATGTGAGAATCTTGGGGTTTAAGTTCGGCTACTAACTGATGCCAGTATGCTGTCGGCAAATCTAAAACAGTTAACTGCCATTTTTGGCAATACCGCCAAAAATCCTCACTGGAGTTGAGCATTTCTTCGGTGCGTAAAACTAAGGTTGCACCGACGCACAAACAAGGAAAGATTTCTTCAATCGATGTATCAAAGCAAATAGATGCAAATTGCAGAACCTTATCGCTGGCCTTGATTCCATATTTATCAATGGCAGTGATGACAAAATTCATCAAGGAGCGATGTTCAATCATTACTCCCTTCGGTTTACCTGTAGAACCGGAGGTGTAGATAATATAAGCCAGGTTATTTACTTGAACGTCGCTAATCGGGTTGGCTGTACTGTGGGTTGCTATGACTTCCCAATCTGTATCTAAACAAATTGTTTTTCCGGTATAACCGAGCAATTTATCTTGAAATTTATCTTGCGTCAGCAAAAAGCCGAGTTGCGTATCTGTGATAATTTCCGTGATTCGCTCTTGGGGATAAGCAGGGTCAAGGGGAACATGAGCACCACCAGCTTTGAGAATACCTAGTAAGCCAGCAATCATGTCTAGGGAACGCTCAACGCAGATACCAACTAGAGTTTCTGGTTTGACTCCTAAACTTTGCAAATAATGGGCTATTTTGTTGGAGCGATCGCTCAATTCACGGTAAGTTAATCTCTGCCCATCCTGCTCTACAGCTACAGCATCCGGCGTTAACTCTACCTGAGCCTCAAACAATTGATGGATACACTGTGTCTGTGTATATTCCCTATCAGTCTGATTCCATTCCCCTAGCAATTTTTGTTGAGATGGAGTGACCAGAGGTATTTGACCAATTTGTTGTTCTGGGTTAGCTACTATCTCGATAATTACCTGTTCATACTGCTCTAGCATCGCTTGGATGGTTTCAGCATCGAACAGGTCGCTGTTATATTCCAAAACTAGGGTAATTCCTTTTGCTCCCGTTTTCGCCCCATGCTGTACGCTCTGTTCAAACCTGGGTATGACGAGGAAATCAAGATCAAACTTGGCAGATTTGTTACTAGCTGGTTCCTGCAAGGTGATGTCCAAGCCAGGGAAATTTAAATGCGGCTTGGCGGAGTTATGGAAACTGAACATCACTTGAAACAGGGGATTATGGCTCAGGTTGCGGACTGGTCTAATCGCTTCTACAACTTTATCGAATGGTACGTCTTCGTTGGCGTAAGCTTCCATTGTCACTTGGCGTACACGTTCGAGTAATTCCCGCACTGTCAGATTACCTGAGACATCGGTGCGTAAAACCAAGTTATTGACAATCATGCCAATTATCTTCTCGATTTGGTGCATCCGGCGATTGGCAACAGCAGACCCGATAAAAATATCGTCTTGTCCAGTGTAGCGGTGCAACAGGATGATAAAAGCTTTCAGCATCGTCATAAATAAGGTTACACCTTCTTTATGGCTGAAAACTCTCAACGATTCGCACAAATCAACGGGGAGTTCCATCGTGACGTGATCGCCATTGTAAGTTTGCTCTTTTGATCGTGGGCGATCGTAAGGTAATTCCAATAGAGGTGGGATACCTGCTAACTTTTGTTGCCAATAAGCTAATTGGGCTTGAGCTTCTGCGGTTTTCGCCCATTCACGCTGCCAAGAGGCAAAATCAGCAAACTGGTAACTTAGTTCAGGTAATGGCGACGGTTTACCCGCCGAGAAGGCTTCATACAGTGCTACCATCTCACTCAAAAACACGTTAAATGACCAGCCATCATGAGCCATGTGATGCTCAACATGGGTAAAGATATGTTCTTGGTCGCTCAACTTAAATACAGCCCACTGAATTATTGGTAGTTGCGTCAGGTCTAAGTGTGTGAGAATTTCTGCATCTACCAACTTTTGTGCTTCTGTTTTCCGCTCAAGTTCAGGAATGTCACGAAGGTCAACTACTTTAAAAGCGATTCCTTCATGTGGGTGAATTACCTGATATAATCTACCATTCACCTCTTGATAAGTTGTGCGGAAGATTTCATGACGCTTGACAATCTCATTGAGAGCAAGTTCTAGTGCTTTAACATTCAGAGGGCCTTTAAATTCCATCGTTGACTGGAATTGGTAGGCGCTATTTTCTGGCGCTAATTTATGGACGAAGTAAATTCGCTCTTGAGAAAAAGAAACTGACACAAGTCCTTGATGAGAAATTCGTTGGATGGGAGGACGTTGCCATTGCGATTCTTCGCCACCTTGAGCAATGAGTTGAGTAAGAGCGGCGATCGTCGGATGAGTAAATATCTGAGGAAAAAATAACTCGACCGAAAAAACATCGCGCACGCGAGCAAGCATCTGAGTTGCAATTAGAGAATGACCACCCAGATGGAAAAAATTATCGTTGACTCCAATTACATCAAGTCCCAATAACTGAGTCCAGATACCAGCTAACTTTTCCTCAATCGGGTTACGAGGCGCAACGAAGATTTCTTCTAAATCGGAGCGTGTGCGTGCAGGCGCGGGAAGATTGCGACGATCTACTTTGCCATTGGGAGTGAGGGGCAAGGAGTCGAGAATCATCAAGGCGGCTGGAATCATGTAACTAGGCAGCTTTTCTTCCAAAAAGCGTTTGAAGCTAATGCTATTTGCTGCTGATTTTTGATGAGGAACAATATAAGCAACAAGCCGCTTATCACCAGGAATATCTTCACGGACGATTGCTACTGCCTGCCGTATATCCGGGTGTTGGCTCAAAAGTGCCTCAACTTCCCCTAATTCAATACGGAAGCCACGAATCTTTACCTGATTGTCAACTCGCCCTACAAACTCAATGTTGCGGTCTGGTAGATAACGTGCTAAATCGCCAGTTTTATATAATTTTGCATTATCAAACGGACTAGGAATAAACCTTTCCTTATTTAACTCTGGACGGTTCAAGTAGCCTCTTGCCAAGCCATCGCCGCCAATATATATTTCGCCTGGTGTACCAATAGGAACAGGTTGTAGTTCAGAGTTAAGTATATGTATTTGTGTATTGGAGAGTGGACGACCAATTGGTATATTTGTTGCCCCTTCTGCAACATCCTCAACTAAATGCCAACAAGCAAATGTTGTACTCTCCGTTGGCCCATAAACGTGTAGCAATCGCTGTGGCGCGCCATTGTCAAGAACTGCTCTAACTGACTTGGGATCTACAGCCTCGCCACCAAATAGCAAATGACGCAAGTTTTTAAATGCTTGGGGAACAACGCTAGCTAACTGATTAAATAAAGCAGTAGTTAAAAATAATACAGTAATTTTTTGCTCGCGAATGTACTCTGCAAAATGTGGCAGTGAAAGCACAACATTCTGGGGAACTCCGACTAAAGTAGCCCCATGCAGAAGAGATCCCCAAATCTCAAAAGTGGCTGCATCAAATGAAGTATTTGAGGCTTGGGCTATCCTATCCCTTGGCTCTAACTGCACATAATTGGTGTTGCATACTAGCCGATTTACAGCCCGATGTGGTACAGCAACTCCCTTTGGTGTTCCAGTTGACCCCGATGTATAAATTACATAAGCGAGATTTTCAGCCGTCACATCACTAGTAGGATTTTCGTGACTCTGATGAGCGCTAGCGGAGCTTAACGAAGTTATCGCTTCCCAATCTCTATCCAAACATACTGTCTTCACCCCGCTTGCAGAAAATTCCTCAACAAACTTTTGCTGAGTTAACAGCACTTGCACTTGTGAATCTGACAGCATGAACGATAGACGCTCTTGGGGATAAGTTGGATCTAGTGGGACGTATGCTGCCCCAGCCTTAAGAATCCCCAATAATCCGACAATCATATCTAAGGAGCGCTCGACACAAATCCCTACCAGAACTTCTGTCCCTACACCCAAAGATTGTAGATAATAAGCTACTTTGTTGGCTCGGTGATTCAACTCTTGATAAGTAAGTTTATGTTCATCGAAGACGACCGCAATATTGTCTGGAGTTTTTTCCAATTGTGCTGCAAATAATTCATGTACGCACAAATGTTTAGGATAATCTACCTTTGTATCATTCCATTCCACTAATATTTTGTGTCGTTCTTGCTCAGTTAAAACAGACAAATTATGAATATCACGAGTAGAGTTGATCGCCATTTCTTTCATATAAATTAGTAGCTTTATTTTTAATCAAGAGAGTGGCTAATTTTGCCTTTGATAGCTGATATTGCAACGGTTCTTGGTGAGGCTAAATAGTTTTTGCCTGTGGGATCGCCACTGCGTCCTTTAAAATTGCGATTGGTTGCATAAACCCCTGTTTCTTCTTTGTCCAAAACCCCAATGCCAGAATTAATACAAGCTCCACAACCTGACTTGAGAATCTGTGCGCCTGCTTGGGCAAAAATATCGAGATAGCCTAACTCTTGGGCTTTTTCTCTGATTTCCATGCTTGCTGGGACAATAAACAAGTTCACGCCGTCTGCTAGTTGACGACCTTGCAAAACTTCAGCAGCCTGAGCTAAATCATAGAGTTTGCCGCCTGTACAAGAACCAATAAAAGCTTTGGTAATGGGAACTTCTTCTAACTGACTAATCGGTACTACTTGATCTGGCTTTGGGGGACGGGCAACTTGCGGTTCTAGATTACTGAGGTCAAATTGATACACTTTTTCGTACTCAGCATCAGGATCGGCAATAATTTCTGTAAATTCTTGGTTAGAACGACTTTTCACATAATTTCGGGTCGTCTCATCAGGCACAATCAACCCACAAATCGCACCACACTCAACGGCCATATTAGCTAGAGTCAATCGTTCATCAAAAGGCAGTTGTTCCAGGATTGAGCCGCGAAACTCCATCACTTTGCCAGTAGCACCAGCACAACTGATTTGCCCCAAGATAAACAAGATAATATCTTTGGCACTGATATGGAGAGGTAGCGTTCCAGTCAACTCGAATACTAACGTTGAGGGAACACGAATCCACATATCCCCCATCGCATAGATATTGGCCATATCTGTAGTGCCGACCCCTGTGGAAAAGGCTCCCAATGCTCCGTAGGTACAGGTATGGGAGTCTGTACCAGCAATTATCATTCCTGGTCGGACAAATCCTTTTTCTGGTAGTAAGACGTGGCAGATGCCTGCTGCTTCGCCTGGGGAAACCATATCAAATAAATGACAGCCTTGCTCTTGGGCAAACTGAATCATCTCCTCATACATGACATTGGCTTTGCGATCGCTACGAATGTCATTGACTTGGATAAAGTGGTCTGCTACTAGAACTAACTTTTGAGCATCCCACAGCTTGGCATCTTCTCCATAGTGTTTATAAAATGTCGTGGCGACAGGCCCAGCGACGGCATCATGAGATAAAGCTAAATCGACCTGGGCAAAAACTACTTCTTTGGGACGGACATAGGGGTTACCAGAGGCTTTAGCTAAGAGTTTTTCCACTAAAGTCATGGGTCGTTTGGGAGTTACGCTTTGAGGAATGCTGATTTCTCCCTGACGACGCATTTGATTAAAAGGTATCAGTCCACCTGCTTGAGCGATCGCATTTACTACAGGATTCTCTTGTTTTTCTCCTAAAATTTCTAGGGGCAGTCCAATATTGATGCTGTTGCGATAAAAAATTTCTCCAAAGGATTTCGCCTGAATCTTTTCAATTCCTGCGGCTTTGAGGGCAACAGGGGCAATTTCTCGACTCGAACCACAGCCGAAATTCTCCCCGGCAACAATGACGTTATATTTTAATAGCTCCCCTACACCAATCAAATGTTCTAAAGCATATTGTTTTAAATTTTCCGGATCGTAAGTTGTGGCTCGATTGGCAGGAATAATATCATCAGTATTAATATCATCTTCTAAGCGTAAAACTTTATTTAATTGATTCATAAAGCTCCTTGAGTTCAGAATGTTGCTCATTGGAAAGTTCTTCTAGTAAAAGGTCAACTAATTTTTCTGTATTCACCAAGATTTCTGCTCCTTGAGGAGACAAATCAGGTGTCCGATATCCTTTAGCTAAAACTCTCTCTTGCGCTGCCATAATTCGTTGGGCAGCACCCAATTCTCCCCACTGCTGGAGCATTAAAACACAAGCTGCCAAAGTTCCTAAAGGATTAGCAATTCCTAACCCTGCAATGTCTGGAGCCGTACCGTGAACTGCTTCGTATAGCCCAAATCCATAAGCATTCAGACTGGCTGACCCTAATAAGCCAAGCGAACCAACTAACGCTCCACCAATATCACTGAGAATATCTCCGAACAGATTGCTTGCCAAAATTACATCGAATCTCTGGGGATTAAGTACCATTTGCATGGCTAACGCAAATTTCTCACAAACAATAAAAAATCAATTCACATCGCTTGATATAAGACATTTTTTGATACATCATCAATTGAAATGTATGATGGTAAACAAAGTAAGTACAAAATAGCCATTATCAAG